>AF_2010_repII_A001DRAFT_10000244_pt1 | contig 10371 bp, 11 predicted proteins | sample AmaForreplIIA001_FD_9190 | JGI IMG/M metagenome (IMG submission 9190)
TAGTTTTATGTTTGTGCTGTCTTGCGCTATTATTTCGTCAAGGTCAAATGTTTTGCGGTAAGCGGCATATCTTTTTATCAAAAATAGGTAATGTGTTTCTGTGGCTCTCGTTCGTAGTGTGCCCGTGTAGTTTAGTCGCTGCTGCAATACCATCGACTATACTGCCTCTCTGACTATATAATTGAGCGTACATTCCAATATCCAAACATATAGAGGAAATCATTTCATTCAATTAGCGATTATGATTGTTTCTTTTTGAGATTATCGTATAATAAATACAATTCTTCGTAGAAGGTAATATAAGGCCTCAATTATACTCTTCAAGCGTTTACGTTAACAAGGCTTAGTTCTTCATTGGCCCTAGATTATTTCTTACAAGAGTAATTCTTTAACAGCTATATTCACGTCGCATTTTTAATAATAGTAGAATCAAAAAATTGAGTTCTATAAAATATTAGAAAGTTTCTTGTATGATATATGACATCGACTGTTTGCTAATATAGTGATAGTTACTTAATCCTACAATAGATGAAAAAAAATTATACTGAATATTTTGATGGCTTTAAGTTTTAGGAGTAACATCCGTTAAATCTATAAAACTAAGACTTTAAAGATTCAAAAAGCAAAAAATTTAGACGTTATCCGACTGATTCTCGAAGACATGTGGCTTTCCCTTCATGACCGCCTTCTTAGGTTCCAAGCAGCCATGTGGTTTGCCCTTGCCATCCCAGGTTTAGACTAAATACTATTTCTCTCGAGATAGCATTCGACCTATTATCCCTAGCATGACAACCATACATCTCCATGGACGTACCAGGCCTTTACCTAATACGCGAGTCTGCATGACGGATCGTTCTTCTGTTCCGATCAGCCGGACATATAATATATAGTAAAACTTCCTAATATACTTTTAAGAATATATTCCTCCTTTAGTGTTTGTGTTGGCATCATTCATTTTTCAGGATTCATTGCTCCCATTCACATTAGTACCATCTCAATCGTTTTATGCATCAGAATAGTTATCTAAAGAAGTTAAGCATTGAGACACAGAAAAAAGATTCAATCATATTTCGTTTTTTCTATATGTTAGAGGAACAGATAGGTGACATCATAAGATTCTACTGATAGATTTCGAGAGAAGAAGTATAAGAATCCAGTTACTCCACTTTTGCAGTCTCTTTCTGCGCTGTCCTTGCTCCTTTTAGCCAAGGCTCCCAGAATATCTTGAACCAATATTCGCTTACCTTTATTGCATTGTCATAAAATACTCGATTTGCTTCTGACCATTTTGATACATAATTTTGCCAGAACATCAACGGATTAACAAATGGATTATATCCGAAACTTGCTTGCTCTCTATCAGATCCCATGAACCTATAAAGCAACAATACTAGTTAAAGTTAATGATTATTTATGAATCTGTCCTTATTCTTCGACATGCAAAATCCAGTTGGAAGAATTTGGGTATATAACCACGATAGGCCACTTCAAAACGCGGCAAGCGTGATGCACGCAATATGGATAAGCTTCTAAAAAATGAAAATTTAGTGCCAGATTTGATCATAAGCTCAACTGTCAAATGAGCATATTTAACTGCAAACACTGTAGCCAATGCCGCGCCTATGCCGCGCCGAATATAAAGGAGAAATCTTCTCTCGTCCGCGCTTCACGTTGCGAACCCTCTCGCCTGGATTGATGTCTCGAGGGTCCTGTCAAATTAGTATACTAGAGTATTAATGGTAGGACATAACTCACGCATAGAACAATTAGTAGGAATGCTAACTGATGAAGAACGTACAATGCCAACGTGCTTACTGGTGCATATCCAATTCCCCATCAAAAGTTGGAATGTACTGCACTAAAAAATGGAGGAAAGCTATTAGCGACATGTCAACCTAGCTATCCTACCTAATGTCTCATTAACACAATATTATGTTCAGTCTTCTAAAAATGATAACTTTCGATCTGATGGTACGATATATGGTACTAAGGCCTATAATATAAGAACAACGACTGTTGGAGGTTATCGCTGTGTTAGTCCAAGTGCACATAAATCGCAAGTAACCATATCGACCACAACAATATTCGGCCTCTTTGTTGTTGAATACACAATTGTAATATCGGCTAATGCTCAATTAAGGTATAATCCAAGTAATTTCGTAGAATGAAATTGAATAAATCTTTTATGCAAATCATGCATATTGGGCACAGTCGACTCGACTGGTACGGGAAATTCTTCACTTATCGGGAGTCAGCTTTATAGGAATTTTAAGGAATTGTGTGCTGGTACATGTATTCTATCATGAGGACTATACGATAAGGATGCTCATGGTTGTTTTCATGTCTACAGCTAATGTTTGAAATTCTAATCCTGTCGGAATTTTCACCCGTCAAATTCTTCGTCCATCATTTCACAAGGGAGTCATATTCAATTCTGACTGCACAGATATATTGATTTATGTTTCTACATACTCGCATTATATCCATATTGACAAGGACATCATACACACAGGCATTTACTATCGCGTCTATGCCACATACCTCTTGTAGGTATACACTTATATACGTCTATACATATCGATATACGTATGAGATATCGAGATAAAAACGAAATTATTGCCCAAATCCTTGAAATTGCTAACAACAAGAGAGTTCAATTGACTAAAATAATGCACGATGCATATCTCCCATATGCCATGACTAAAGAATACATGACAGATCTAATAGAAAAAGGCTTGATGGAATATCTGGATGGGGAGAGATCATTCAAAACTACTGAAAAAGGGACGTATTTCCTCAGTTTACTTAGTAGAGTACAAGAATTGGGCCCACTTACAACCAAATCACGCCGTACTCGACCACCCCCAATAAAGGAGTTTTGGAAATTATGAGTTTTTATAAATTACTACGAACGAGTCACTTTCAATAGTAATAACTTTACCCTATGAAATATGGATAATACTGTTAGTATCAACTAAATTTATTAATAGATAAATGCAACAGGATAAATTCTTCTAATTGTTGGTGCTAGTCTTCTGAGTACAGGCAGAAGGATGAAAAAAAATCGACAACATACATTCCTTTGACAACCCAGAATTTAATTTTATTTAAATCCAAACCGTTCCGATCTAGCATAATCTTTCATTTTACTACAGGCCTGTGTCCAAAATAGTACTTGATTTTATCCTAATCGTCGCGGTGGGCTCGAAGTTTTGTGACGACTTGATTAACCAGACTTAAGCAAGAATTCAGGACCGAGTTTAATAGCTGGATAACAAGTAAATATGTTTTAGATTAACATCAGCGAAATGATATTTCCTTACAAATGACTAACCGATCAAAGGTGCAAAGATGTAATCCCTATGTTATGAGCCCTTTGTATCCATCGAAAATGCATCACGACTCCAATCATAAGACTGAATTAAAGCCACTTAAAACACTGCATCAAAGTATGGAATGTCATATGAAATTAAAGCGTAGAAAAGTTAGTTAATTGAATGTTGTCCTTATTTCAATATTTCTGGTGATATGTTGATCACATTTAACTTAACAGAACCATACTTATTATTAAAATATGCTTAGTTCATCCTGATGTATCAATGGAAAGAATTTGATTGCGACTATTTACAATTGGGGATAGGAAGTCACGCTTCTCTGACACCTTTTCAAGCTAAAAGTAGTTTACCAGATCCTTATATTACACATTCGTTCTAACTGAGATTTAAATGAAGCGTATTGAAATAATAATACCACATAGAAAACTGGAAGATGCGCATGAAATAATAAAAGACGTAAACACTGGAGGTATGAGTTACTATACGGTGGAAGGGAGTGGAAGGATAAAAGCGGAACGAATAACAGTTGGAAGAGGTACGGCACAGACACAGCCACAATATATACCAAGAACTAAGATTGAAGTAGTTGTTAAAGACCACCAAGTCGAGGACCTGATATTAAAAATTACGGAAAAGCTAGGTAGCGATCTTGGGGGAAAAATATTTGTGGTCGATGTTCCAATCGCAGTAGACATACGAACCAAAAAAAGAGGAGAAGAGGTGATTTAGACCCATACGGACAATCATGGCAAAAGTACGCAGAAAATTTTTTCAGATAAGAGTTTTCATCTTCTGAGAAATCCTTGTTTTCCCCTTGATTCTTTTGTTGGACCAATTGTTGGCTGATTAGAGAGTATCATTCTAAAAGCAAATCAGATGAATTTTCCGCTACATCAATATCACTAGTACGCATTGTATGTTATAACGATTGTGATGATATAAACTCATATTTTATGTAGAGTTATATTAAATAATCACTTATTGCTCCCATCTACCAATAATAGCAAGTTTGAACAATTTCCTACTCCTATAGTTAAGCAGCTTCGCTTAATGAAGTTATATCGTCTTTGTCGCTCTTAGTTTTCTTTGTGATAGATCTTATGCTTATACTCCCGAGAAGGATAAATATAGATAAGAGGACGATGATTCCACCAGGTGCCAGATTCGCTATATATGAAACTACAATTCCAACTAGTACAGATGAGACGGCTATTATAATCGATATAATTGCTGTTTTCTTGAATCCTTTTCCAAACATCATGGCTGTGATGTTCGGAATTACAATTAATGAAGAAATCAGCAGAACACCTACTAAGCGAAGCGATGCAATTACCGCTAAGCTGGCAAGACCAATAAACAGATAGTTAAGTCCTGATACATTTATTCCGCTAACCCTTGCCTGATCTTCGCTAAATGTAATGTACACAAGCTGGCGATACAATTTGATCACTATAAGAAGGACTGCAGCGCATAATATCAGGATCATTATTTGATCTTGCATACTTATTAGTAGGATACTTCCGAAGAGAAAGCTCTCCAAATCAAGAGAAAAGCCTCCTGACAAGCTTATTAAAACAATTCCAACTGCAAGTCCAGATGACAACATTATCGCAACAGCTGCATCTGGAGGAATTCTTGTAGACTGTCTTAACTTGGTAATTCCTAGAGAAGCAAGAACCGAGACGACTAGAGCTGTCCATAGCGGATATATGCTCGTAAAAAGTCCAACCGCTAATCCACCAAAAGCAGCATGGGAAAGAGCATCTCCAAATAATGATTGCCTTCTTAACACAAGAAATAGTCCTACTACTGAACAGGTTGCTGCTACAACTACACCTGATAATAGGGCACGTTGCATAAAACTGTATTGAAGAATTTCAAAAACCATACTTTACTTTAACCTTATACTAACTGTTTATTTCATATTGGCGGGATGTGATGTGTACATAGGTGCGTCATTGTCTGTACGTTGAATTGAATCAGGATTCTTGTTTGCATTTAAGTGTGAATGCATATGTAATTGCATACTGGATTCTGAATACATTCGAATCAATTCATCGTTTGCAAAGAATTTGCTCGTTTCGCCGTGAAAAAACATGTTTCTATTAAGGCACATAACCTTACTAGCTATTTTATTGACTGCATCTAAATCATGGGATGCCCAAATAATGGAAATGTTGTTTTTTTGATTCAGATTCTTTATCAGAGAATAGAATTTGTTCTGAGTTTCCACGTCAACACTAGTTGTGGGTTCATCCAGGATTAACAACTTAGGCTCATGTACTAAAGCCTTAGCAATAAGTACTCGCTGTTGTTGTCCACCAGAAAGTTCACCAATTCTCCTTTGATTCTGACCGGACAAATCAACCATCTGGAGAGCATCAGCTAATTTATCTTTGGAAACACTCTTTCTCCCAATTAGTCCTAGAGATACAATTTCTTGCACAGTAGCAGGAAATCCTTGATCAATTGATTTTTGCTGAGGGATGTACCCTATATTTTGAAGAACAAAACTATTTTTTCTAATATCTTGATCGAATATTTTGATTTCACCTTTGTAATTCTTCAATAATCCAAGCATGCAGCTAAAAAGAGTAGTTTTCCCAGCACCGTTTGGGCCAATAACTCCCAACAAATCTCCCTCATTGATACTAAATGAAATATCTTTCAATACACTCGAACCAGATGAGTTAGTATTGAATTGATAGGTATAGCTTAGATCTGTGACAGATACCACAGCCATTACGTCTTGCACTGGAGCCCCACTTTAAGTGCAGTCAGGTCCTGATACATTTTATCTAAATATCCAACACCCGCCTTCTGTTCTGTTGCATTTAAGCCTTCTATAGGACTAAGTACCACCACCTTTGCTCCTGGAATTTGCTCTGCTATTGCTTGAGATGATCTAGGATCAATAAGGTCTTCTGAGTAAATTACTTTTAGTCCCAATTTCTGCGCCAAGTTCACTACCTCCACTAATTTCTGTGGGAGTACTTCTCCATTTGGTGTAAGTCCTTCGTGTATTGGGTGCACAGTTAACCCGTATTCTTTTGCAAAATATCCAAACGCGAGGTGAAAAGGTATGAAGTCTTTTTTTGCACAGTTGGAGCTTGATAAGTTACCTCGGAAGGCATTGTCTAGCTTTGTTAATTCTCCTATAAGATTTTGAGCATTCTGATTGTAGTATATGCTATTCTTTGGATCTACCTTGTCTAAACTATCACGGATATTTTGAACTTGTTTTATCGCTAATACTGGATCCAACCAAATATGTGGATCGCTTGGTCCTTTAACCTGTGGATCTCCTGGATTTGCCATTAAACTTATTCCCCTACTCGTGTCAACTGCATTCTGTGGAGTGAGATCATGTATCCATGGCTCTTCCATCGAAGCTCCGTTGTATACCAATAGATTCGCTGAATTTGCTTTTTGAACCTCCTGTATTGTAGGATCAAAATCATGAGGTTCAATACCTACTGGCATGAGGACAGAGGCATCTATTCTATTTCCTCCTACTGCTTTCAGAAATTCATAAATAGGAAAGAATGAAGCAACCACACTAATTTTTGCGCGCGTAGACTGTTGTTCTACGCTGGCTGTTCTAGCTGTGTTATTTAAACTGGGTCCTGGGCTAATGGGAATGCTAGTATTTCTCTGATCTGTTGGTAAATTGCTGAAAGTAGTAGACGTTGTGATAAATGCTCTCAAAGGTGTAATAGCCATAATTGATATTGCCAAGACGAGCAATAGAACGGCAATCAATAAAACCCTCTGAGCTTTCAAATTTATTCACAACACGGATCGAATAAATGATTATTAACATATAAACTTTTGTTACTAATTATTGCCATGGACTTGTAACATCGTTATTAACAACAACATTTACTCCATGAACTAAATAATAATTTCGGGGGTATCTAGCTCCTCTAATGCCTTTGTCAAAACATAAATTTCCACATGTTAATTTGATCTTAAACTATCTTGAGAAATATCAATTAAAATGCAAAGTTGCTTCTATTTTCTTGTTTTGAATAGATTTCCTTAACTGCTAAGGTAAGAATCTAATATATTATATCAAATACTCATAAATTGTCAAGTAAAATAAGTCCTACAATGAGGTAAAAAGCCTCCAGCTCTAATAAACTCAGTGATTAAGGGACTTTCATTTTTCAAGCGCTTCGAGTTAGAATATTCCAATGGCTGTTTCTGGAGCGGACATGAAAATATCAGCCGTGGTTTACACATTGTTAAACTTTATCCATGGATGATGTTTTTAATTGATTTCTAAATCTACGAATTTAAGCTAAGGTAAGATTTCGAATCAATAACTATGGATTCTACATTATTGCAGATTTCATATTATTGCATTTACCTTTTCTAATATCTGTTCGTTTTCAATTGGTTTTTGAACAAAATGTCTTTGACCTTCCTTTGGAAAGACTTCCCTTTTAAATACATCGTACTCTTGCAGGTCAGTTAGGGCTGTTAGAAAAAGAACCTTGACATTGAGATCTATTTTCTTTATTTGTGCATATAATTGAAAACCATTCATTACAGGCATTTTGATATCCAGAATAAGAAGATCATACAAACTGCTTTTGAAATTTTCTAAAGCCAAGGTAGGATCTACGAATGTAGTAACCTCGAATTCGTTACTTTCTAAAACCTCCCTTAAAGTAACACAGATATCCGGCTCATCATCTACTATCATGATTTTCTTATTTTTAGTAATACTCTTTTCCATTACTTTGCGCCCCGCACCATATCTTAAGTCAATAGAGTTTAAGTATTGATCGTTATCAGTGTGAAAAAAACCTTCTATACCTGATTATAGAATAGAACAAGACCACAAATAATCCAATTTAAGTTTCAAGAAAATACCATCACTGCTGTCTCGGGTTTTAATCAGAATCCTCTTTTTAATCCTCCTCTTTGAATTCCCTTAAATTCATTAAAATAGAAATTCTGAAGATTTTGTTCGACATGAATATATCTACTTATTCTTCTATAATTGTAGGGATTGTTCTGCAGAATTTGACAAATACTATTCCACTTCACTATCTTTGAGAGAATGAACCACGCTAAAATGACTTTAGCAATCACAACAATAGTAGCAGCTGCTTCGTTAGCATCTGTTGCGCTTGCTGTAACACAACAAGCAATTGCATCCACGCACAATCATCACAACAACGACCAAAAAGGCATTAAAGTAGATCAACAGGTCAGCCAAGAGAACCAGTGTAATGCCAACAACCAGAGAGTATGGACGCAGCTGCTGCAGAAAATCAGACACAGCAGGTGTTATCAAACCCACAGGGATCTACCACTTGTGTTAACTTGGCAGAAGACCAAGCAGATTTTGGCCATTGAGTAAGTAATTATCTCCTATTTATTTTCTTATCACACTGGACACATAATTCCTTCCTTCTGTGTTGACGTAGTTTCTCGTGCGGGAGTCACGTTCCTACCCCCGTCGTGCTTCAGCTTGTAACACTCACTCTTTGATCCATTAAATATGCACGCAATGATAAAGAGGTGATAATCTGTGGGATTGGAAGAGAGGAAGCAATATTAAAAATTGTCAATACAACCGATAAATAATTTGTATCAAGTACATGTACGATCTTCCGACATTTCCCGCCGGTTCAATGATTTGCGCTCAGTTGTGCCGGCATGGGTTATATTGATAAGGTATGAGACAGTTCTGTGAGAAGACACTCAAATGAAGATGGAATACATCGTATCGAGAATTGATGCACCTCAAGATAGCGGACCGCATGTGTATATTACATTTTCCGATCCTGATGAATTGAAAGCGGGCGCAAATAGTTTACAACCAGTGGATGCTGATAAGAGTAAGGAGAATGATAAATCTTGTCAACATTAAAAGCATTACAACTCCCCCATGTACACAAAATCCCATTCCCCCAAAACGATACCAGTATTCAATACTTCCTAATTACCAATAGGATTTAGAAAAATAAATAAAGGGAGTTGGGCATCACTTTCGGAAATTGAGTTCTAGGGATAACCCCTCATCATACCTGGACCCATCATCATACCCTACGCTTTAAAGGGAAATGGGGTAGAAGCTAGCACTTTTCCGTTTCTAGGATCCACGAGCACTCCGTAGAAGGTGCCGCTGTTTAAATCATGTACCAATGCCATGTATACCAGGAATCCATGAACTATTCCTATTCTGACTGCAATAGAATGTGCATTGGTACCTATCACTTTTTCTGCAATCGTTGAAGCATTGGCTAAACTGGCATGCACTTGTGATGCAATGGCTTTGGCTATAGTGGCCTAACGGAATCGAACCTGTGACATTAGTGCACACATTGGGAACAATAGAAGAAATTATTTCTATAACGGTTGGTATACGTGGGCCCACTAAGGTCAGTTAAGTATACTGATAGGATTGTTAATAGACAAGTAATGTCAGAATGTAGATTGATATCTATGGAAGAATGGGATCCAGCCATTAATGATTTTGTATTAAGATGTAATAGTTGCTGGAAGACAAGCAAGCAACACGCCAAAATTATCCGTACCTCAAGAGAAAAATACTTTTGTGAAAAATGTTTGGGTATCTATGATCTATGTCATAGCTAATCCAAGCAGTCATCATTATATTATTTTTGAAGAATTTAATATAGAATATATTATTATATAGATGTTTTAACCACCCTGATCTAATCCAAACAGTCGGCGGGAAGGCTACTAAACTAAGGACAAATCAAATTATCAAGGAAATCTTTTGTCATCGATGTAACACTTTTGCGACCACGCTGGCTGGCTGGTATGTATATGGCTATTCACTGCTAAGCTCGAAGCTGCAGACTGCGGCTAATTTAGGAAAAAGCTTTCCAGGGAGTGTATGTACATAGCACAGGATTGGGGCTAGAACAATGGCTGGGGGGACCGCACTTATTATCATAGGAATAATTGTTCTGATTATAGGCGCAGTTGTCAGTATGCATTTCTGGTTTCATGTCTTCTTTGTTTTGCCAGAAGCAGTAACATCAACATCAAC
>AF_2010_repII_A001DRAFT_10000245_pt1 | contig 10356 bp, 10 predicted proteins | sample AmaForreplIIA001_FD_9190 | JGI IMG/M metagenome (IMG submission 9190)
GGAGTGTCGGGCTTGGTCATGAAACCTCCCGTTTGGCGGCAAGCTGCTTGTGCAGGGTAGTGTTGGCGAGCCACTCGTCGCCAATAGAAATGGAATTGCGCTGCTGCGCGACATAACCACGTTTTTCGAAGAATGCGCGCGCGCTGTCGCTCGCATCGACCGCAAGTTTGGTCACACCGCGCGCTCCCGCGAGTTTCTCAAGCGCGTCGACCAGCATGGCGCCCACACCCTGTCCTGTCGCAGCGGGATACACATAAAGCATATCAATCTTGTCTTTGCCCTCCAGCGAGGCAAATCCGACGGGAGATCCTTCCAGAGTCGCAACCAACGTCAGCTGCCCTGAAAGCTTCGCCGCAAAATCGCCGACGTCGTCCACGGTGGAAGCCCAGGCTTCCTGCTGCGCTTCGCTATAGTCGTCCGCGGTCAACTCCTCGATGCTGTCACGAAAGATTTCCCGCAGCAGCGGCGCATCCGCCGGGAGAAATGGGCGTACACCAAGCTTGGGATGTGCGACGGCCATCATCGCGCGATCTCCCAGGTGGTACCGTCCTTTGAGTCCTTTAGCACGACGCCCATCGCCGCGAGTTCATCGCGTATGCGGTCGGATTCTTTGAAGTCTTTTGCGGCGCGCGCAGCTGTCCTTGCCTCAATGAGGTTGACGATCTTAGTCTCGTCGATCGAAACAGAGGCCGGGCGAAAGGCTCTCCATTCATCCGCCGGCAGCTGGAGGAGACCGATGAGATGCGCGCTCGCCTTCAGACCTTCTGTCGCGGATTTTGACCCTTTCGCAGCCTCGCTGCGCAATTCATGCAATGCTGCAAAGGCCCTCGGTGTATTCAGATCGTCATATAGCGCATCAAGCACGTCGGCGCACAAATAGCCCGGCCGGACATCGGCAGTCAGTTCGTACCAGTGATCGAGATTTTTCTGCGCCTCGCGAAGCCCTGCCACCGTCCAACTGATCGGTTGCCGATATTGGGTTTGTAGCATCGTTGCGCGCACAACTTCCCCCGGCCAGTCTCTCAGCAATTCATGAATAGTCACGAAATTGCCGAGGCTCTTGCTCATCTTTTCGCCTTCGACCTGGAGAAACCCGTTGTGCATCCAGAAATTCGCCATCACCGGGGTATGAAACGCACATCGCGATTGTGCGATCTCGTTTTCATGGTGCGGAAACACAAGGTCAATTCCGCCACCGTGAATGTCGAAGGTCTCTCCGAGGTGCTTCCACGACATCGCAGAGCACTCGATGTGCCAGCCGGGCCGCCCTGGAGTCTTGATTCCGCCGGGTGATGGCCATGCGGGCTCGCCCGGCTTCGAAGGTTTCCAGAGAACGAAATCCTGCGGGTCCTTTTTGTAAGGCGCGACTTCGACGCGCGCGCCAGCAATCATCTCGTCGAGCGAACGATTGGAGAGTCTGCCATAATCCTTCATCGATGGAACATGAAAGAGAATATTGTTCTCCGCCACATAGGCGTGGTCCGACTTTAAGAGCCGCTCGATCAGTTCTTTCATCGGCTCGATGTATTCGGTGGCGTGCGGCTCGTACGTAGGATCGAGACAGCCGAGNGCCTGNACGTCGCTACGGAAAATCTCGTAGGTCTCTTTCGTCAGCTGTCCGATGGTAATGGCGCGCTCGGCGGCGCGCGCGTTGATCTTGTCATCAACGTCTGTGACGTTACGCACGTAAGTGACCTGTTCCTTGCCGTAGATGTACCGCAGCAAGCGGAAAAGCACATCAAACACGATCNCCGGTCGCGCATTGCCGATATGAGCCAAGTCGTANACAGTTGGGCCGCACACATACATGCGCACGCGAGCAGGATCGAGCGGGGTGAAGACCCGCTTCTCGCGCGTGAGCGTATCGTAGAGCTTGAGTTCCATAGCAGATGACATTCCTCGGCCCCGCTGGCCGGGCGTCGTGCTATCTCAAGTTTGAGAAAAGACGGCCGTGACCAGCGCGGCAGCGCTAGCGAATAATCTCCGGGCAAATGCCGCAGATATGGTTAAGGCCGTTCATGGCGGCACAATGATTTGTCGGACGCAGCCCGTCAAGGTGGTGGTGGAACTGGTGCGAAAAATCAATAACCGCCGGGGAGGTTGCAGGGTTAAACACCGCTTAACGATTTGTATGCATTGTCGAAACAAGCTTCCCCCAGCAAGTCGGGCGCGCCTTATGCGGACACCTCTGGTCGGCCTCGTCGCCACGCTTTGCGTCTGTTTCGTCACATCCGCAAATGCCGAGCGGCGAATGTTTTTCGTCACCAACGATTCGGACGGCTACGGCATAGACCGTTGCCTTGCGTCCGGTGCCAAATGCGGAACGGCGGTAGCCAATGCCTATTGCAAAAGACAATCCTTTGCCGAGGCGGCAACCTTCCGTAAGGCAGACCAAAGCGACATTCCTGCCGACGGTGCGGACAGCTGCCGTCGCAGCAGCTGCGAGGTTGTCGCCATCGTGTGCACGCGTTGACGTAATCGAATCTACGCCCTGCGCCCATCCACCGAGTAGGAGCCAGGGCCTGCGACCATGAGGGCGATGAACCCGCCGACAATCGCCATGTTTTTCCAGAAGTGCGAAATCTGATTAGGGTCGCCGAAATTGCGATGAGCAATAATCGCCGCGATCAGTACATAGATCGCGCAGCCGAGCGCCACGAGGCGAGTCTGATAGCCGAACAGGATCAGCAGGCCTCCACCGAGTTCGATAATGACGGCGAGTGCCGCAGTAGCGCCGGGGCCGGAAGGCCTTGCCTCCCCATGTAGGCAGCCGTCCCCGCGTAGCTGGTCAGCGTGAAATAGCCGCATAACACAAAAAAATGCTCCCATAAACAAACGAGCGACTAGAGCCGCGAGATCTTCGTATTGCTTTAGTTCTGCCATTGTCGTCCCCTGCTCTCGCGAACGCCTCGACGTGAGCAGGCTACCATGCGCGCAGATGCGTCGCGCCAATTTCATGTGTTGGGATGCTTCCCAAGTTCACAGAGTACATTCAACCCTGAAGCGCTGCCCACATTTCCCGGTCGCGCTCAGCGGTCCAGATCACCGGCCAGTCGATGCCGCGTGCCTCGTCATAGGCGCGCGATACACTGAACGGCAAACAATGTTCGTAGATCGCAAAATTCTTGAATTTCGGGTCCAGAGTTAGTCGCACGAAGTCGAACGTGTCTTTCAACGACCTGCCCTTCGCGACGCTCTCTTGCACCGAGTTGTAGAGCGAGGAAACGAAGTCCGAAGTCCGAGTGATGCCCTCGGCAACTGTCTCCGGCGTCGCAAGTGCCTGACCGCGGCCAGGCACAATCGCGTTGGCTTGCAGCTCGGCGAGATGATCAAGCGTCGCCAGCCAATCGGTGAAGTGGGCATCACCGCAGTAGCACGCCGATTTGTTCTCGACTAGATCGCCGCAGAATACGGCACCTGCATCGGGAACGACCGCAATCACATCGCCGCCAGTGTGGCCCCGTCCGACATGCATGATGCGGACCTCTCGTCTTCCTAGCCAAACGGAAATTTGATCGGGAAAGGTCATCGTCGGCCAGGTCAGGCCCGGAATCGTCTCTGCCGAACGGAAAAGACGCGGAAAGCGCGCGATTTCGGAATCCATGTCCTGTCTGCCGCGCTCCGCAATCAGCGCGCGCGTTGCGTCTGACGCAAGAATCTCAGCGTTCTTATACGCAAAAGCACCGAGCGTTCGCGCCGCGTGGTAATGCGTCAGCAAAAGATATTTGATTGGTTTATCCGTAACTTTCGCCACGCGGGCGATCACATCAGCGGCCGTCACCGGTGTCGCTTGCGCGTCAATAATCATGACTGCGTCGTCGCCGATGATCACGCCAGAGTTTGGGTCACCTTCTGCAGTATAGGCATACAGGCCGGGACCGATCTGGTCGAACGAGATTTTCCTTTCAGCCAAATCTTCGGTTGAAGCGAACCCTGTCACTACACGCACCTCATTTGCCACTCACAGCGCCTTGTCCAAACAAGAGCAGAATTCCACGAATGGTGAACAGATCGTTCAATGATAGCTAAACAATTCCCTCACCCCCCGAATTTCGAAGATCGTCTTTACCATCACGTCCCGCTCAGTCGCTCCAGCGTAGCACGGCACGTGCGGATGACAGCTAGTTACGCGAAAGTCATACTCTCTTGGAACAGCGGGTCGCGCTAAGCGTTCTCAGTGTCGGACGGACTTAGCGAGAGCGCTGATACGAAAATTAATTGTGGTCTTCAGGCTTTTTGCCCAATCCGTCCTTCTCATTGCACACCTTGCGGAACCTGAGACGCGGACACTGTCCGGGCGGCTGGCCGCGCTTCGTTTCTGGCCGTCCTCCCAGAAAAGGTCTGTCTGATCCTAGTTTAGAATCATTGCAAACTACCTGAATTTCGGCCAAGATTTTCGGCAAGCGCGAGCGCCGAAAGCCAGCCGGATCGTCCGGTGCGCACCATTGCAACACCGAAATGATCAACGAAACCGCTCAGAAAGCGCGAGATTGTACGGTCGATCCGGTGGCGCTCAAGCTGGAAGAATTTTTGCCATATCGCTTGAATGTCTGTGCCAGCCTCGTTTCGCACGCTCTCTCGAAAATCTACGCCGAGCGCTACAAGATTGGAGTGCCGGAATGGCGTGTGCTTGTCACACTGGGGCAATTTGGCGCCATGACCGCGAAGGCAATCGGCACACATAGCCACATGCACAAGACCAAAGTATCGCGCGCCGTCGCTTTGCTGGAAGGGCGTAAACTGGTTACTCGTCGTGCCAATCGAGCCGACCTTCGCGAAGCTTTCCTGTCCCTTACCACAACTGGTCGCGAGGCCTACAGAGAACTTGCGCCGGTTGCGCTCGAATTTGCACGCGATTTACTGGAGACGGTCGATGCAGCTGATCGAGCGGCGCTCGATCGCGCTCTCATAAAACTGACCGAACGGTCAGCAAAGCTCGCGCCCCGTATCGCCAACGGACGCCGCCCCGGCTAGATTGCGACCGTACAAGCAGAGGTCCATCTGTGAAGCTTTATTCCTATTTTCGTTCTTCCGCCGCCTATCGCGTTCGCATAGCGCTCAATCTCAAAGGTCTCCCCTATGAGATGGTACCGATCCATCTCACAAAGGATGGCGGCCGGCAACACACACCGGAGTTTCGTGCAATCAATCCACTAGCGCGAGTACCTGCGCTCGAACTGTCTGGCGGTGAAGTATTGACGCAGTCCCTCGCGATCATCGAGTATCTAGACGAAACTCAGCCTGAACCATCTTTGCTGCCGAAAGATGCGCTTGGTCGCGCCAAGTCGCGCGCGATCGCGCAAATGATTGCTTGCGATATTCATCCACTCAACAATCTGATTGCCTTGCAGTACCTCAAGCGTCACCTCAAGCACGAGCAGCCTGACATTGATACCTGGTATCACCATTGGATCACCCAGGGGTTTACCGCTCTGGAAGAGATGATCAGTCCGGGACCATACGCCTGCGGACCCCGCGTCACCGTCGCTGACATCTGCCTGGTGCCGCAAGTCGCCAACGCGCGGCGCTTCAAGGTACCACTCGACAAATTCCCGAAGATCGTTGCAATCGATGCTGCCTGTCTGAAACTTCCCGCCTTCGACAAAGCAAGGCCCGAAAATCAGCCGGACGCCGAATGACGCCGCGACGATAGTCTTTACCTAGATCCGCATCGCACTTTCTCAACCTCATCGAACTGCCGTGACCACTCATAAGCTCGCACGCGTCGTTCTCTGGATGTTGGGTGCATTACTTTCTTTTTCGATCATGGCCGTGTCGATCCGCGAACTGTCTCGCGGCGGCCTGAACATTTTTGAGATTCTTGCCATCCGCAGTGGCGTCGCCTTGCTGGTCATGCTGACAATGTTGGCAGTGTGGCGGGATTTGCGTTTACACGTCGTGCCGCGGCGAATGGGCCTTCACCTCTTCAGGAACACGGTACACTACGCATCACAATTTTCGTGGGCATTGAGTCTCACGATGCTGCCGCTAGCTACTGTATTCGCGCTGGAGTTCACGATGCCAGCGTGGACGGCCCTGCTCGCGGTCTGGTTCTTGCACGAACGCATGACCCCAGGCCGTCTCGGGGTGGTGGTGCTCGGTTTGGTCGGCGTGCTTGTCATCCTGCGGCCGGGTGTCGCTGGCTTTAACCCTGCAGCGATTCTGGTTTTGTTAGCTGCGTTTGGTTATGCCATCACCATGATTACCACTAAGAAGCTGACGGTAACCGAAACTACGTTTGCCATAATTTTCTGGATGGCCGTCATTCAATTCCCCCTCTCGCTGATCGGGAGTAACCCGGCGGCATTTTTGAGTCTCGATATCCGCCACCTCTTGCCCGCCATCGGCGTTGGAACGGCCGGACTCACGTCACACTATTGTCTGAGCAACGCTTTCCGCGCTGGAGACGCCACTTTGGTGGTGCCGCTTGATTTCATGCGCATCCCGCTCATCGCAGTGGTCGGCTGGGCTTTTTATGGTGAACGACTCGACGTTTTTGTGTTACTCGGAGCGTTAATCATTGTGTCCGGCGTTCTCTGGAACCTGCGTTCTGAGGTCGCAGGAGCGCATTGATTGCGAGGCTCGCTCTACCATGAATTTCGGACTAAAGTGCTGCGCATGACGGAATCATTCTGCAACTTCGCCGGCACGCTTGTCGCAGCTTCGTTGACCTTTGGTGCAGCCAACGCCCAATCGTCGAATCCGATCTGCCCACGGCTTGAAGCACAACTCGCAAGTCTCGACAGAGGCAATACTGATCCCGCGCGAGTCGAACAGATCCGCCGTACAGAGGATATGGTCAATCGCCAACAGTACGAAGTCGATCGGATGGTGGCTCAGTCGCGCCGCATTGGTTGCGAAGCGTCCGGGTTTTTCTCGATCTTCAGTAGTCCGCCGCCGCAATGCGGTGGAATCCTTAGGCAGATTGGTCAGCAGCGCAATGCGCTCGAGCGAATGCGGAACGATCTGGAACGCCTCAATGGTGGTACCGCAGAGCGCGCTGCGCAGCGCAGAGGATTGCTGATCGCCCTAGGCGACAACGGATGCGGGCCGCAATACCGCGCCGCGGCTCTTGCCGGGCAGCAAGGAGGCTTTTGGGATCGTTTGTTTGGCGACAATGGCGACGGCAGTGTGGTCTCAACGCCGCTCGGCCCGATGAGTGGAACGTTCCGCACGGTCTGCGTACGCACATGCGATGGGTTCTATTTCCCGATTTCCTACTCAACTTCGCCGGATCGATTCCGTGATGACGAAATGGCATGCCAGCGCATGTGTCCGGCCTCCGAAGTGTCGCTCTATACCTATCATAATCCGGGCGAGGAAATGGCACAGGCAGTCTCCCTCAACGGGCGGCCGTACTCAGAATTGCCGACTGCTTTTCAGTACCGCAAATCCATGAGTCCAGAGTGCAGTTGTCGCAGGCCGGGTGAAAGTTGGGCACAGACTCTGAAAGCTATTGGTCCGGACGATACGGTCGTACCCGGGGACATCGTTACCACCGAGCAGAACGCCAAGCAGTTGTCGCAACCGCGCGTCGACGGCAAGCCGATCCGACAGGACCAGCGCACGCCTGCGCCAGCAACCGTACCGGCGGCTACACCGAACGCCGAAGCGTCGAGCCAGACGGATCCAACGAAACGCAGCATACGCACTGTTGGCCCAACTTTCTGGCCAGCGCGGTAACGCGAACGCTTTCAATAATCGAATGCTTCTGACTTTGTTGGCTTGCCCGTAATCAACGAAATATCGGGCGCCGGCATCGGCGTTCCAGAATCGCGGAAACGGTTTGTTATCGGATAGCGCCGATCGCGACCGAAATTTTTCAGAGTCACTTTTACTCCCGGAGCGGCTTGGCGCCTTTTGTATTCCGCGGTGTTGATCATGCGTTCAACGCGCATGACCGTGTCGCGATCAAATCCGGCATCGACAATTGCCGATATCGGCTCCTCACGCTCCACCAGACGCTCCAAAACCGCATCAAGCACCGAATAAGGGGGTAGCGAATCCTCGTCTTTCTGGTTTTCCCGCAGTTCCGCGGTTGGTGGCCTTGCAATGATATTTTCCGGAATGACCGGCCCGTCCGGGCCTTTGGCTTCAAGCGGCTTCCAGCTGTTCCGCAGTCGGGCCAGGCGGAACACTTCGGTCTTGTAAAGATCCTTGATCGGGTTGAATCCGCCGTTCATGTCGCCATAGAGGGTTGCGTAGCCAACCGACATCTCCGACTTGTTTCCAGTCGTCACCACCATCAGATTGAATTTGTTGGAAATCGCCATCAAGATCGTGCCGCGCGCACGTGCTTGCAAATTTTCTTCAGTGACATCCCGTGGCACACCGGAAAAAACCGGCTTCAGCGCGGCTTCGAAACCTTCGACTGCCGATGCGATTGGCAGAATTTCGTAACGCACGCCGAGCGCCTTGGCACAGGCAGCGGCGTCGTCGAGGGACGTCTGAGAGGTGAACCTGTAGGGCAGCATCAAACAGCGCACGCGGTCCTTGCCCAAGGCATCAACCGCCATCGCTGAGCATATCGCGGAATCAATGCCCCCCGACAAACCCAGCACGACACCCGGAAAACCGTTCTTGTTCACGTAGTCGCGAAGACCCAACACGCACGCAGTGTAGTCGGCACGATCCGCCTCGACGCCATCTACCACCGGGCCGTTTTCGCAACGCCAGGTTCCGTTGCGACGTACCCAATTTGTCGTGACGGTTGCTTCCTGGAATCCGCTAAGCTGGAAGGCTAACGAACAATCAGCGTGCAGGCCAAATGACACCCCGTCGAATACGAGCTCGTCCTGACCACCGACCTGATTGACGTAAATGGTCGGTAGTCCCTGCTCGGAGACTCGCGCAACCGCGATATTGAGCCGCACGTCACCCTTCTGCCGCCAATAGGGTGATCCGTTGGGCACTACCAACATCTCGGCTCCGGTTTCCGTCAGGCACTCAACGACTTCCGCGCCCCAAATATCTTCGCAAATCGGAATTCCCAGGCGCACGCCACGGAAGCTTACGGGCCCCGGCATCGGACCGGACGCAAATACCCGTTTTTCATCGAACACTCCGTAGTTCGGAAGGTCGACCTTGTAACGCAGCGCTGCGATCGAACCGCCGTCGAGCAACGCGACAGCGTTATAAAGCCTTCCGCTATCGAGCCAAGGCGTTCCGACCAAGAGCGCCGGACCCGGCGAGGCGGTTTCACGCGCAAGCGCCTCGATTGCTGCGCGGCATCCGGCTTGAAAAGCCGGTTTGAGCACCAGGTCCTCTGGTGGATAACCTGCAATGAACAACTCGGGAAAGACCACCAGATCGGCGTCACCGGCCGCGACTCGTGCGCGTCTGACCTTTTCGGCATTGCCAAAAATGTCACCGACCGTTGAGTTGAGCTGTGCGATCGTGATCGCGAGTTTGTCTGTGGGGCGCGTACTCATGGCAAACCTCTACCGCTTTGCCGGCCCGCCGATCAATGGCCAGTCCTGCGGGTCTACCCCACAAAATCGTTACTTGAAGGCAGGCGCTAGTGACCTTTTATCCGGCGCCTGCCCGCATCTTGCAAAGTCATCGTGCGCGTTACCGCGCGGCCGTCCGAAGTCCAGCGCCGCCACCACTTAGGGGCACCGTACCTGCCGGTTTGAGATTGCGGCCGTCAAAGTCGAAGACCTGCAGGTTTTTTTCGACCATGCATTGAATCACGACGGTCTTGTTGTTCTTGCTGAAGGCCGCGCCTTGACACCAATGTCCGACCTTGGTCTGCGCAACCTTTCTCAGCGTCGTACCGCTGACCGAATATACTTGTAGCAAGCCGAAATCATTGAATGCAGGATGATCCTTCGGCCTGTTAGATCCGTTCATGACGGAAACGGCGACATATTTACCGTCGCTCGACATCCCTATGCCTTCGGGCGTCTGGCCGACGCTGATTGTATCTACGATACGCGGCGGCTTCGCTTTGAGGTCGATGACATTGATGACATCGATGTCGCCTTGGCCTCCGCCTTGATTGCTGAATACCGCGACATCACCCTTTGGGCCGATCTCCAGACTGTAAGGTCGAACGCCACCTACCATGAATGCCTTACTGTCCTCGACTTTGCTGCCGTCGATGGTGAGAATCGAAACCCGGTTGTCACCATCGCGAGTTACCAAGGCGCTCTTCCCATCGGGCGTGAACGCGACATGACTCGGGCCGGATTTTGAATCGCCAAGCTGAATTTTGCCGGCCGGCGTCAGCTTGTTTCCCGCGACTGTGAAGACAGACACGGTGCCCTCGCTGCGGTTTGCTACCAGCGCCAAGTTGCCCGCGTTATTTATCGAAACGCCNGCGGCTCCCAGACCAGCCTCAAGTGTCGCAATGAC
>AF_2010_repII_A001DRAFT_10000247_pt1 | contig 10322 bp, 15 predicted proteins | sample AmaForreplIIA001_FD_9190 | JGI IMG/M metagenome (IMG submission 9190)
GACTCCACTTCCCCAATTGTTTTCGAACAAACAGACCAATTTGTGGTTATGTTTATAATGACAAAAGGAGAACTAATAAGGTCCCATTCCATTTATTCTCTTGGCCTAGTGTTCTATCTGAAAGTTACAAGTAGAAACTCATTTTTCCTTATCTATTGGTAGCTTGATAATATAGCAGCACGATTGAATGGGACTACTATAATTTTGTGTTCAAGATGACAAATCAATTCGGGGTTTGGTACCATTAACTAGGAGAAAAACCTCATTGATAATATTGCATCATAAATAACTTCCTAGTCTGTTTTCTTTGGAATTGGGGTGGTGACAGTAATTAGTGAAGAATAAATTAGTATTAGCATATTCGATCTTGTTGATAAAGATAGGGCTAATCGGAAAGACGAATACTGGAAAGACCACTTTTTTTAATTCTGCTACTCTCGGGACTGGAGAAATTTCCAACTATCCATTCACAACGCGGCAACCAAATATCGGAAATGCAAACGCAATTACTCTTTGTGTCCACAGAGAACTTAACGTCAATGATAACCCTAAGAACTCCCGTTGCTTAGATGGCTGGAGATTTATTCCTATAGAACTAGTTGACTTACCTGGTTTGTTGAAGGGTGCATGGAAAGGAAAAGGGCTGGGCAACCAATTTCTTTCGATCGCTGCTCAATCTGATGCTCTTTTACACATAGTAGATATTTCAGGGGGTATAGACGCATCAGGAAAAATAGCTGAACCAGGTACTGGTGATCCTATCGCCGACATTGGAGACATAGAAGAAGAATTAGTGATGTGGTATCTCAAGCTTCTAGAAGGTAATCGTGACAAGATTTCACGGGGGATCAATTCTGGGATTGACACTATTGATGCAATAACTGAAATATTTAGGGGAATAGGTGTAAGAGAACAACATGTTAAAAGTGCCCTAGAGGTAAATAAGATGACCAATATCAAGTTTGACGATTGGGATCCGACAAAGACTAAAGATTTCATATGGAGCTTAAGAGACATATCAAAACCAACTCTTATAGTTGCCAACAAAGTAGATCTTCGTTATTCCTCCGAAAATTTCAGAAGATTGCGGGAGGAATACAAAGACATGATTATTGTTCCTTGCAGCGCAGATGCAGAGCTTACGTTAAGGCGCGCCGAAAGCCGCGGAATGATAAAGTATCTACCAGGGGATGAACGATTCGAAATTAGCGATCAACAAAAGCTGAGTGATAAACAAAAATGGGCTTTAAACTTCATACGGAAGGACATACTAGGCGAATACTTGAGGACAGGAGTACAATTTGCAATCAATGTAGCCGTATTTAAGCTCTTAAGGATGAACGCAGTATATCCTGTCGCTGACACGAACAAATTGTCAGACAAATATGGAAATATTCTCCCGGATGTATATTTAATGAAATCTGGTTCAACTATAGAAGATCTTGCAAGGGAGATCCATACGGAGCTGGTCAAGGGTTTGCTATATGCAATTGACATACGCGACGGCTTACGCCTTCCCAGTACTTATCACATCAAAGATCGGGACATATTATCGATCATATCGACGTTAAAAAAGAAAACATAAGAAACTCATATTTGGAATTCATACAATGTTATCAGCTGTAATTCATGAATGATCATAGGAATTACATGCCGCATGAGGCTTGAAATCGATCCGACATAGGGATTTCTGAATATGTTCCATAAAGCAAACGTGGTTAAATGCCATGACGACTTTACCCATGAATCTGATCCTAAATCATTAATCGTTCTCCTTCAATGACAATACCGTAGCCATAAGGTACGGTTCTTTTAGATAAAATCTAGAATTAATTACAAGCCGATACAATGAATGATCGGACTGCCTTGGATGACTGATGTCAAAGTAGCCTTAGTTTCTTGGCTTGTAATCTGTAAGTATATCGCGGTATCGCACATCTTTGTATGCCACATATTTCACATACGATCCATAACTCATATCGAACGAGCAGTGGGAGCACTTTACGGCTGTAAAATCATCGGAAAGATCTGCAGCACCTTTACAATCAGGACACCGGATTTTCATACATTAAGTCCCAACCCATAATATATCAAGGTTTCAGCCAAAGTGATCAAAAAGAATGACAAATTTGGAGATCGTTCAAGTCCTGCTAAATGGCCTTCACCTGTTTAACTATTGGCTGTCTCGACTTCCGAAATACACGAAAGCCACAAATACACTTAATTTCAGGTAAACCAGACAAATCCTCGACCGTGACAGGAGTACCGCATCGCATACATTCATAACTTACCTTTCCTAGGCTCTCGGATCCCTCCATAACATAATGAAAAGCTTAATTCAAATTTAAGCCTTTTGACTTGATTCTCATGATACTATTCACACTTATCCTTAGGAGAGTAGTCTCGCAGCAATTAGATTTAAACAGTCATGCCAGATATCTCCTAGAGAAGCACAACAACTCGGGCAATGCTAAACCGCATTCGTTATATGGTTGCATAAATATGCTAGTTCTTGAATAATTGTGAGCTAAGTAATGCAGTCATAATCATATGTTTTTTAATCCTGCAAATTGCATCTCATTTTGATTTTCATTGTGAGTCAGGCTTAGACAATCAACTCGATCCCATTAGATTGGTAAGATAAGTGCCAATTTATATGAAATCAACGATACGATAAACATTTTCTTTATTTGAAAGCGTTAGAATAGTGAAGATTTCTNGAAATTATTAGAATTAGAAGTCAGGTCATTAATAATTGAACCTAAGTATCTGTTAATAACTAGTTGTTGGATCTGAAATAATCTTCGAAATATATTAGGTTCACTTTCTTTGTTCTTTGCCGACCCCAGGGCTCCATCGCTTGATACGATCGTTTTAAGACAGTTCCATGGTATAGATGAATCATTTTTTTCATTTTTGAGGATTTTTACATTTCTTGTTCGATATTCCTTTTACATCTTCGGCTATCAAAAAATTCATTGTGTAGTAGCGTCCTGAGCATAAGCTTTCACAAGCTCGTTAAAAATATGATCGAAGTACCGTAAAAATCGAGCAGTCAAAGAATTGATTGTCTTCATAAAGTTAGGCTGGATATGACAGTTTAGGGTAGCTAGCTATTGCTGTTGTTAATTACGAATCGTGCATGAATTTGCATCTAAAGCATGATGCATGAACAGAATGGAAGGAATGGGATTTGAACCCGCGTCTGCTATAACCAGATTTGTCACCAAATTGAAGTTCACTCTTATGCTGGATATACCCAAATTTATAGGATGGACCGAGTTGGAGATAATCCTCTCAGGTATAAGAGTTAAGCCACGGGTCATTTAGCTGTATGGGCGTGAAAATATCTACATTCTTGGGATCCTTGACGGTCATTACTTGAGATTCCTACTCTTCGCCGCCCCCGCCACCTCCAAAACCTCCTCCTTCGCCAGTGCCCCCGCCTCCGCTCTCAGCGCCGCCGCCACTACTCTCTCCACCCGCACCACCCCCTTCTGAGGGAGACGATTCAGGTGGTGATTCAGATGTGGATGGCGGTTGCTCTCCAGGATTTCCGGATTCTGATGAACCAGGATTACTTTCAGGGGTGGAAGGTTGTTCTGATGGCAGTTCTGATTGAGGTACAGGAGTTTTCGAATTCAGAACATCTTGTTCGTCCTGGGGTGTAACCTTGCTCAAGCAATCATCACAAACATTCGGTCGAATGAATGATCCGGGGTAAATCATGCCCAAACCGGTTCCGAATAAAGGGAATGGGACATAATAGAAGGAGTAAACAGGGAAGAAACCACCAAAGTGGGTTGTTTCACTCCGCACTTGACAGATTTTCTTGGTTTTATCACACTGTGCTCCTACAACTTTAGTAGACGTTGATTGATAATAAGCAATTACTAAGGCAGAGATTACCGCAACTACTATAATCGATATTATTATTTTCGAACCGCGCTCCACACTCAATCGCCAGTTATCCATAATACGTCATAAGAACAAATATGATTTTTTGTATTGTCGATGTTGAATTATAACTCAAAGTATACTACGCTTAGGTAGGATCAGTACCCTCCACTACCCTTTGACCATTAAGGAGTGCACGTCAACCTTCTTGGAGATTCTTCACCCTATTTGCCCAATTTTGTATTTCAGCAATCCGATGAATTTGTATTCGACCAGAAGCCTTTCCTGAACGCTCCTGTCACCAATAAATCGTACATATACAAAATCAGTTGTGACAGGAGGTGATTGCATTTCTGCCAACTGGTTCCAAACTAAACAAAAGTCATGATTGTCAAAGAAATTATATGATAGGTCTAGAAACCAGGAAGGATGTCGTACTTCGACTGCATATCTAAACCGTGAGGGACCAATTCCCTCAAGCGTTCCAAACCTGTGTGTATCTGAATGGAAGGTGGCAGTTGTATCAAAAGGGCCAATGTTTTATTTTCTAGTGGGCCCATTGAATCGATGAATCGCTCTAGTTCGTCATCAACTTCCTTAATCTCTTATCATGTGTTATTACTTTAGGAAATTTAACCGTGAATTTGAAATTTTCGGGTGTTTTTCACGGGCCATTTGTTGACCATCTTATTGGTCAGTGTCCTATAGAAAGAACTATCCAGTTGCACGTAATCAGAAACATGAGAATAATAGTTCAACCAGCGAAAATCCTTAGTACCTGAAAGATAGAATGGTCATTCCCAAGAGGTGTAGCTCCAACCAGAGCATCCTATGTAATATTGCAAAATCTTCCGTAATTTTATATATATTAATTACAAGGTAATTTAAATAATGTTTGCATGTATAGACCATGTTTAGGAACATGAGTGAAACTTTATTAGGTCCCACGAAAGCCTACCCCCTACATATCACAAATTGTTTGCGCTGTGGAATTCAAGTTCATTGCTTGATGCTTCGGGTTGAAATACCGCCCCAATACAATTTCCACTCGATCCCTCTAACCTTAATTTTGGCGCCCCCTAATCAACCATACATGGTTTCAGAACTAGGATTTTCGGACGTCCTGCCCAGTTTGGTGTAAACGATTGGAACCGTTGGAACAATGATATTGACACCCTTTTGCAATTGAGATTATGGATAAGGTGTGAAGAATCTTTATCAATATTTTTGTGAAGGTTATATTTTTCAGCAGTAGGATATTAGAGGGATGACAAATATTGAAATAATCTGGTACCTGGGAAGAGCTATCGCTGATATTCGCAATGTGGAAGAGAAACTTAGGAATGAAGAGGATGCAAATATGCTAAGAGATATACGAGTTAAATTAGATAAACTTCGGGTTAAATATGCTTAACTAAACCTCTTAAAATAGATCACATACAACTTTTCTTGTAATGTCGCTTCAGGAACATGCCACAGGTATTGCTAATCGTGTTGATAAATTGACCTTAAATGGGTCGGCATCAACATTTGAATGCAGAGTTTGTTTGTGGACGTTTGAATGCAAATCAGAGTTAGATATTCATAATTGTCTGGAACATATGATAATGAATCATTTACAAGAAAATAAGAGAAATATTCGAAATTAAACCCTACCTTCTTGTTATTTCAGTTCTTAAAGATTGAATTACAATCATTCTTCAGATTATGTTTATTTCCTGACGAAGATATCCTAACGGAAAGAAATTGCATCATCGAAAGGATTCGCTGACAAGTTACCAGATGAAGACAGAGAGACGTTTACAAAGATGCTGAACGAATGTTACAAATATTCAACTGCAATTAATGCAAAAGAGGTGACCTTTCCAACCGAACCGGTAATTATGGCACTTTTATTATCACAACATAAATTGATAGTGTGGTTAGAGAGGTAGCTTTCTAAGAATTAAAAGGAATCTGATTTAAACTGAAAACAATGAATAATTGTTTCTAGATCCGTTTCGATACTACAGCATTAACGTTTCCTTCCTCCGGACCTAAAATCAGCACAAGAACAACCATGACAGCGTCAAAGTAAATCAACAGGTCAACCAAGAGAATAAGTGTGCTGGACAAACCCAAGCATCTAACAACGATGGGAACCAAAATGATGGGAATGATGACGACGACGAAAACAACAACAACAACGGCGAACCATCTGTGTTTACGCAGGAGAAAACCTAGCAAGCATAGGCCATCAAGTATACTTACATTGCTTGTAAGCACTGATCTCCTATTTTTTGAAATCACCGATCACACTCGACACATAATTCCTTACTTTTGACCTATTTCTGCTGCGGTGGTCACTATCAACCCCCTATGATTCCAATTGCATACGTCTATAACATTGATTGGACAAATTCAGTTGTATTTGCGTTATAATGTAAAAATTCAATAATGTCCCAAATCTGGATACTCGCATGGCCAAAGAAAACGAAGATAATTTCATAAAGAAAAAATCAAATTATGGTATCAAAGCAATATGCAATAATTGCAAAAAGCGGTTTGGATCACTGAGCGCAATCACCTTACATCTGAAAATTAGAGCACATCATACTGTAAAAATAATTGAGCATGGGAAATACAATAAGAATACGGGTGTAAAAAAATGATATGGCAAACCTGTGCGCCTCCAGTACTTTGCTGCATTGGAATTCTTTACAGTCAGAAGATATTCAAATAGAAGGTGGATTTCATCGTATCAAGAATTGAAGCATCCCGAGGTAGCGCACCGTATGTTTACCTTTCATATTTTAAAGGTGGCACAGATAAAACACTGCCGGAATGTCCTTGCCCAGACGTGCGACATTTACCTCACCCGAAAATTTGATGAGGAACCTACCAAAAGCAATGGCCAATATTGGTAAAGCAAAGGGTGGTGGAGGTTTTCCTACTGATTCTCCAACTTTCGAAATCATCATTAATACGGTGATATGGCGACAAAGGTTGGGATAAGGTGACCACAGAAATAAAGCAATCAGAGAGGAGTGGAGATTATAAGTTAGATCCGCTTCATATTTGAGATTTCAATTCATTTGTTAGGTGGCATACTTTTCCCCTTAAGGCGCCACCGGTTTTCGAATGACGGCCCACATAGGAAGTTATGGAACCTCCCTGTTTCCTATTGTCGTTCTACACTAAATGACAATTTAACGCATGCTCCGTATTCTACCATTTTACCTGTTTCGGCGTTAACGCGCGCTGTCAGTTCTGTCACTTCGACTCCTCGAATCCCATGAATAGTTTTAACGGCTTCTGTAATTGCAACTTGTACTGCATCCTTCCAATTTTTGTAAAGAACTTCCGATAAGTTCTACTATATTTGCGAGCGACATACTTTTTATTTAATTGCTTCTCCAAACAGCAATTGCGGTTGGAGGACTTGGCAATCCTAATCCGGCTAATAATATGAATGACAATAATAGCAGCAATAGCAACAATTACAAACAATAGAATTATCATCATGTGATATGAAACGAAAGATCGATATTAATAGTGATTTTTCTAATATGATGCGAAAAGTCGAAAGTGGGGAGTTTAATTATCATGATTATATGTTTAGTCCAGAAGAGAACACATCTATACTAAATGAGTCTATTGGAGCCTTAAGATGGATTGCTGATGAATGCTCCAAATCAATAGAGAATCCACAGACAGAACAGAAAAAGAAGGTTATGGCTTCTAAAATCGTATCGCNATGTAATGTTGGGATTGCAAAAGGCCTTAAGTGGATTAGCTGCTACTATCATTGAGGATTACGGCTATGGACCATAACTAACTAACTAACTTATTCAGGGTGGTCAAATCGTATTTAAATTTTAAACACCGTATATTCCTTACACGTTCTTAACTTTAGCCTTTTATCTGACGTAAGTGGCGCTTTTACAAGTTGCTTAAACCTGACATTAATTTAACAGGGCCCAGATAACACCATACTTTGGATTTGCGATATCGTAACACATCGTCATGTCATGCAGAATCAATAAGGGTAGAGGATATTTTTTAAAACATGTGAAAGGGAAAGATTGAAAAGAGAAAATATGAAAAAGTTAGTAGAAGAACTATCTAGCCTCCATTCGCATGTATACATTGCCATGTTTTTGCCATGTTTGCTGCTGCTGATGAAGCATCCGCATGGACTGCTATTGTATCGTTCAAGGTCTTAGCCATTGTTGGTATACATTTGCTTAAATCTGCATGTGCGACTTGTGCTGCTTGTGCTGCTGCTATTGTCACTGTTGCTATTGTTGCCGTTACTAGGACTAGTCCCAGAAAAATAAGTGATTTCATGCTATTTCGTTTATGGTATAATTCTTGCACTATTTAAGAATGACTAGAAAATTCGCTGCTGGCGCTGCAGCTGTAGCAGAAAAGAGGAAAGAAAGACCGTATCTTTTTATTCTCACTCGTCTTATTATTTGTAACAAACATGTTTAGTATTTACGATACGATAACAAAGGATACTCCTGCAATCACAACTGAAAATAAGGATTGTATAAACTAGGGACACAACCAAAAGCATTTAGTAAGAACAAAGTTGAATAAAACCGTAGTCATGAAGTGATAGCATCAACAACAGAACAAAGTGATTATCATTATGTTTACTCAATCTTGATAGTATAGGACTAACTTAAGTTAAGTCGGATAAGTAAGTAAACTGATTGAATGAACTACTTCAGTAACGGCATTCACTATTTAGAATCAGAGACTACTGGGTCAAAGACTATTCAGATGTTGATCCGGAGATAATTTTAGAAAATGAAATAGGTAAGCTGCTTGAATTCCTTGTAATAGGAATAACAAGTAAGAACTTATGAACAAAGAGAACTACTTTGTGAGTGCAGCCCACGTCTACAGTAAAATTTCAAAAACAGATGATACTTTTGGTGAACGCCTCGAAAATATTGATAATTCAATAATCTGACCTTGATGTGCGGTAACCTCGTACTGGATCACCAAATTTGCACCTTGTCCTTATAAATCACGGGGAAGAATCCATGAACAGAATGGAGGGAATGGGATTTGAACCCATGACCACCTGCGTGTAAGGCAGGTATCATAACCAGTCTAGACCATCCCTCCGATGCAAATTGTAAGACCAATTGTTAGCTTTAGCGTATATATACATATATCAAATTCCACACTTCCTGATGCGGGAGTTTATTACTCAATCTGAATAAGCCTCGAGGTCACAACAGCTATACCTGCTGCTTCTTTCAAATCAAGAATGGGAACTCAAACTTTTATTAGTCCGTCATACAAGAATGCTTCGAGAATGTCTGTCGGAACTAATGGCGATAGTTTAGGAGCTGTAGCAGAAAAATTGAAGCAACTCGCCGACGACATTCAGGAGCAGTATGAAGCATTCGTCGATGCAACCCAATTATATAAAAAAGGGAAAGTAAATCAGCAGGACTTTATGCCCAAGTTGGCAGACTATCTTATTAGGTCAACTTCACTAAATGTTGGCGCCATTGAAGTCTTATTTGAACTCAAACAAGCCATAGAGAAGAATCCTTCTAAAACACCTGAGCAATCACATCAGAAGCCAAGGGATGTTCCTGCAAGTCTGTCGCCGCCAGCTGCTAAATTGGCTAATGATAAGACTTGTATCGGTTGCGGTTCGACCATCCTCCTTCGATCCAAGTTCTGTAACAAATGCGGTAAGTCGCAATAATTAAAAATGTGAACTGAGAACAATGATCAATGAAGGTGTTCAATGCAAGAGCTGCAGCAGATGAATATATGTCCACGCATTCCCTCACTTTCTCTACTCCTGAAATGACTTTAAAGAAATTTGCAATGTGGCTTGGTGAGCCAATTGATAACTCCAAAGAGAATGAAGGTACTATGCCACGGCTGATGTCCTTCATTGAGGAAAAGAAAATTAAAGGTAGAGCTTCATTTTTGGAGTCAATGCCTGATGTCAGTGATACATTTCAACCTAGTGGAGCAGTCACGAAGATGTATGGTCAAGTCGAAGATACAAAACTTCCTAAGCATATTCCATCTGTACACGAAGATGTTTCCCTACATTCTTGTAACGGATGCGGATCCGAAATAAAATCAAATGCCAAATATTGTACGAACTGTGGTAAAAAACAATTTTAGGATAATACCTTTAACTTTAGTTTCGCTTTTTTCATAGGTTTTTGCCTTGGTCGCAATTCCAATTGCGACCTATTTTTGCGAAATCACGATGATAAGTAAACTCGAAGTTCTGTCGTTTAACGCAAAAGGTTCTAGATTTCATCTTGTCGAATCATGTTTTAATTGAACAAATAATTCCTCCATAGTTAAATAGACTGAAACCCTATCAATTTCATCCTAATTTGAGTCAGAGGTATAACTCGATGCCCTGTACTCTCACTTTCATTTTCCTTCAT
>AF_2010_repII_A001DRAFT_10000248_pt1 | contig 10305 bp, 11 predicted proteins | sample AmaForreplIIA001_FD_9190 | JGI IMG/M metagenome (IMG submission 9190)
AGCCGGCTCGCGTTTGGCGAAAGCGAGATAGGTTTTGCCAAGCCGGTCAAACGCGGCCATCACTTCTGGCCGCCCTTCATCCCAGGCTTTGGCGAGCACGCTTGCAAACTCCTCGAAGCCACGCCGCGCAACATCGGCGAGCAGCGCGTCGCGATCGCGAAAATGCCGATAAGGCGCGGCCGGGCTAACACCCGCCCAGCGCGCCGCGTCGGCGAAGGTGAAGCCGGCCGGCCCTTTCTCCGCGATCAGCTCAAGCGCAGCGCGCACCAGGGCTTCCTTGAGATTGCCGTGGTGATAGCCGCGCGGTCCGGCACGTCTGCCCCATTTCATGTAAACAGGATTAACATGAGTCCGGCAGGCGCGTCGACGCTTACGAACGCCGCCCGCGTTTTGCGACCAGCGGCAGATTGTCGAACAATGTCGGACCGTTCGGTTGCGCGCCTTCGATGGTCAACAGACGCAGCTTGCTGACAACGCCGCCCGGCGCCGAGAAGCCACCCGTCTTGCCGCCCGCAGCCAGCACACGATGACAGGGGATGATCAGGGGAATCGGATTCTGCCCGAGCGCCTGTCCGACCTCGCGCGCGAGCAATTTATCGCCAAGCCGTTCTGCGATCTCTCCGTAGGTCAATGTCGAACCCGGCGGGATCGTGCGTGCGATGATGTAAACCTTGCGATTGAACTCAGGCAGACCGTCGATATCGATCGTCACGTCGTTCAAATCGCGTTTCTCGCCGCGCAAAAGTGCGACAACGCCATTGATGGCCTGCTGCACATAAGCCGGGGGCTTTGCTTCCTGCGCACCGGCAAAACGTCGCAAGAGACGCGACCGCGTCGCCGCTTCCGTCCCGTCGTGAATCTGCACGCCCGCGATGCCGCGCGAATTCCAGACAATTCCGCACGTACCGATCGCGGTGTCGAATATCGCGAAACTGTTGCTCATTCAGGAACGATAGCACGCGCCGTCAGGTGGCGCCGCCCGATTCCTGGTCGGCTTTCATGGCAATGCGCAGCGGCTTCGGGATGGGCTTTGCGCGCCCTCCGGAAACAAAAGCCACCTGGACGTGAGCCTCCACCAGCAGATCTTCGCCGCGCAAGACCTTCTGATTGAGTGTCACCGAAGCGCCTTTCACTTCTTCCGGCGCGGTGACGATATCGAGCACGTCATCCATAAACGCCGGCTTCCGGAAATCGATACCCATATGCCGCACCACGAAGGCAAATCCCGGTGCTTCCTTTTCAGCCTGCTCGAATAGCGCGCGATGGTCGGCGCCGATCAGCCGTAGATAATTCGTGCGTCCGCGCTCCATGAAGCGCAGATAGCTTGCGTGATAGACGATGCCGGAGAAATCCGTGTCTTCGTAATACACACGGACGGCCTGATGGTGCCGACCGTCGTGAATTTCGCCATCGAGAGCATGCATGGCGAACTATTTACAGACAGCGCGGAACGGCATCAATCGTTGAGGACGCCGACACAGCCGTTTATTGGAGTGAACGCGCCAGCGGGAGCACGTGATCGCGCGTCAGCGGTGCGAATGGCAGATCGGGAAGCGCGTGCGGATCAATCCAAACGACCTGGTCGATCTCCCCGGCCGGCTCGATTGGACCTTCAACATCCACGGCATAGACAGTCGCGTTGACCTGAAACCCCGGCTCGTTGGCCGCCGGACAATCAAACACGCCCAGGGCCTGCGCGCTCGCGTCCCTGACCCGGCAACCCAGTTCCTCGGCGATTTCGCGCGACAAAGCGGCGACGTCACTTTCGCCGACATCGCGCTTGCCACCCGGCTGCATGAAAGCCTCGGTCCCGCGTTTGCGCACCAGAAGAATGCGACCATCGGGGTCACGGATTAGCGCGGCCACCACGCTGATGATTGTGCTGCTCACTCATCTTCTCCCGAAAACAGCCCAAACTGCGCCGGATCACGCGCGGGCTCAGGCAGTCCGAGATGCTGGAAAGCCAGCGCAGTGAGCAATCGCCCGCGCGGTGTCCGCTGCAGAAAACCTTTCTGGATCAGGAACGGCTCGATGATGTCTTCGATNGCGTCACGCGGCTCCGACAGAGCGGCAGCCAGCGTGTCGACACCGACTGGACCCCCTCCGTAACTCGAGGCAATCGTCGAAAGGTAGCGGCGGTCCATCGCATCCAGCCCGGCCGCATCGACTTCGAGCGCCAACAACGCGCGGTCGGCGACTTTCCTGTCGATGGTCTTGGCGCCGTCGACATGGGCAAAGTCTCGCACACGGCGCAGGAGCCGTCCGGCGATGCGTGGGGTGCCACGCGCGCGGCGCGCAATTTCATTGGCGCCGTCGGGTGCGATTCCGATGCGCAGGACACGCGCACCACGATCGACGATCTCTTCCAATTCCTTCTCGGAATAAAACTTGAGTCGCACTGGGATGCCGAATCGGTCGCGCAATGGGTTGGTCAGCAGTCCCGCGCGTGTGGTTGCACCGACCAATGTGAAAGGCGAGAGATCGATCTTGACGGAACGTGCCGCCGGCCCCTCGCCGATGATGAGATCGAGCTGGAAATCTTCCATCGCCGGATAAAGGATTTCCTCGACCGCGGGATTGAGCCGGTGAATCTCATCGATGAATAGAACGTCGCGCGGCTCAAGATTGGTCAGCAGCGCCGCAAGATCGCCCGCCTTTGCAATCACCGGGCCCGAAGTGGCGCGAAAATTGACGCCCAGTTCGCGCGCGACGATCTGCGCCAATGTCGTCTTGCCGAGGCCCGGCGGTCCCACGAACAGCACGTGGTCGAGCGCTTCTTTGCGCGCCCGTGCTGCTTCAATGAACACCTTCAGATTGGCGCGCGCCTGTTCCTGGCCGATGAACTCGCTCAGTTGCTGCGGACGCAGCGAAGCATCGACATCATCATCACGGTGGTCGGCGGCCACCAGTCGGCGCGGGGTATTCATTTCGCCAATTCCTTCAGACCTTGCCGGATCAGCGTCGCAGTGTCCGCGCCCTCGCCCGCGGTCCGTGCCGCAGCCGCGATGGCGGCAGCCGCCTGTGGATGTCCATAACCGAGATTGATCAGCGCCGAAACAGCGTCGGCAATCGGCCTTGGCGCACGCTTCTCGTCAAGCGCGCCGGCAAGGTGCACCACGGCCGGATCGACATTCGCATAGGCCGGTGCCTTGTCTTTCAGTTCGGTGACAATGCGTTCCGCCACTTTCGGGCCCACGCCCGGCGTACGGGCCACCATGGCCTTGTCGCGCATCGCGACCGCCGAAGCGAGTTCGGATGGCTTAAGCGTGCCGAGCACCGACATCGCGACCTTGGCACCCACCCCCTGCACTGTCTGCAGCAGACGGAACCACTCGCGCTCGATGTCGCTCGTAAAACCGAACAGCTTGATCTGGTCTTCGCGTACGTGGGTTTCGATCGACAAGGTGGCAGCTTCGCCCGGAGAAGGAAGCGCCTGCATCGTGCGCGCTGAGCAATACACCTGATAGCCGACGCCACCGACATCAAGGATGACATAATCCTCCCCGTAGCTGTCCACGATGCCTTTGAGCTTGCCGATCATGCCGCCGCCTCACGCCTCAGCCGCGTAGCGCCGCGCCGCGCTGGTCCGATGATGCGCGTGACAGACGGCGATGGCGAGGGCATCAGCGGCATCCTCGCTTTTGGGATCGGCCTTTGGCAGCAGCACACCGATCATCATGCGGATCTGCGTCTTTTCTCCGTGACCGGCGCCGACGACGGTCTTTTTCACGACGTTGGGGGCGTACTCGGCGACGGTGAGCCCGGCCTTCGCCGGCACAAGCATGGCGATGCCGCGTGCCTGCCCGAGCTTGAGGGTCGCCGCCGCATTCGTGTTGACGAAAGTCGCCTCCACCGCGGCCTCGTGCGGACGATAGCGCTCGATGACCGAGATCAGCCCATCATGGATCACCAGCAAGCGGGTGCCGAGTTCGGCGCGCTCGCTCGTTTCAAGCGAACCGCAGGCGATGTGAATCAACCGATTTCCGTCGCTCTCGATCAGGCCCCAGCCGGTGCGGCGGAGCCCCGGATCGATGCCTAGTATGCGAATCGGATGCCGGGCCATGGTCTGTTGATAACCCCGCGCCCGGCCGCAGCCTAGGACCGAAATGCGCGTTCCAGGTTGACCGGGCAAGCTTTCCACCATCGCGGGATTCGGAATTTCCCACGTCATGGCATTAGGATGCGGGGCATGCCGGGTCCACCCTCGCCCCGTGGCGTCAAGCGACGGGCCATCATCATTGGCGGTTCGATGTCCGGGCTCTTTTCTGCGGCGTTCCTGCGGCAGAAAGGGTGGGATGTGGACGTCTATGAGCGGTCGACCGTCGAACTGGTCGGCCGCGGCGCTGGCATCACCGGCCACCCTGAGCTCATGGAAACCCTCGAAGCGAGCGGGGCCGGCACCAAGGATCTTGGTGTCGAGGTACCCAAGCGCGTGGCGATCGACCGCGAAGGCCGCGTTACCGACGAGCGGCCGTTGCGGCAAATCCTTACATCCTGGGATCGCCTGCAGCGGCTCCTGCGGGAGACCATCGACGAGACCCGTTATCACCTCGGATGGAATTTCGAACGGGTCGACCAGGATGAGCGCGGAGTGCGTGTGCAGTTTTCGGGCGGGCGCGTCGAGCATGCCGATATTCTCATCGGCGGTGACGGAATTCGGTCGAGCGTGCGCGGGCAAATTGCCCCAGACGTGCAGCCGGTCTATGCCGGCTACTACATCTGGCGCGGCGCGCCGAACGAAGCCGACCTCGCACCGGACACGCTCAACACGATCTATCCGCTTTTCACGTTCTATCTGCCAACGCGCCAGCAGGTGATCACCTACCCAATCGCCGGATTCGACAACGACCTGCGGCCGGGCAAGCGCCGATTCAATTTCATCTGGTACCGCGTCGCCGACGCGGCAAAACTGCGCGAGATGAACGTGGACGAAAACGGCGTGCAGCACGAATATTCGGTGCCGCCGCCGCTGATCCGAAAAGATCTCATCGCCGACATGTACAAGGACGCGCACGAGACCTTGCCGCCCGCCTTGCTCGATGCACTGATGAAGATCAAGCAGCCTTTCATCACGCCGATCTACGATTTCACCGCGCCGGCGATCGTGTTCGGCCGTGTTGCCATGGTCGGTGACGCGGCGGCGAATGCGCGTCCGCACATGGGATTCGGAATGGCCAAGGCGGGAACGGACGCGCAGGCTCTGGCGAAGCATTTGAGCGACCACGACGACATCGACGACGCACTGAAGGCCTACAACGTCGAGCGGCAGCCGATCGGCAACCACATCGTGATGCACGGTCGCAAGCTCGGTACGCATCTCGGCGTCAACCTGAAGACCGATGAAGACCGGCGCATGCACGACCTGCTGCAAAACGATGGCGCCATGCTCGACTGGATCGCCGTGCCGAATTTTCTCGACGCATACAAATGAGCGACCTGCCCAAGCCCGACTATGCACGCAACATGCGCGTCGTCGGCCACTCCGATCAGGGCGGCCGGCCCGACGGTGTGCAGATCATGGTGCATCGTGGCTTTGCTTACGTGGGTCACATGTTCTCGAAGGGCTTCTCGGTCATCGACGTGCGCGACACGAAAAATCCGCGCGCGGTGAACTACGTCGCCGCGCCGCCCAACACCTGGACCATTCATCTGCAGACGCACGATGACCTGCTGCTGGTGGTCAATGCCAAGGACATGTTCGCCGCCGCCGAGTTCGCCGACGAGCGCGCCTATTACAGCGGGGCGCTCGGCAAGACGGTCGGCACCGCGGAGGCAAGGCGCGTACGCGACTGGAGCGCGGGCCTCGCCGTCTTCGATATTTCGCAACCGGAGAGCCCGCGCCGCATCGGCCTCATGCCGGTCGAGGGCGGCGGCATTCACCGCATCTGGTATACGGGTGGGCGCTGGGCCTACGTCTCGGTGCTGCTCGATGGCTTCACCGACTATATCTTCATGACCGTCGACATGAGCAATCCGGCGCAACCACGCGAGGCCGGGCGATGGTGGATCCCGGGCATGAATCTGGTGGCCGGCGAGACACCTGCATGGGACCCGACTCGCCGCTATGGCCTGCATCACGCCATAGTCAACGGCGNCACAGCGTACGCGGCCTGGCGCGATGCGGGCATGGTAGTGCTCAACATCGCCGACCGCACGAGACCGAAACTGATCGTGCACCGGAACTGGTCGCCGCCGTTCGGCGGAGGCACCCACAATTGCCTGCCGCTGCCCGATCGTGACCTGCTGGTGGTGCTCGACGAGGCCGTGCTCGATCACCAGGAAGACGGGCTCAAGCTGATCTGGGTATTCGACAATCGTGCGCAGGAAAATCCAGTCAGCATCTCATCGTTCCCGACACCCGCTGAAGCCGACTACAAGGCCAAGGGCGGCCACTTCGGGCCGCACAATATTCATGAAAACCGGCCCGGCAGTTTCGTCAGCTCGCAACTGATCTTCGCGACGTATCAGAACGCGGGGATCCGCGTCTTCGATATATCGGACCCTTTTATGCCGAAGGAAGTCGGCGCTCTGGTGCCGCCGCAACCGGCAACGCTCGCGGATACGCGACCGAACCGCGCGCGCGTCATTCAATCCGCGGACGTGTTTGTGGATGCGAAGGGTCTGGTCTACGCGACCGACTACAATGCCGGTCTGTACGTTCTGGAATTCGAAGGCTGAACGTCATGCCCGGCCTTGTCCGGCCATGACAATTGGGAGCTACGCGCTCATTCTTGCGACCAGTGTGTCGGAGACTTCGAAATTCGCGTAGACGTTCTGCACGTCATCGCTGTCGTCGAGCGACTCGAGCAGTTTGAGGACCTTTTCGCCGGCCTCGTCGTCGAGCGCGATGGTATTTTGCGGCCGCCACAGCAGCGACGCCTTGCGCGGCTCGCCGAATTTGGCCTCGAGCGCCTTTGCGACGTCGTTCAACGTGTCGGGCGTCGTGATGATCTGATGGCCATCGTCATTCGAAGTCACATCCTCGGCTCCGGCCTCGATCGCCGCTTCCAGCATGGCATCGGCGCTCGCGGCCTTCGCATCGAATTCGACGATGCCGACGTGACTGAACATGAAGGACACCGCGCCGGTTTCCGCGAGGTTGCCGCCGTTCTTGGAGAAAATCGCGCGGACTTCGCCGGCCGTGCGGTTGCGATTGTCGGTCAGCGCCTCGACGATGATCGCCACGCCGCCGGGCCCATAACCCTCGTAGCGGATCTCATCGTAGTTTTCCGTGTCGGAGCCCTGCGACTTCTTGATGGCGCGGTCGATATTGTCCTTCGGCATGTTCTCGGCGCGCGCCGCAATTACCGCCGCGCGCAGGCGCGGATTGAATGCGGGGTCGGGCAGACCGAGCTTGGCTGAGACGGTGATTTCACGCGCGAGCTTGCCGAATAGCTTGGAGCGCACTTTATCCTGGCGCCCCTTGCGGTGCATGATGTTCTTGAATTGGGAATGACCTGCCATGGGAAAACGTGCGCTTATGTCGTGATGCCGGCGGCTATATAGGCCGTCGGCTCAAGAAAATAAATATATTTGAGCGGAATTTCAGGCTGCGACCGCAACGTCACGCAGGATCGCACCGATACGCGCGCCGACCTTGCCGACATTGCTGTGAACGCGCGTCTTGTAACGGGTGACGGCGTCGCGGTCGACCATGAAGAATTTCTGCTCCGGAAAGGCGCGTCCGAAAATATCGATCAACATGCTGCGGAACTGGCCACCCGCAACCGACCGCTGTGGCTCTGCGTAGGCCGCGAGTTCGGCCGATGTCAGCGCGCACAACAGCGCGGTCGGCAGCGTCGAATAGACCTGCTTATGCTGCTGGATGGTGCGGATGGCACGATCGAGCGCGAATTCCTGACCGACGTCGTCGCTGATCATCAGCGGTTCGTCATTGATCGCCCGCGCGAGCGGGAACTGGTCGATCAGCCAGTCGCCGATGTGAACGACATTGCGCCGGCCGCGCCCGTACATCAGCACGTCGTCCTCGTAGCGCGCGAACCAGGTATCGAGACGGTCGATGAGGCGATCGAAAGCCGGCCGCGCGATCAGCTCGCGGCTGTGCGTGCCGAAAATGCCGATCGCCACCCTGGCGTGCGAAACGACCTCGAGCACCTCTTCACCGAGCAGCGTCGGGAAAAGGCCGTTGCCGGTGCCGAGCACCACCAGGTCGTAGCCTCCGCGCGCCTCGCCGAGCGTGCGCAAGTTAAGATGATGCACCTCGGCTTCGCCGGGCACCAGCGCGTTGACCATCTGGCGGCCAAGCCGCGCACCGAAATCTCCCGCATCGTCAGCCGAGATCACGGCAACGCTGCTGGTTGTGGGTGCTGACAGCCATTCGCTCGGCTTGAGCCGCATCAGCACCTGCGTCTCGTCGATCGGCGTCGTACACTCGATGCGGAAGCCGTAGCGATCAAACAGACGCGCCAGCTCGTAGAAGCTCAGGTGGTTGGCAAAACCGAGCGCGGCGCGATCGACACCCTTGGTCAGGTCGGTCGCGCAATAGCTGAGAATGATGTCGTGCCGGCAGAACCGCAGGTGCGTGAAAAGATTTTCGACGTCCGATGTCCGCTCAAGCACGCCGAGCATGACGATGACATCGCAATCCGTCGCCGCCCTGGTCGGGAAGTCGCCCGACTTCAGGTCACGGATGAATGCCGCGAGTGGACGATCGATGCCGCGGTAACCGCACCCGTTCGGCAGAAGTGCCTGTAGCGCCGTACCTTCGCTCAGATCGAAAACGCGTGCGCCTGTTGGGATGAATTGCGCGGCAAGCTCAACGCGGCGATCGATTCTCTTTTCTGGATCCGGCGTCTGGCACGCGAGGTCGGGAGGAAGTTCCAGTGCCAGATTGGCGTTGACCTGCAAATTCATGGAGACCTGTGCCGAGGTCGCTGTGCCGGACCCGAGCACAACCGGCGAATCAACGTCATCTAACGAATCATCGTCGCGATTCGCGGTCAACCGTTACAATTTGGAAATTTCATTCCCAGAACTTCGGCCGGGCCTCGTGCAGGATACCTCCGAGCCGAACGGGACCGACTTTGCGCGCGAGACCGGTCGCGTCATCGGTCTCCACCGCGAGCCCACACAATGTCGCCGAACCCAACGAAGCTTCGAACTTCGCGCCGGGAAGTTTGCGCAGGAAGCGATTGAGCGGCTCGTCCTTGTTCATGCCGATGATGGAATCGTAGTCGGCGGTCATGCCGACATCCGACATGAAGGCGGTTCCGGCCGGCAACACGCGATCGTCGGCGGTGGGCGCATGCGTATGCGTGCCGACGACGAGGCTCGCGCGCCCGTCGGCGAAATAGCCCATAGCCTGCTTCTCGCTCGTCGCCTCGCAATGGAAATCGATGATGATCGCATCCGCACCTGATTTCAGCGCGCAGGCCGAAAGTTCGCGTTCGATGGCGGCAAAGGGATCATCGAGGGGATCCATGAAAATGCGCCCCATGGCGTTGATCACCAAAGCGCGCTTGCCGTTTTTCGTGTCGACGAGTGCAGCGCCGCGACCGGGCGTGCCCTTCGGATAATTGAGCGGACGGACCAGCCGCGGCGCCCGTTCGATGAACACCAGCGCCTCGCGCTGATCCCAGGCGTGATTGCCGAGCGTGATGGCATCCGCACCAGCATCGATGAGTTCATTGTAGATGACCTCGGTGATGCCGAAACCGCCGGCAGCGTTTTCGCCATTGATCACCACCAGATCGAGCTTCCATTTGCCGATCAGGTCCGGCAGACGTTCCATTACAATTGTGCGCCCTGACCGCCCGACAACGTCGCCGATGAAAAGAATGCGCATGCAGTTAATGCTCGCGAAAATCGATGATCTCACGTTCCGTTAGCACGAGATCGAGCCGCGCGTCGCGCTCGGTTGCAGGCACCAACGGAATTTCCTGCGCGGCAAATGCAATGCCGATGGCAACAACCGGCTTCTTGGCGCGCAGCGCGTTGATGGTCATGTCGTAATAACCGGCGCCGTAGCCGATGCGGTGGCCGGCCCGGTCGAAGGCGGCAAGCGGAACAATGAGAATGTCGGGGTCGACTACGCGCGCATCCGGAAAGGGCTCGCGAATGCCCCACTGGCCGGAATTCAAAGGTTCGCCGAATGCCCAGGCGCGCATCGTCAAGGGATTGCCGCGACCGGCAATCGTCGGCAGCGCGAGGTTCGCTCCGGCATCGGCGAGGCGGCGCATCAATGGAATTGGGTTGATTTCACTTTTCATCGGCGAAAAACCGGAGACCACGGTGCCCGGATCGACTTTCACCGGAAACGGGCGAGCCGCAATCGTCGAGGCGGCT
>AF_2010_repII_A001DRAFT_10000249_pt1 | contig 10304 bp, 8 predicted proteins | sample AmaForreplIIA001_FD_9190 | JGI IMG/M metagenome (IMG submission 9190)
CCCAGCCGATGGCGAGTTGCCGCGGCAGTGAATCGGCGAACATCACGCCGATGGCGGCGGGAATGATCAGGAACGAAAAGACCAGGAGCACGCCAGCAATCGCAACCGAGCTGGTCACCACGAGGCCGAAGGTCGCATAGAACACGAACTCCCAGAGGATCGAGCCTTCCCCGGTCATATGCCGGCGCAGTACCCAATGCAGCAATCCCACGGCTGTATAGAGCGGAACGATGAGCGCAACGTCGTTGAGCCCGCTGGTGAGAATGTTTCCGGTGAGGATCTGCTTCAGATGTTCGGCGCCCTGCGGCGCTCTGTCGATCAACAGAATGGCAGCCGCGGCGCCAACGACGTAAATGACGCCGATCAAAGCTTCCTGCGGCACTCGCGTCCCCCAACTGCGCGTGAACGCCAACAGCACCGTGGCGAGCAGCGTGAACGAGAGCGAATAGCCGTAGGTCGCGGCGCTCTGAGCCGGGTGGCCGAGCATGAACGCGACAGTCGCGCCCAACGCCGCGATCTGCGCCAGTGCCAGATCGACAAAGATCACTTTGCGGGCCAGTACCTGAATGCCGAAATAGGCGTGGATGCCGACCAGGCAGACCGCCGCCAGGAACGGCGGCCAGAGGAACTGCAGCGCATCGATCATAGCTTTGCCGCCGCCGCTGTGAGCGCTTCGACGTCCGCGTCGAACAGCGAAATGTAGTCATCGGTCCGCGGCAAGGCACCGACCGAAGCCCCGAGCGTCACCACCTGCGCGCCGGCCTTGCTCGCAACGAATGCAACGTCACGCTCGGGCTCGTTCGGTTCCCGTATGACGATGCGTGCCCCCCGCGCTCGCATGTCACGCACGATTCCCGCCAGGTGCGACGGGCTCGGCGGCACGCCAGGCTTGTTCTCGATGAAGCCTACAAAATCCAGACGGAAGCGGCGCGCAAAATAGGGCCAGCTGTTGTGATAGGCGACCATCGGCATCGACCTGAGCGGGCTCAGCTTGCCTTCCCACTCCGTCAGTTTCGCATTCAGGCGCACGAGAAATGCCTGCCGGTTCGCTTCGTAGGTTGCGGCATTGGCCGGATCGATCCGCGCCAAAGCCTCAAGTATGTTTGCGGTGATGGTCTCGGCGTTCTTCGGATCGAGCCAATAATGCGGATTGCCGCTGCCATGGGCATGACCGTCGCCAGGGCCGACGCTCATTCCGCGCAGCTCCAGCACGGCTATCGCAAGCGACGTGTCGACATAGGCCGCGCCGCCTCGGCTGATCTCCGGCCGGCCGACCTGCGCCAACAGGCGATCGACCCACAGATCATAGTCGAGACCGACGCGCACGAGCAGGCGCGCCTGCTTGAGACGCAACACATCCTGCGGCTTTGGCTGGTAGTCCTCGGCGTCGAGGCCCGGCGGAACAAGGCTGACGGCCACGATACGANCCCCGCCGACGGCCTCGGCGAGGCTGCGCAAGTCAGTCGTCGTCGTCACGACCTGTAGGCGGTCCTGTGCGCGCTCCTGCGCCAATGCCGGCAACGCTGCGGCAAGCAACGCGACAATGATAGCGGAACGCAACACCATGATCGTGAAGAAGGAAGGGCCGCTTTGGCGGCCCTTCCTTGTCTTTAGTTAGTGACCGCCGGCGACCCAGATGCTCTTGGGCATTATGCAATGGACGTTCTTCTCGGTGTCGGAGATCGCACCGACCCGACAATCCATCGCCACGCTAGCGAGCCCGTAGGCATCGAGACGCGTCAACTTCTTGTCCGACGCGAGCTGATTGATCATGCCCATCGACGCATCGTTCATCGCCTTGTTCAGGTCAACATCCTTGGCGTGCGACACGAGATATTTCGACGTCTCCTTTGTCGGACGCTCCATGTCTTCCTTGTCGCGCGTGTTCTTCGGGTTGAGGCAGTGGATACCCTTCTTGATGTTCACGACCTGCGAAACGCGACAATCCGAAACGTTCGCCATCAGTTTCTCCGCCTGCTCGGCCGAAACGCCGCGCTGTTCGGAGAGGAACTTGATCGTTTGGGCCTTCGCCTGCGCCCACGCCTTGTTCATGTCCTGGTCAAATCCCATTGTGATCCAGGATTTTGCCGTTTCAATCCGCGGGAAATCGAGAGGCTTGCCCTTCACCACCTCGACCGTGATGTTGAATTCCTTGTAGGCGGTCTCGATGGCGGTCAGGTTGACCTCCCCGTTGCCCTGACCGGCATGCGAGTCACCGGTCCACAGCAGCGCGCCCGGCACAAACACAGGGACATACAGCGTCGTACCGGTGACGAAATCGCGAATGTCCATGTTGCCAGCGTATTCACCCGGCGGAACACTCGAGTAGCGACCCGACTCCTTGCGGGCGACACCAAGAATGCCCGGGGACGGACGTATCGGCAGAACGATGCCAGGCAGGAACTCTGTCTTCATGCTGTCGAGATCAAGAAACAGATACTTGACCTGACCGTCCTGGAAGACGTTCGGGAATTCGCCGAACATGCCCGGCACGTTGAAGTTTGCTGCATATGCGCGCGGGATGATCCGGTTGAGCCGGACTTTCAGCACGTCGCCCGGCTGCGCTTCTTCGATATAGATCGGTCCGGTCAAAGTGTGCGGCCCGCGCCCCGGAAAATCTGTGCGCAATTTCTTGATCTGCTCGATGGTCGCGCCCGGCACCACCTGATTGTGGCTGTGCATCATCGTTTCGAGAATGATGGTGTCGCCGGAATGGACGCGCAGCACCGGTGGCTGCGAATTGTCGAACCAGCCCCACTGCGTGGTTTCGAGCGTCGCCGGCAGCACATGTATCTTCTTGCCGGCCGGTGTCTCGAGAACGCGAAGCTTCGGATCGGCTGGGCCAGGTGCTGGATAGCCGGGCGTCGTAATAGTTGCGGTCAGCGGTATGCCCAAAGGCGATTGAGCGGGCGGCGCCGGAGCAGGCGCCGGCGTTTGAGCGAAAGCCGCGGTGCCAACAATCAACGCCCCGCAGGCACCAGAGACGATACGAGACGCAAATGTTACGTGCGACATGAGACTCCCTTCCCCTTATGCTCCAGTTTCGAACTCACTTCTTCCACATGCTTTTGGCAACGAGACAGTGCACACCCTTCTCGGCGGCATCCATTTCGCCGACCCGACAATCCATGGTCATGCTCGCGAGCGCATAGGCGTCAAGCCGCGACAAGCCCCTGTCCTTTTGCAGCAGTTCGATCATTGTCCACGAGGCGTCATCCATCGCCTTGTTCATGTTGGCGTCCGCCGAATAGGTCACCAAATATTGCGGCGTTTCCGAGATCGGCGGCTGTTGCTGCGCCAGCACGGCTCCGCCTGCGCAGATTGCGGCCACAGTTGTCGCTACAGCCACCGGTTTGTGAAATCGCATGCGTCGCCCCCGCGTTGTTTCTGTTTTCTAGAATAAACGATAGCAACTTCCCTGCCACCGGAATAGCCGAGGCACGCGCGGATGCGCCATGGTCGGGTTCAGCCGCTGAGTGCAGTGTTGGCGTGGCCGAGGCGGAAGCCGAATTTCGAGAGGACATACAAGCAACCATAGGCAAGCTGCAGGCGCCGCAGCGGCGACAGCCAGGAGCGGGTCTCGTAGAAATCGCCTGCCAATATCGTGATCAGTTCGTGGCGCGTATTGAATAGATCGAACGACGACATGAAGATATCGCGCAACAGCGGTGAATTAATCCGGTAGATCAGCCAGGACAGCGAATTGAGACTGTGCCGGATCTTGCTCTCATAGTCGCGCACAAGCCGCTCGCGTGAACCGCGACCATCAAGCAGCTCCTCCACGACAGTTGCCCCGTAAGCCGCACTGCTCATCGCCATCATGACGCCGCTTGAAAACAGCGGATCGATGAAGGCAGCGGCGTCGCCGACAAGGATATGGTTTTTTCCGACGTAAGACTGCGAGTCATATGAGTAGTCGGCACACGCGGTCAGCGGACCGATCCGCTCAGCATTCTTCATGTGAGACGCAAGGCTGGGAGTTTCGGCCACGGCACTCGCAAAGAGCGTTTCGAGGTTGGCTTTTCTTTCCCTGAAAAAAGCCTGCGTGCCCACCACGCCGACGCTCATCACCTCATCGGGCAATGGGATCATCCAGAACCAGCCGTGCTCGAACAGATAGACGGTGATCATTCCTTCCTTGTCGCCGGAGCGGCGAGGAACGTTTCGGAAATGTCCAAACACGGCCGCGGTGTTGTTTTGCTTGTTGATGCGCTTCAGTCCAAGCCTGCTTGTGAGCAGCGTGTCGCGACCGGTCGCGTCGACAAGAAATCGGGCCGACCACTCGGTCGCCGTGCCGTTATCGTTCAACGCCATAGCGCGCGGACCTTGATCGCCATCAAGCGTGACATCGGACACGCGAGCGCCCTCCAACACCTCCGCGCCGAGGCGCCGGCTGTTGTCGAGCAGCAATTTATCGAACTCGGCACGCCTGACCTGATAACTGTGGCCGACGCTCAGATACGGATTCTCGGCAAATCGAAACGTCGTGGCCGCGTTATGCGCGTCGGAAACAAGCTCCGCGCCGGGCTTGTAGACGCCAATGCGGTGAACATCGTCGGTAATTCCCAGCCAGTCGAATAGCGGCAAATTCAGCGGGAGCAGCGATTCACCGATGTGGAAGCGCGGAAAATGTTCTTTTTCCAGGACGACGACGTGTTTGTTCTTCTGCGCGAGCAATGCGGCAATGGTCGAGCCGGCGGGACCCCCGCCGACAACTAGCACATCGCATTCACGACAGTTTGGCGTCGTTGTTGTCATTTCCGCCGGATGATTGAAGCACCGGCACGCGCCATCTTTGTGGCAAGACCGCCAATGGTGCTATCGATTCAGTATGGACGCGTCCGAATCCACCGATTTCTACGAATTTCTGCCGGTGTTTCGCGACTTCACCAACGTCGCGGATGAAACCTGCTTCACGCCGATGCCGGGCGACTGGGTGGTGGGTGTCGCCGATGTCCAGCAATCGACCGAGGCCATCCGCCAGAACCGGTACAAGGCCGTCAACATGGCCGGCGCCGCGGTGATCGCGTCGGTCGCCAATGCGTTGAAGAACCGCGATTTCCCTTTCGTCTTCGGCGGTGACGGCGCGAGCTTTGCTGTGCCGTCCTCGGATGCGGCCCTTGCCCGGCAGGCACTCGCCGAGACCGCAACCTGGGTCAAGGAAGACCTCGATCTGAACCTGCGCATCGGAATGGTTTCGGTCGCCGACATCCGAGCGCGCGGCAACGACGTTCGCGTCGCTCGCTATGTGCCCTCCGACAATATCAGCATCGCCATGTTTTCAGGCGGCGGTCTCTCCTGGGCCGATGCCGCAATGAAACGTGGCGAGATCGCCGTGCCGCCCGCCCCGCCCGGCGCCCATCCGGATTTGTCCGGCTTGTCGTGCCGCTATGAATTGATCCCCTCACAACGCGGTCAAATTCTTTCGCTTGTCGTAGTTTCCGGACCGGATGCGCGCGGCCAAGATTTCCGCGCTGCAGTCGAGGCCATCACCCGCATCGTTGAGAATACGCCGGATGCGTCGCGCCCTGTCACGGGCGCAGGCTTGCGCCTTAAATGGCCACCTCAGGGCTACGATCTTGAAGCTCGCGCATCGCGCCGCGCCGGTGAATCGGTCCGTGCGCGCAAGGCCAAGGTCCTGGCCGCGACCTTTCTCTATTTCCTCATCATGCGGCTCGGCGTGCCCGTCGGCGGCTTCGTACCGGCGAAGTACACGCAGCAGGTTGTCGAGAATTCAGACTTCCGCAAGTTCGACGATTCGCTGCGCATGGTGCTCGATTGTACGCCGCAGTTGATCGCTGAAATCGAAACTTTTCTGAAAGCGGCAGCCGCCAAAGGCGTGGTCCGGTACGGCATGCATCGGCAGAACTCGGCGATGGTGACCTGCTTCACGCCGTCGCCGACCAATCCGAAGCACGTTCATTTTGTCGACGGCGCACAGGGTGGCTATGCGCTCGCGGCGGCGGCGCTCAAGAACAGCAGCGCGCGTGCGTGACGCCTAGCCGCGCGCGCGTGCGCGCGCCGCATTCTCGACCAGCGTCTTGCCAAGCGACCAGATGGCGCCCGGGACGCGATGCGCGTCCGCGATGACCGCTTCGAAAGACCGCTCGATCCAGTCACAGTCTTCGTCCGTTATGATCAGCGGCGGTAGCAGCTTGATCGTGTGATTCCCGTGTCCTGCAACTTGCGACAGGATCCTGTGTTCCTTCAGCAGAGGAATCACGATTAACTGACAGAATAATCCGCTGTTCGCCGTCTCGACCAAATTCCACGATGCCTTGAGCTTCAGCGAGCGAGGCGCGCCGAACTCGATGCCGATCATCAGCCCTTTGCCGCGCACTTCCTTGACGAGCTCGTGACGCCCGATCATGCGCTCGAAGGTCGCGAGCAGGCGCGCGCCTTTCTGCTCGGCGTTCTGCATGAGCTTTTCGGACTCGATCACCTCGAGAGTGGCAAGGCCGGCCGCCATGGCGAGATCATTCTTCGAGAATGTCGAGCCGTGGACCACGGCGCGATCCATGCGATCGAAGACTTTGTCGAAGATCCATTTGCGTGTCAGCACCGCGCCGGAAGGGACCTGCCCGCCGGACAGCGATTTGGACAGGAGAACCATGTCAGGCTCAATACCCCAATGCTCGCAGGCGAGGAAGCGCCCGGTTCGACCCAATCCGGTTTGAATTTCGTCGGCGACGAACAACGTGCCATGTTTGCGACAAAGCTCGACCGCCGAGCGCGGATAGTCGTCGGCCGCGACGCTGACGCCTTTGCCCTGGATCGGCTCAACGACGAACGCGGCGATTTTTTTCGAAGCCAGCGCCTCTTCCAGCGCGCCGAGATCGTTGAACGGCACTTCGACACAGCCGGGTAAAAGCGGGCCGAAGCCATCGCGGAAGATCTTGTCGCCGGTCAGCGATAGCGAGCCGTTGGTCAGACCATGGAAGGCGTGGCTGCAATAGACAATCCCGTCGCGACTTGTTGCCCCACGTGCAAACTTGATCGCGGTCTCGACCGATTCGGTCCCCGAATTGGCAAAGAACACCTTCTCGAGGTGCGGTACGTAGCGCAGCAGACGCTCGGCAAGCGCACCGGCAAGAGCCGACACATCCATTTGGACGAGGTTTGGAAAGTCGCTGGCGAGGACTTTCCGTAGAGTGTCGTTCACGACCGGATGGTTGCGTCCCAGAGCGAACACACCCCACCCGCTGAGCAGGTCGAGGTACTGGAAGCCCTCGCGGTCGTATAAATATTGACCTTTGCCGCGCTGGTACGCCCGATCGAAGCCAATCGTCTTCAAGACGCGGACCATCTGCTCATTCAGATAGCGGGCGTGCAATCCATACCGGTCGGCGTCCGCCTCGGCGAACAGGTTATCGATATCAAAACTCATCCAAGTCTCCGAAAGACGCACGGAAGTTCCGTCTTTTTATGCACAGGGTTGGCGAAAATGGTACCGCCTCGGCGCTGACGTGTCATGCCGGGCGCACCGCGCCAATGGCGTGCTGAAGGAGCAACATCCCCAAAGATGTTAAGGAAACTGCGTGTTTTCTGGGGGTTGCGGCGTTGACCATGGGGGCTCCCTTTGGGATAAATGCGTTGGGAAGCGGGGTGCGGATGTCGGGACAAGCGGGCGTCGTTGCCGTTACATGTTTAGCACTTGAAGCCGGCATAGCGCGCGGTCCGGGGGTGTCGGTACTTTGCAATCAGGGCTCGGGGTTGCGGGCGGCGCTGCGCGCCGCGATCGAGCGCGGCGCTTCGGGAATCATCAGCTTCGGAATAGCGGGCGGCCTCGCGCCGCACCTCGCCGCGGGGGATTGGGTCGTTGCATCCGGAGTCGCTAATGGCGAGGATGTGATTGCGACCGATCTCGCCTGGGCGCAGCGGCTGCTGGAAATCCTTCCCGGCGCCATTCACGCAAATGTCGTCGGCACGAACAATGTCATCGCCAGGCCGGAAGAGAAATTCCAGTTGCACGACGAGACCGGCGCGGCAGCCGTAGACATGGAATCGCACATCGCGGCCGAAGTTGCCGCCGCGCACAAAATTCCGTTTGCCGCGTGCCGGGTCATCCTCGATTCCGCACACAGAATGCTGCCGCCGGCAGCAACGCTCGGGCTGCGCCGCGACGGCACGCCGGACGTGCCGGCGGTGCTGCGCTCGGTGCTGCAGCAACCCAGCCAGCTCCCGAATCTCATTCGCGTGGCGCGCGATCACCATGTCGCCCGTCGCGCCCTGCAGTCCGGCCGCAAGCAGCTCGGCATAGGATTGGGCTTCCCCTACTACAACAGTCTTGCATTCGACCGCGTTTTTGCATGACAACGGCGCCTTGCAGCGCCGGGTGATCAATGCTTCAGCGGAACGACAGTGCCGGCTCGACGTCGCGTCCGGGCAGGACGATCAGAATCGCATCCCGCGCGGAAGTTTCCCCCCTGCCGCAATGGCAATCTGCATTCGCGCAGGAGCGAAAAGATCATCGTTACTATGAACTTCTCGAAGACACACTCAATGATGGATTCACTTATGGCTATCTGATCGTCGAGAACGATCGCATCGTCCGCGCCATCCAGCCTTATTTCCTGGTCGACCAGGATCTGCTCGCCGGCATGAGCGGCGGCAATACAAAAATAGTGAGCGCCCTGCGCCGCCTTTGGCCGCGTTTCATGCGTGCGCGCACGCTGATGGTGGGATGCGCCGCCGGCGAAGGGCATCTCGACGGCGATGACACGACAAAATCCGAAACGGCCGAAACGTTTGGCCACGCCTTGCTGGGCGTAGCGCGAGAACTGAAATGCGCAATGATCGTGCTCAAGGAATTCCCCGCGAAGTACCGCGCGCCGCTGCAATGCATGCTGGATGAAGGTTTCGCCCGCGTGCCGAGCATGCCGATGACGACGCTTGACATCGACTACAAAGATTTTGAGGACTACCTATCGAACTGCCTCAGTCCGCGCACGCGCGGAAAGGTGCGCCGCAAGTTGCGCGCCGCCGAGCGCGCAAAGCCGGAAATCACCATGAGCGTTGTCGACGACGTGACCCCGTTCGTCGATGAAGTCTATCAGCTCTACGAAAAAGTCTACGAACGTTCACCGCTGCAGTTCGAGAAACTCACCAAGGACTTTCTTTGCGAGGTCGGGCGGCGGATGCCGGACAAGGTCCGCTTCTTCATCTGGCGTCAGGACACCCANATCGTCGCCTTCGGCCTTTGCACAATGCAGGGTGGCGCGATCTGTCACGAATATGTGGGATTCGATTATGCCGTCGCCTTCGATCTCAATCTTTATTATCGCGTTTTTCACGACATCATCAAATGGGCCATCGCCAACGGCTATAAGCGCTTCTACAGCGGCAGCCTCAACTACGATCCCAAGTGGCACTTGCGCCAGTCGCTCTACCCCGTCGATCTCTATGTCCGGCATACCTCGGGCGCCGTCAACGCCGTACTGAAACGGCTGCTTCCGGTGATGGAGCCGACGCGCTCCGACCCGATTCTTCCGAACTTCCACAACTACCGCGAGCTCTGGGGCTGATCCGCCCGCAGTTTTCGGCCCCTGTCGGAACCAGAACAGGCAGTTCCCGTTATCACGCTGGGCGGCCCGTGCCGCATCGCGGGAGCGAGCAATGGCGGCGGATTCAACATCCAGTGAGGTGACCGTGCGGCGGCGGCCAGCGCGCGCGAAGGACAAGGGCGTTGTCGATCTTGCCGGCGATGCACTGAAGGAAATCGCTACGCTCATCCAGACCGAGCTGCAGCTGTTGCGCGCGGAGATTTCCGAAAAGCTGACCTTCACTGCGCTTTCCGCCGTGCTGATCGGCGCCGGTGCGCTGTTACTGATGGCAACAATAGTGCTGCTGCTGGAGGCGGCAGTCACGGGCCTTGTTGCCTTCGGCTTTTCGTGGACCGCCGCAACACTCACCGTAGCGTTGGGCACGCTCATCGTCGGAGCGGGGCTTGTATGGTTCGGCTTTAATCGCCTAAGTGTCGCGCGTCTTGCTCCCACCAAGACCATCGACCAACTGCAGAAAGATTCAACAATCGCAAAACAACTGTGAGGTGACTCTATGCCTACGTCTGCACAACTTGAACGCAAGGCCGAACGGGCCCGGGAGCGATTGTCCGACCGGATTGCGGATCTGCGCTATCACGTCTCTCCGACCACGGTGGTGAGCGACCTTCTGGGCGGCGTCAATCCGCGCGCCTGGGGTGACGACGTTCTACCGATCCTCGCCAAGCAGGCCCGCAACAACCCGATCGCGTCTCTCCTCATCGCGGCCGGCGTCGGTTGGCTGATCTTTTCGGAGGTGCGCGG
>AF_2010_repII_A001DRAFT_10000250_pt1 | contig 10296 bp, 11 predicted proteins | sample AmaForreplIIA001_FD_9190 | JGI IMG/M metagenome (IMG submission 9190)
ATTTTATTATAATTGTCGACTGCTTGATCTCCCTTCTGATTTGCTTCATTTTCCATCGCGCTGCTGTCCATCGTGTATTTTGCGGCGAAGCCGTCAATACCCAGATTTTTGTACTGGACAGTGTGCTGCATTTCGTGGGCCCAAAACCAAATGTCTTTCGAACTAGGCGGTTTTGCAAATACAATTATATTGTCGGCTGTAACGGCGTGATTGTCCGCAAATGCCTCTTGGAATTTGTTGATGATGCCGTACGAACCCACATTGCCGTCAATTACAAACTGGGCTCGCTCGAGGATTTCTTTTGAAAATACGTCAGTCAAATAGAATCTGATGTCGGCAGGAATTGGTTTCGCTCTGTTTTGATAGAGCTCCACCGCTTGCCTTGCCCCGTCCGCCAAGGGCACACCGATAACGTTTCCCACTTTTCCTGTCTCGAGAACATCTTGAGCCGTCTCGCTGAGCACGATAGGCGCTTCTTTGGAAAGTTTTTCTTCCAAGCGAGAGATTTCGATAGTTTGACCGAGCTTTTTTGGGAGAACAGTCCTCACGTGGCTTTCTATTTTCTGATCAGCTCCAGCAACCACTTCGCGCGGCTTAATAAGAATTTCGATCCGGTCGTTCGCGACGTCTTTAATCACCTTAACGAGATTCTCGCCCTTATTAACGCGTCCAGCAGCAGCCTTTGGTCCTTCAGTGAGGTTATTGACAGCAGCTCGTGCGGCGTTCGCCGCGACATTCGCTGCAGTGTCTAGATTCATTTGCGCCAAAGCGCCGTGCGCAAAAGCGCATAAGGTCGCAAGCAATATGCCAATCGAGCAAAGTTTCATGTTCCAAGTTGACAGCTCGAAGTTACTTAACGCCGATAACAAAGTTCAAAAGCGACCGCCGACAGAGCAATAGGTCCACCGTCGCCGCGCGTGGCGCTGGATTCTTGCGCGATTCATCGTCACATCAGTGGGATCGACCATGCTTTGGGCATCACCATCTGTCGCGCCCAGCATGACTTTGGTCATGCCCCTCCATATGATGATCGGCAGATAGGGGAATACTGGCATTTTACGACTATGCATGAGTCGATGCAGAGCGCGTGGTAGCATCGCACTCACATCGTAAAACTCAAATCACCACCGCTCAGGATTACCATGTCGTCGCCGAATGGCGCTGAGGCGAAGGCAGCAGCCGGAAAGGAAGCTGGACTTACACTCCGCCGGGGAAGTTGTGATTTCCTTGGCTCCGGCTCTATTGCCCGGAGAAAGCTGTGTTCGACAAGGCTTGGAAGTTGCCAGTCAACGACAGGTCAACCGCCGAGGAGTGAATGTCCGCTTTTGGCCCAAAGCGGACATACCCTTGTGCGGTGCAAGAGTCCGCTTTTGACCCAANGCGGACATTGACCACCAATTTTACAGAGGCGCATTGAGGGGCCGTGAGGGGTTTCGATCCTTCCGCCCGAACGGAACAAGTGATAAAATTTGCACCGTTAAACGATGCGGTTTCAAGAGAATGCCATGCTCCGTCGCGACTTCATTTCTTTTCTCGCCGGCGCGTTGGTCGCCTACTCCCGCGATGCGATCGCTCAGAGCCCATCTAAGGTTTACCGTGTCGGTACGCTCCTTCCGGGTGCGCCGATAGACGAGAAATCGCCGCTTGGGGCGATCCTGCTGAAAAAGCTGGAGCAGCATGGCTATGCACTCGGCAAAAACCTCGCGTACGAGGCACGCGGAGCGGGTGGTCAGGTCAGTAAGCTTGGCGAGATTGTCAGGAGCATGAAGGCTAATGGAGCGGATGTGATCGTCGCCGGCGGCTTTCCAACCACGCTCGCCTGTAAGGTCGCGAATGTGCCGACGGTGGTATTCCTTGGAGCCGGTGATCCGGTCGCGACGCGCCTTATCGACAGCCTTGCGCACCCAGGTGGCAACATCACCGGCATTTCTGACAACGCGGCGGCTCTTGCCACCAAACGTCTCGAGCTGATCAAGCAAGCGGTGCCGAAGGTGCGACGGGTCGCGATGTTGTGGAACCGGAACGATCTCGGCATGAGTATGCGTTATGATGCTTCCGCCGATGCCGCGCGGTCGCTTGGGATCACGGTACAGCCGCTTGGCGTGCGCGAGCCCGACGATTTTAACGGAGTATTCGAAGCACTGGATCGCGACTTACCGGATGCCATCTTCATGGTCGCGGACTCGCTCACGACCCTCAATCGCAAGCGCGTGTTCGATTACGCCGGCGCGCACCATATTCCAGCACTCTACGAATACGATGTCCCCAATGTGCATGACGGCGGCTTGATGTCCTATGGACCCGACCTGAAAGAAAGCATGGAGCGCGCGGCTGGTCTCACCGCGCGCATCTTGGGTGGCGCGCGGCCGGCTGATCTGCCGTTCGAGGAACCGACACACTACAAGCTCGTCATCAACCTCAAGACCGCAAAGGCCACGGGCATCGAGCTGCCGGTAAATTTTTTGGCGCTCGCTGACGAGGTGATCGAATAGCGATCCCAATTAGTGCACTGCACGAGTGCGCTTATGGCCCTTAGCGCCATTGTAATATCGCTGACGCGTGTCTGCGTTCGGGTGTGAAGCGCCCATGGCGCGGAGTTTTCTCGCGCGTGCGCGATAAACTTCGTCATGGACTAGCCATAGGAGAGCATTCATGCGCAGGCACCGTCCGACAGTATTTTTTACAGCGGTAACTTTCGTCGCAATGTTTCTCGCGCACGTTGCATCAGCAGAGGTGAAGGCAACTGCACCAGAAAAGATGATGCCAAGTGACAAGGCGAAGAAGATGCGCGAATGCGCAAAGCTGGCCGAGCAACAGAAGGTAAAAATGGAGGACCGTTCCCGCTTCGTAAATGAGTGTGTTGCAGCAGGAGCAAAATAGAACGGCATGTGCGCTGCACATGTCTGCTTTTGGCCCAAAGCAGACATTCGGTTTGGAGTGATCCGCTTTTGACCCAAAGCGGACATCGACCCTTCCGGAGTACGTGTAAAGTTGATGTGATGTCCAAGCTTCGGGGGGCAATAAGACGGCGCAATTCATCACACTTGTCGGTGGCGCGGCGGTATGCCCTAGGAAAGCCACCGAGTACAAGCATTCAGATAGTAAGGGCTCCACGTCCGGGGTACAGCAATGATCCGCACCACGGTACTCCATGCGCTTGTGCTGACGGTGGCCTTTGCCGCGGCGTTGACGCCGGTCACGTGCCTCGGCGCGAATAGCCATCGGTTGCCTGCTGAGGCAACAAAGAAGCTACCGCCCGAGCTGCTCTCGCTGCTCCGACAAAAGAAGATGCCGAAACATTCACCGATCCTCGTGCGCATTTTCAAGGAAGAGGCGGAGCTCGAAGTCTGGAAACAGGACACTGAGGGCCGTTTCCAGATCCTCAAGACCTATCCGATCTGTCGGTGGTCGGGCGATCTTGGGCCGAAGTTGCAGGAGGGCGACCGTCAGGCTCCAGAGGGGTTCTATACAGTTACGCCCAAGTTGATGCATCCCAACTCCAACTTCTATCTTGCGATCAACATCGGCTACCCCAACAGCTTCGACAAAGCGAACAACCGCGACGGCAGCTTGATCATGATCCACGGCGACTGCTGGTCGATCGGTTGCTACGCCATGACCGACGAACAGATAAGCGAGATCTATTCGCTGGCGCGGGACTCATTCCTCGGCGGCCGGCCATCATTCCAGGTCCAGGTCTATCCGTTCCGCTTGACGCCGGCGAATCTGGCGCGGCATCGGAATAATCCGAACTTGGCCTTCTGGAAGATGCTCAAGATTGGCAACGATCACTTTGAGACGACGCATCTCGAACCAAAGGTGAATGTGTGCGATCGCCTCTATGTATTCGATGCGCAATCTCCCCCGAATTCGCGGAAACCTCTTGAGTTCAATCCCACCGATAAATGCCCCGCCTTTGTCGTGAATCCGAAAATCGCGCGGCGGGCGCTAGAGAAACAACGCGCCGACGAGCTCGAATACACGCAATTGCTTGAAGACAACGTGTCAGCCGCCCCAATTTACAGCGAACTGGACGGCGGAATGAATAAGGTTTTCCTCGTACGGTTTCCGGACAGACTTACACCTTCAAATAAGCTGCCGCATGCATCTCACCTACTGGACCTGCCACCGCTTCTCTAGGTCGACAACGATGGTTCGTCGCTGCCTCGCTGATCTGTTCAGTGCTGAACGCCGAGGTGTAATTGCCGATGCGGGTATTTGGGGTATGAGGTCGCGACCTGCAATGAAGTAGGCAATCCCGCTTCGATCTTCGAAAAACCGTATGTCCGCTTTTGGCCCAAAGCGTACTTGCGCTAGTGCACTGCGAATGTCCGCCTTTGGTGAAAGCGGACATGTATGTCTGCTTTGACCCAAAGCGGACATGGTCCATCTCCAGACGTCAGTGCGCCTATTGTGTTAAGTTGAAAATCAGAGCCGCGTGCCCGACGACAGGTCTAACGCCAAGGGGGAAGCCCATGTTCGCGTCTAAGCCAGTTCAAATTACCGCGGCCGTGATCGGCAACGCACTCGAATGGTACGACTTCATCGTGTTCGGATTCTTCACTGTGATCATCGCGCGGCTATTCTTTCCAGCTGAAAGTCAATACGCCTCGCTCTTGCTGACCACCGCGACCTTCGGCGTTGGCTTTTTCATGCGACCGGTCGGCGGCATTCTGCTCGGCATTTATGCTGATCGACGGGGACGGAAAGCATCGCTATTGTTAATCATCGGCTTAATGACTCTGGCCATCGCCGTGATCGGGTTCGCGCCGACCTATGCTGCTATTGGCATCGCAGCGCCGTTGCTCATCGTGATTGCCCGTTTGCTACAAGGTTTTTCGGCCGGCGGTGAATTCGCCAGTTCCACCGCCTTTCTCATCGAAAGCGCGCCAGCGCAGCGCCGCGGTTTTTACGGCTCCTGGCAAATGGTTGGCCAGGGTCTGGCGGTGCTCACTGGCGCGTTGTTGGGTGCATTTATCACGCGCGTTCTCTCGCCGGAGACGCTCGACAGCTGGGGTTGGCGTGTACCGTTCTTGTTCGGTCTCATCATCGGACCGCTCGGTCTCTATATTCGCCGACGCCTCGATGAAACCGGGGCTTTTCTGGCAACGCGGCGCGAAACAGGCCAGCACCAGGCGCTTGGCGCGGCACTCGCAGCGCATGTCAAGGAGGCGTTGGCAACTTTCGGAATCATCATGTCCGCAACCATTTCGTACTATGTGATCCTTTTGTATATGCCGACGTTTGCCCGTGTTCAGTTGCATTTGCCACTGGATCAAGCGTTTTCTGCCCAGGCGATTAGTCTGGCATGCATGATCGTTCTCATCCCGATATTCGGTGCGCTTTCCGATCACGTTGGGCGCAAGCCAATCATGATAGCCGCCCTGATACTGTATTTTGCTCTGACCTACCCCCTGTTTTCCTGGATGTATGCCACCCCATCATTTGGGAGCTTGATAGTCACTCAGGTTGCACTATGCAGTTTGCTTGGTGCTTTCTTTGGCCCGATGTCAACGGCATTGGCCGAGCAGTTTCAGGCGCACATACGTTCGACCGGGCTTGGCATCGCTTACAACATTGCCGTCATGGTGTTTGGTGGCTTTGCGCCGTTCTTCGTGACCTGGTTGATTGAGTCGACCGGCGTGCCGGTGGCGCCGGCATTTTACGTCATGTTTGGCGCGGCAGCCGGATTGCTGGCCGCATTTTTCTTGAAGGAACGTGCCCGCGATTCCGATTTGGCGGTCACGGATGTTGAGGTCGCATTGAACTAGGGCGAGTCGAATGGACACAATCGACAACGTCTTGCCGCGGCTTAGTCGCGTACGGGAGGTGATCGAATGAATGGGCGAATGTCCGCTTTTGGCCCAAAGCAGACATCGGCTTTTGCACGGCACATCCGCTTTTGGTCCAAAGCGGACAACTAAGTGAGGCGAGGATGGCTCTGCCGGAATTTCCAGTGGAAGGTGGATGCCAGTGCGGGGCGGTGCGCTATCGGCTACTCGCCTTTGACGGTCTATAACTGCCATTGCAAGGACTGCCAACGTTTCTCCGGTGGTCGATGTCGATGATAGTGCGCGACGAAAATTTCGAAGTGCTGTCCGGCCAATGGTGCGCTGTGACCGCAAGGCCAATAGCGGCAATGTCATCGCCATGACCTTTTTGCGCGCGTTGCCACGGCTGGCTTTGGAGTGTCCCGGTGCAGCCTGATCAAGGTGGCGCGGGCGGGCACGCTCGACAACATGGACTGGGCCGAGCCAGTCGCAAATATCTGGACGGAGAGCAAGGCCGCCTGGGTGAAGATCAATCCGGAATTGGTCAATTTCTCAAAAGGCGCAGTGGACCGGACACCGTTGTTCGACGCCTGGACCCGGCACAATCAGTGGAGCATGCTGGTCCGCTACTGGCCCAAAGCGGACATTCGCTTTTGCACTGCACATGTCTGCTTTTGACCCAAAAGCGGACATTAATGTTGGTCGATTTGAACTATTGGCGCGGCGGCAGGCCTTCAAAGGCGGGCACGCCGTCCGCAATGAGATGGAAAGGCTGACCTTCTGCCGTGAAGATCGCCTTTTGCGCGCCGCCATAGACTAAAGGATTGTCCAGCGTTCCGATCTTCAAAACAACTGGTCGCAAACCAGGCCTCCGCGAGATCACGTGTGTGCCGCATACCGCGCAGAATTCTCGCGTTACGGCGTCAGCCTTATCGGGCCGCCTATAGACCTCTGGTGCACCTTTGGTGTACGCGAATCCTTCTGCCGGCACGAGCATGAACAAATTAGGTGCGCCGCCGGAGAAGTATTGGCAGGCGCGGCAGTGGCATTGCGCTCTTAAAACTGGCTCACCTTCCGCAACATACCGTACAGCACCGCAATAGCACCCGCCTTCGAGCCGCATGGTACTTTCTCCCCGGTAGCTAAAAATATGTGGTCGCTTTGTGATGATGGTCACAGTGCATTCGCCTGATCGTCCTTATTATAATTATACACTTAGCGAACTGCGACGCGCACGCAGTCAACGGGGGACACCATGAACCTTCTTATCCTCGTGGTCGATGATGAACCGGACGTTGAGTTGCTTTTCCGCCAGCAGTTTCGACGGGACCTGCGCGGAGGGCGGTTTGTGATGGAATTTGCTCAATCGGGCGATATGGCGCTTCAACGTATCGCTGATGCGGCGGATGTCTCACTCATTCTCATCCTATCAGACATCAATATGCCGGGGATGACCGGACTCGAACTGCTGCCCAAAGCCAAGGCGGCTCGACCCGATGTTCCGGTCATCATGATCACGGCATACGGCGATGCCGAAACAAAGCAAAAGGCACTGGAAAGTGGTGCCGAGGCGCTTCTGACCAAGCCAATCGATTTTGTGGCGCTTCGCGGCGAGATCGATACGCGGATCGAGCGTGCCGCCTGATGTCCGCTCCTGGCTCATCGGTTTTTGCGTCGCACATGTCTGTTTTTGACCCAAAGCGGACAGGGGATTGCAGTGCGAAATGTCCGCGTGCGATTCAGGCCAACCTACTATTGCTAAGAAGTGTCGCTTGCCGATCAACCTTTTGTAAAGGATTGGCGGACTTGCTGAACGGGCCAGTCCTTGCTTGCTTCGATCACGCGCACTCGTGAACCATCCATTTTATCAATGAGAGCGTGAGAGCAAAACTCGTCGTCTATTTCTGAAACTTCGAGAGCCGTAGTCGACGACCATCCCAACGTTAAAGCAATATCACCTGGCCAAATTCGCCAGCTGGAACCATCTTCGAGTTTCACAATGTAGCTCTTGTCGTGCTTTTCGATTTGCATGACCGTTCTTCCCTGTAATCCAGCGGTTCGGGCGCTCAGTTCACGCCCCCTTAACTGGCGAAGCCCGACCGAAGCCGGGCTGCCATTTATTGTGGAATCGGACGAGAAAACTCAGGCGACGGTCTGCCATTCAAGCATGGCTTTTTGCGACGGCTTATTTAGGTGAACCTTGCGGTCCACATAATCGACCCAATCGATCGAAATGAGATGATGATGGCCGCCGGCTTTCGAATCGTCCTTGGTCAACATGACACGGTCGCCGCCTTCCGTATGGTCGACGATTCCAATATGTTTACCATCCGATCCAACCACTTCCATGTGTTCCTGAATGTCTAAGCTCTTGAACATGTCAATTCTCCCTCTTTTTTAAATAAAAACGCTTGTTGAGAGGCAGTGTTCCTAACTTCGGGGAATTTCAGAGTTCCGCCGAATTGAACTACTGAAGTTTCCTTGGAACACCGGCCAAAAAATTTTTAGTAAATGTGCTGACGAAGCTGTCGCGGGATTTTGACAGATTATGGAACACACCGAGGGCGTTGCATTGAGCCGATTCGTTAGCCAAGGGTCGTCCTATTTTTCCTTCGGAGTCGGCGTAATCGTCCCAGGTTTGCGTATGGCGATGNTCTTCGGTTCGATATTCCAGCCGGTAACCTTCAGTGTCGGCTGCGATACAATCGAGTGTTTGCCAGGGAAGCGCGCCTCGACAGTCCGTTCTTCTCCCGGCAAAAGCGAGAGGTAGTTATCTTCCCAGAGCACCGGCAGTATCTCTTCTGCCGGCGCCCCCGCTTCCACCGCAAGTCGCACCTGGAATGCCAGCGCCGCTGACGCGTTCTTCAGGCGCACTTGGACGGACTCGCCGTCCACCGCGGGACGAAAATGAGCGATCGCCTGGATATGTATCTTTGGCAAATTCAACAGTCTGGTCATATCTTCGTAAGAAGTAATCGGCGCTGAAACGAGACTGGCCTTCTCCCAATCGAACACCGGCTTTTTGGTTGAGAGCCAGTAAAAGTTCGAGCTCAACAATCTCCCAGTTGCATCCTCCAAGCTTAGTTGAACGAAATAGACAGTTGGTTCTTGGTCGGGTGGGACTCCCGGAATCTGCAGCACCTTTTGTACGCCGTCAGCATCCACATCGACTGTTTTTTCCTGTGAAAATAATTCCTTCAGGTTGAAATCAACAACACGCACCGCAGCCTTCATGTCGCTGAATGGCTTATACGTGCTGTTGATGACTACGATACTGCGATCATCGTACGAATACATAATATGAACGGGCTCGTTTGCTTTTTTCGTTCCAAAATAGCCTCCGGCAGGTTCGAGGTTGTAGTCGTACAAGTGCCAGATCAATGAGGGCCATGCATTATTTAGCATCCACTGGATCACGCCAGTAGATGTGTACTTGTTCCGCGAGTACGCTTCGAACATCGCGCGCTCGCCGTCGTACGCCATAGCCTGCGACTTTCTGTTGTAATCATCCAAGTCCGCAGGTGGGCCATACTCTGCGTTCAACGCTGCGTTATAGATATCGAGGGTCTTAAACCTGTTGCCGCCGGCGTGGAAATTCCATACCTCGTCAATCGGCCAAAGATGATCGGGAGGGATAAATTTTTTGAGCGAATTAGTGGTCGGCACAGCCGGTCCCGGACTTGTCTCCGTATTGAACCCGTAAGCCCCACCATGGTTCGTATCGATCAGCCAATAGCTCGGCGCCACGTAATCATAGGGCCCGGTCATCTTCATGCCCGAGGGGCCGCTGAATGTGGCGGGCGTCTGCGACGCAGAAGAGACGATCGGATTCGGCCATGACGTTTCTGTCAAAACTTGAAGATAGGCCTGCTCCACCTCGGGCGGCGGCGGCTTGTCGCTTCCGTTCAGCCACATCAGCAGGCTTGGATGGGCGCGGAGGCGCAAGCTCTGGCTTCGTAGCGACTCCTTCGCAATCGCCAACTGGTCTCCGTTCCACTCGTCCCACGTTTCCCAAAGATCGCAACAGCACCAACCCGCCATGATGAGAATTCCTTTTTCATCGGCGAGTTTGAAAAATTCGTCACTCTCGATCTTGCCCTCGAGCCGAATTGTATTCAGGTTCATATCCTGAACATATTGTAACTCTGTCCGAAGCCTCTCCGAGCTCTGTCGCAGCATCATGTCGGGGGCCCATCCGGCTCCACGGATCAAGATTGGCTTGCCATTCACACGGAATAATCGCGCTCCCTTCTCTGTCATCTCAGAGGTAATTTCGCGAATTCCAACCGGCGTGTGTTGTGAATCAGAGATTGCGTTCGCAATCGAAAATGAGGTGTGCAGGTCATACAGGTTCGGCGAACCCATCTGCGCCGGCCACCACAGCTTCGCTTTCTTTACCGCAAGCTGTGTGAAGTCTTGCGGAACCAGCTTCACCGATTTCGTTTCTCCGGCCGCCAGTGACTCCGCGTGCTCGACTCGCAGCGTCAGTCCTGCGATCTCGGCCTTGAATTTGCCCTCAACCGGC
>AF_2010_repII_A001DRAFT_10000251_pt1 | contig 10289 bp, 9 predicted proteins | sample AmaForreplIIA001_FD_9190 | JGI IMG/M metagenome (IMG submission 9190)
CTGTTCAAAAGCCGCCGGTCGTGCCGGCGGCTTTTCCTTTGTTGCCAGAGCACGTCGGCGCGCTGGACACTAACAGTTGCCTTTGCTAAGCCACGCGCGCTCGGCGGTATTCCCGCTGCGGCAATCCGGGCGCATAGCTCAGTTGGTAGAGCAGCTGACTCTTAATCAGCGGGTCCAAGGTTCGAGTCCTTGTGCGCCCACCATCTAACTTACTGAATTTGATTCCAAATTATTTGCTCAATATTCCTGCTTGCTGCAGCCGCTCAGCCATAGGTTCCAAAGCGGTTCCAAAGTCTGCGCGCGTGAGCGGCGCCTGCACATTTTTTTCAACACCGTCTTTGACGAAAGGAGACGAGCCAGGGGGCTATATGGAGCAGGCCATCCACCGGGTCGCCGCATCTCAATAGGGACCCGGTTAAGATGCAGTCCCTAAAAACCAAAGGTATCCTGAAAATAAAAGTCTGAGCGGGAATTGCGTGGGATCGATTGGCCGTAGGGACAGTGACCGCTTCAGTCTTGGAAAGCTGGCCGCTCGGGTTGAGCGCCATGTCCCAGGTCAGGTTGGCGATCTCACCGGCACGCAGGCCAGCCTTGACCGAGAGGCAAACAACCACACGATTACGGAGTGGGTATCGGGTCGTACTGGCGTAGGTGAGGAGCTGGGCCAATTGGCTGTCGTTGAGGACTTTGCTTGCTTGCCCACCATCTGACTCTCGATGGCGAGACTCTGAATCTGGAGCAATTGGTCGTCAACGAGAGAATGAGGTGCAAAAGCGAGAAAGTTTTTGTGCTATTCACAACTCATGAGCAAATCATAATTATTTCACCAGTTCGCGACTGATAAGGCTTGCAGCAAATCCTTATCAGTTTCGTTTCAAACTGATCATGCGACCGACCACACCACGCCGCCGTTGACGCGCAAGGCTGCGCCGGCAGTTGCGGCTGCTTTTGCGCGAACAGCATAGATCCACCATGCTTGCGACCTCCTGTGACTGGCCGCAGACGCCGGAACCCGCAACATGAACAACGATGGTCAGCGTATCCGTCTGAGCCGGCTTATTCTGTTTTGACGTAGTTCCGCGAAATAAATGTTACCTGCACTATCCAGACACATCCCGTGTCCGCCATAAAGAGTCGGTCGGCACCGCCCAACCAGGCTTCCATTTGAGGTGACCATTGAAAGTCGCGGAATTTGATCAGAAATGAGAATCAAACCCTCCGAATCCACTTCCACCGCCATCGGGTGGAAAACGTCTTTGATTTCGCGAATGAAAGTGCCTTCAAAGTCGAACAACTGCACGCGATTGTTCTCCCTGTCACAAACAACGATTTCAGTAGCGTGCGTGTACGCAAGGCAATGTGGAGTTGTGAATTGACCCGGTCCCGCGCCCGGCTCGCCCCAACTCTTGATCAACCTCCCATCGGAGGAAAAATGGTGAACCATTGAGTTGCCGTAACCATCGCAGACAAAGATGTCTCCGCCGGGCGCAATTTTGGCACAGGTTGGATGATTAAATGGACGGCCCGGTTCATTACGTTCGCCCAACGTCAGTAGGGGTTCTCCATTTTTCGCTAACAAGTGAACAACGTGCCGGTCGCGATCAACGATAACAATGTCATCGTTGGGACCCATCGAGATCGCGTGACCATCTGATACATCAGGCAATTCAAGGGTTCGCATGAGCGCCCCAGAGGGATCGTAAACGGCGAGAACAGGTGTTCCCGTTGGATCGACGTACCGGTCGAACCTGTTCAAAACGTAGAGTTGATCGGCGCTATCGATTGCAACATCTGTCATCCAGCCGGACCCGAGAATGGATGGTTGAGCGGCCCATGGCCGGTCAATTTCGTATCGACGGTCACCAAGTGCGATAATGAGAGGTTCTTCCAAGTCAATCTCCGTGGGCGCTTAGTACGCTTGAGGACAATTTTTCTTGCGACTAGACTAACGACAGCGAAAATACTCTTTGACCTTGGCGGCAACCAGTAGGGAGCGATGGGATGACCGCTTCAACGCAATTTATAGCCGACGAGGCTAAAAAAAGGTCGGCGATTAGAGTTATCGGAGCGAGCCTCGCTGGCACCAGCTTGGAATGGTACGACCACGCAATCTATGGCTCCGCGGCAGCACTCGTTTTCCCAAAGGTATTTTTCCCGCAAAGCGAGCCATTGACGGCTACCTTGCTCTCAATGACCACGTATGCCGTCGGGTTTCTCTCGCGCCCGTTGGGCGGACTGGTATGCGGTTATTTCGGCGACCGTTTCGGTCGCAAGAACGTTTTGATTATGACCCTGCTCTTGATGGGCAGCGCAACATTCCTTGTGGGACTGCTGCCAACTTACCAGAGCGTAGGCGTTGGTGCGGCGATCGCGCTGTCAATTTTGCGCATCCTTCAGGGCGTTGCGCTGGGAGGGGAGTGGGGAGGCGCGTCGCTCATGGTCAGCGAAATCGATCCAGCGGGTCGACGCCGGGGATTTTATGGGAGCATGGTGCAAGTTGGTTCTCCTGTCGGATATTTGCTCGCGTATGGAATGTTCGCTTTGGTGACCTTTCTGGTAGCCCCGGATGCATTCCTGAATTGGGGATGGCGCATCCCATTTCTCGCCAGCGGCGTACTAATTGTCGTCGGTTACTACATTCGACGGAGTATCGCTGAGTCCCCTCTATTCGAGGAAATAGAGCGCCGACAACAAACGGCAAAGGCGCCCATAGGTGAGGTTCTTCGTCTGCACTGGCGAAGCGTGCTGATTGCTATCGGTAGCCGAATTGGGAGCGACATTGTTTTCTATGTTTTTAGTGTGTTTCTGCTGGTCTATCTAAGACTGAGACTGGGAATGGATGTATCGACCCTCGGCTTTGCCGCGCTACTATGTGCGTCATTAGCTCAGCTGATCGGCATCCCGCTTTTTGGATATTTGTCGGACGGTTTCGGGCGGCGTCCCGTTCTTATATTTGGCGGCGTAGGTTGCATGATTTGGTGCATGGTCTTTTTCGCGCTGCTCAACACCAAAATGACGACATGGATCTTTACGGCGACCTTTGTCGGGATGTTTTTGCATGCCGCAATGTGGGGACCGCTGTCTTCTTACATGCCAGAAATGTTTCCGACTCGGGTCAGATACACAGGGGCATCGCTTGGCTTCCAAGGCGCCAGTGTTTTTGGAGGGGCGCTGGCGCCAGTTATCACGACTTGGCTACTCGGGCTTTCGCAGAGTTCCTGGCCGATTCAATTATACGTAATCTTGTTTCTCCTGCTTCTAGTCTTTTGTGTCTATTTGGCAGACGAGACGGCGCACAAAGACCTAAAGGCCGGCGATCGCGCCGCGCAGCTCACGTGACCGCGCAAAGCGCGATTTATCCGGAAGCTCCAGCTATGTCCNGCAATGAGTGCTCGCAGATTTCGNGCGGATATTTGGTCATGAAGGATGGACCACTGTTTCCAATTTCGACCATATCGCCAATTCCCGAAGCGCCATCCTCATAAAAGAAGATTGGGTGCACCTCGAACACCATGCCTGGCTGCAAGCTGGTTGTTACGGAGCGGGCTAATTCGTCCTCAAGTTTGTAATAGGAGCGGGGAAAGGCCTCTGAAGTGCCGGGATCACTATACGAATATCCGATCCCATGGCCGAGCCGAAGCATATCGACCCCCATCTTCCCAATTGCTTCGTAGACTTGCTTGATGTGTTGAAAGCCTTCACGAACCATGTGGCTCATATTGATCCCGGGCTTCATCTGGCTGATGAACTTGTCTTGAAAATTAATCACGGCGGCATGAACGGCCGCGTGCCTATTGCTGGCCGGACCCAACGAATAAGTCCGCACCGCGTGGCCCCAAAAACCATCGACCAGGATCTGCATGCCATAGAGCAGTAGATCTCCGCGTCGCGGGATTTGGCGATTTTCATGATGAAAGTAGCGTGGATAGTCAGGTGGCGTTCCAACCGTCAACCAGTGTTGCACGAATTCAGCACCAGCCTGTTTGGCAAAGCATTCGAGCTCTGCCTTGATTTGATAGGTGAACCGACCAACGACATTCGTTTTTGCGAGTGTGGCGAACATTCCATCGCAAATCGCAGCCGCCTTACGCTGCGAGGCGAGCTGTCCCGGAGATTTGACGGCGCGCAGTGGATCCAGCCGATTTTTGATATCAACAAACTCGAACGCAGTAAGCTGCTCCTGAACGCTCTGCCAGGATCGGGCGATGACATCCTCCCACCCGCACAATCCAATTCGTCCTTTTTTTATTTGCCACTGTTCGAACACTCGTCGCAGCCCGACTCCAAAGGAGTCCTGGTCTATCCAGCTCACTTCGACAGTTGGATCATTTTGCTTCGCCATCATCATCATGCGGTGATGAGAGACAATCAGCTTTGGCGCCTGACCCGTCCGCAATATCAATGCCGAAGGCGAATCGAATGAATTCCAGCCGCACAAAAAGCACATATAGCCCTGCGAACGACCACTAAGCCCAAAACAGCTCCCATTGGTGACAATGAGAATAGCATCAAGCCGCAAGTCGTCGCATTCGGCCCAAAGCTGCTCTTGCCGCGTTTTGTATTCGCCGGGTGTAATTGTCATTTCTCGATTAGGGAGATCTTACTTGCTGCCAGAGAGGTCGATACGCAATTCAGTGCACAAGTTACGAAGGTGATGCGCGCCTTCCTTAATGAATTCCTGGGTTTCTTTAAAGCCATACGGTCTGCTTGCGTATGTTTCCCAATCGGAGATTTCGCCTCTCGCAATTTTTTCTTGATATTCCATCACCATTTGCATGTAGGCGCCGTATTCGTGGACGGTTAGGTCGGCGTGTCCGTCGAGCCACAAAGAGTCAAATATATCAACACGGCGTCTGACGATTGGCCGAGGGCGGTCGGTATGGGAATCGTCGTTTTCGATTGAAATATTGAGAGCCGGATTTGCTTTCGCCAAAATCGGCAGGAGTTCTCTAAAATTGATGATCCCCTGACCAATTGGGCGCAATTGAAAGTCGAGCGCGCCATCGTGGTAGCCTAGGAATGCATCTTTAGCGTGGGTTTGTCGCACATAACGTCCGACGCGCCGTGCCGCAAAAATTGGATGCTCTCCACGTTGAAGCGGGTTTGCTGTATCGAGCACGATACCCATCACGTCCGGGCCGATGTTTTCAACCAGGCGCACGCATTCGAAGGTCGTAATTTCCTCGTGGGTCTCGAGGTTCATGTGTACCCCGAGATCTCGCGCGATAGGCGCCAATTTGCGTAGGAAGCTTTCCGTCGCAATCAATTGTTCCCGCCAGCTAACATCTGTTCGGAAGCGATCATAGGCAAGTCGTCCGCGGTAAGCTGGTTTGAAATTAGCTGTTGATATCCATAACTCCCGGCAGTCTATTTGCGCGCAAGCGTTCATCATCCTCCGAAAGCCTTCCACGATGTCGCCATCGCCGATCGCACGAAGCTCTGGCGCTTCGGCCGTTGCATACGGATTAACTTTGCCGAGTCCGGTTTCGAGATACATGCCCAGTTCATCCGCGCGTTGACGGATAGCTCTTAGCGCCGCAATATCCAAGCTCGGACTCATGTCGAGAACTGTTCTGAAAAATAATCCATCCATCCCAAGCTCTTTTCCGTGATCGAGACTCCCTATCGGGCCTCGCTTGGCGGATTCTGGGATTTTGCGACCATCAACTCCGAGACGCATTTGGTCTCCTTTTCACAGGCGAGCGAGAGAACCGAGATCCAGTGTAATCAAACTATCGACCAACGGATGAATGGTTCCCGGATGCAGTCACACCGGAGTCAGGCGCGGCAGGCTCACGAACAACATGTTTCAGTCGTATGAACGTTCGTACGGCACATGCAGGACGACGTAATTGGGACATCAGTCTTCTGTATGGCACGTGCGAGCTTTTCCCTGAATTTTAGTAACTCGTCCGACTCTCCACGGTTTTGCAAACATTCAACGAGCCCATGCAGCGCCCAGACATTGTCCGGATGGTGCGCGCATCTTTGGATTTTTTTGGTCAGACCGAGGTCTTCGCGATACGCTTCTTCGGCCTCGTTGTAGTAACCCTGCTCCGCCAAAAGAGCTCCCAAAGCGTGTCGAGGTGGATGCATCCATGCCCAAGGTTCATGATATTTGAGATTGTCGTCGAGACGGACGCTCTCCCGCAGATGAATATATGCTTCGCCATGGTTTCCGCGATGATATTCCAACTCGCCATCGAGCATTTTTTGCCCGACCGCCAGGACGCTTTTCGCAGAGTTATTGGAAAATCTCCGCCAGTCCGGAATTCTTTGAACACTCTCAGCAAGTAATCGACGCTCTTCCTCAGCTTCCGCGATTCGCTTGAGTGAAGCGTAGGCAACACCCTTGGCGTAGTGATGCATTGCGGTCGTCACCAGATACAACTTGGGATCCTCTGGCAGTGGATCCATGACAATCGGCTGCCAGCGTCCAAAACGGACCATCACATGCAATCGCATGGAATGGTAGGCTTCCAGCGTCATGATGAGCTTCGGACGATCTTCAAGGGAGAGTATTTCCTCCGTGATGGAGCTACGGAGCTTCTCTGCGGCTTCTATTGCCGGACTATACTGACCAAGAAAATTGCACGTATAAATCATGAGATGAAGATCGTGGCAGCGAGCCGCAGTATAGAAATTAATAAATCCGGCATAGTCGACGTACATATCGTCAGCACGTATTGCCTTTTCGCTTGCCACCTTGGCCTTCTCATACTCCCCACATAAAAAATAAATGTGCCCTGGCATGTGGTTCATATGTCCTGCGTCCGGACATAGTGTTGAAAGATGGTCGGCTGAGCGCATTGCTCGCTCTGGTTCATTTGACATTTCCATCAGATGGATATGCAAATGCACAATTGCTGGATGCTGTTTTGATCCAGCCTTGTCCGCCAACGCCATCGAGCGCTCGCAGGCCATCATTGCTTCGACAGCATCGGAGTTCTTGGCCGGCGCCCCTGTCTTGAGATCCCAGAGAGCGCGCGGGGTCCGCATTATAAGTGCCTCAATAAACAGCGCCATCACGTCGTGATCGTCCGGAAAATTGTAATAAACTCTGCGCATCTGAGCAGCGTAGTCATCATCCCAGCGATCAAATTCTTCCAACGAAACGAAATGTGGCTTCTGAAATCGCTTGGCCAGAGCTTCAATTAACTGGTATTCAACCTCAGTGGTCCGCCTCGACAGTGAGCGCGCTTTCAAAATGTTTTCATAAGCAATTCGGGCGTGCGTTTCGGCCTCTCGCTCCCCCTGCTCGCGCCAGAGTAGATTATAGAAGGGGCTCTGGCTGTATGCGATGGCCCAATAGACCATCGCACAATCCGGATCATGTGCCTTCGCTTTCTGAAAGCACTTTAACCCTTCCTCAAAATTGAATCCGAAACACCAATTCAAGCCAATATTAAACCAACGTTGCGCTTCAGGTGACGTTGTCGAAATTTTCCTTGTGTGTGCCCCGAGATTGAAGCGGTCCATTGAAATCTCTCCTACTACCCCGCGCATGGAACCATACGCGCAGGGTCGAGCACTGTGAAAGCGCTCCAGATATCTAAACGAAAGGAGGCCCCATTGGAAAATCGTCGACGCGAGCGGCCGAATATTTATCGTTATTACGCATTCTGTCCCTAACAGAATCTGCGAACCATCGGTGGAGCGACGGTCGCCACCGTTTGATCAGCTCCAGCAATTGCGCGACGTAACTGGCGCGTCGTCGCTTTGTCACGCTCGCCTCCAACGTCAACGCAATATAGCATGATACGGTGGTGGCTGATAGCTGGATGTAGCAGGCTTCCGGACAGGTGGTCATTCGGTATGCTTGAATACCTGAGCAGAGCAAGAGGCACATGAAGCTCGTGCGGTGGTTTAAGCGCGCCTTCGGTCCTCACATAGTCGTCGTGTCCGAACCTTATTCTGATGGCAACGGTTGGTCATACATACTTGGCGATGAGTACAGATTTAGATTTCGCAAACTTCAGAGCGCTGAAGCTGCATACGACAGCTATAGCGCAATGCTGACCGGGCTACGGCTTGGCTCGCCTGAAATGTCAATCAAGCTCGTCAAATTAAATGTTGAACAGGCGCAGGCGTTGGTTCGGGCAGAAGTCTCCTATTACACGATGTTGGAACCACATTTGTGAGCCGCTTAAAGTTGATCTGCTAGGCCTTACAGTCGTCGGCTCATAACTGACAGAAGTCGTAAAGGTATTGTCTTCCTAAACATAGTACCTTAGGGTGAGCACCGTTCAGCAAGGCAAGGCGCCTATGCAAAGCCACCCTACAATCGCCATTGTCGGCGGAACCGGCGACCTGGGTTCTGGACTGGCCCGGTTGTTAGCTGCTTCGGGATATCCCGTAATAGTCGGCTCACGCGTCAGGGACAAGGCCGAGCAGATCGCCTCAGATCTCGCGTCCCACCTCGGCATTACGGTGCGCGGCGATGACAATCGTGGCGCGGCGTCCGCCGCCGGTATCGTCATGCTGTGCGTGCCCTATTCTAATCATGATGCGATGCTCGAAGAGATCAAGCCGGTGATGAATGGCAAGATACTTGTCGACGCGGTCGTTCCTCTCGTGCCGCCCAAGGTCGCCGTGGTGCAGCTTCCAGCAGCCGGCTCGCCCGCGCTTGTAGCGCAGCGTACGCTGGGTGTAGGCGTGCGCGTTGCCGCAGCATTTCACCATGTTGGAGCCAAGAAGTTACATAGCGGCGAAAAAGCCGACTGTGATGTGCTGGTCTTTGCCGACGACGCTGCGGTGCGTGAACAAGTGATCGGGCTCGCCAATGTTGTCGCCACTCGTGGCGTTGACGGGGGCCCACTCGCCAATGCTGTCGCCGCCGAGGCCCTCACCTCGGTCTTGATTGCGATCAATCGCCGCTACAAGATTCCTGGTGCCGGCATTCGCATCACGGGCTTGCCGGCATCTGAAGTGCGGTGAACGCCTAATGGTTGCGACAAGCCTCACGCTATGTGCTTTGGCGGGGCTTCCACTGATTAACCCTGGCGACGATCTTGGCGCGCTACTGATTACCGCGCTACGGCGGACTCAAATCGTGCCTCAGGACAAGGACGTTCTCGTTGTTGCCCAGAAAGTGGTTTCGAAGGCGGAAGGACGCTTCGTCGATCTCAAGGCCGTAGTGCCGTCCGCTCGTGCCATCACAATCGCCAAAGAGGTGAACAAGGATGCGCGGTTGGTCGAGATCATCCTGTCTGAGTCCAATCAGATTGTACGGCAAAAGCGTGATGTCCTAATCGTGGTCCATCGGCTCGGTTTTATCATGGCAAATGCGGGGGTTGATCAGTCGAACGTTGCTGGCGAAGACGACGATCGGGCATTGCTACTGCCGAACGATCCGGACGCCTCGGCAGCAGCTTTGAAGACGCGCCTTGACCACGAATTCGGCGTTGATTTTGGTGTCATTATCAATGACAGCTTCGGGCGTCCGTGGCGGTTCGGAGTCGTCGGAGTTGCCTTGGGTGCAGCCGGACTTCCGGCTGTCCGCAACATGATCGGGATTCCAGATCTGTTCGGCCGTAAGATGCGGGTAACCGAAGTCGCGGTAGCGGATGAGATCGCGTCAGCGGCATCGCTGCTGATGGGGCAGGGCGCCGAAGGGCAGCCCGCGGTACACTTGAGGGGACTGCAATGGGATGGCCCAGTCATGCCGGCATCCACACTCTTGAGGCCTAAGGATCAGGACTTGTTCCGATGAGTGCCTCTGTCTCTACAAAAAAGGTACTCGCGTTATGTGGCGGCATCGGCGGCGCCAAGCTCGCGCTGGGCCTCTTCCGCATGCTCGGTTCGGAACTGACCGTCGTCGTAAATACCGGCGATGACTTCGAGCACCTCGGTCTCCAAATCTCTCCCGATCTCGACACGGTACTCTATACGCTCGGCGGTCTGGCCGACCCAGAGCGCGGCTGGGGTCGAGCGGAGGAAACCTGGCAATTCATGAGCGCGCTGCGCGAACTCGGCGGCGAGACCTGGTTTCAGCTTGGCGACCGCGACCTTGCGGTGCATATCCAAAGGACTGAATGGCTGCATGCGGGCAAAAGCCTATCCGCTTTCACAGCGCAAGCGGCGCGCCAATTCGGGATCCAAGCGCGAATCTTGCCGATGTCGGACAGTGCCGTTCGCACGATCGTCGAGACCGACGAAGGCGCACTGCAGTTTCAGCATTATTTCGTGCGGAGGAGATGCGCACCGGTCGTGCGCTCCATCCATTTTGTCGGCGCGTCTGATGCCTCGCCGGCCCCCGCCGTGCTCGATATTATCGCCGCAACCTCTCT
>AF_2010_repII_A001DRAFT_10000256_pt1 | contig 10204 bp, 7 predicted proteins | sample AmaForreplIIA001_FD_9190 | JGI IMG/M metagenome (IMG submission 9190)
GGAAGCGGGTTTACGGGCCCGCGAGGCCGGCACCAACATCGTCATCGAAACGTGTCCGCATTACCTCACTCACGATGTTGATTGGGAAGGCGGCGAAATGGGCAAGATAAATCCGCCGCTGCGCGAGCGCGACGATCGCGAGGCGCTGTGGGCGGGCATTCTTTCGGGCGACATCGATACTGTCGCGACCGATCACGTGCATCGCGACATATCTTCGAAGGACGGTGGAATCTGGAAGGCTTCTCCCGGCTGCCCAGGACTTGAAACACTCCTCCCGGTGATGCTCACCGAAGGGCACTATGGGCGGGGAATGTCGCTCGGACGTATTGCCACTCTGCTGTCGAGCGCGCCGGCCGAAGCAATGGGACTGCGGCATCGCAAGGGCCGGATCGGCGTCGGCCTCGACGCGGATCTCGCGATCATCGACCTCAATCGCGAACATGTGCATCGGCGTGAGGATGTCCATTCGAGCGCGGGTTATTCGATCTACGAAGGCCGCCGATTCAAGGGGAAAGTCGTGCATACGCTGGTGCGTGGCCACTTTGTGGTCCGAGACGGCGCGCTGATCGACGACGCGATCGGAACGGGCCGCTACATCAGCCGCTCGCTTTAACAGCTAATTTTTTCCGGTCATTGTGATTTCGCGGACGACTTCTCGCGATGATCTGGGTTCTCGCCGTGTGTCTCCGGAGATTTCCTGTCAGCCGCTGAAAATGCGGCCAATTGGCTCATGCTGCTCGGGTTGTCATTTCGGTGTCGCGCATAGATGAAAAATGATTAGCTCCCATTGGTCCCGGATTTCCTCGAAGCCTCCCGAAATCTCTTACCCAGGACTGCGCTTCAGTGTCGCTTAGACGATTTCTTAAGAATTGCAGCGCTCGAACGTCGTGGTCTCGAATTTCAGGCCCAATTCGCGCGCACGGCGCCAGGAGTTATTCAGTTCAGTGGAGGACGGGCGGCGAGCGATCTCGGCGTGTTTGTTCCTGTACTTGGCGCTTGCCGGATCGCAGAAATTGTCGGGATGGAACTGCGCCATCACGTTCACCGGCGCTGCAGGGACGTGCTGGGCAATCCATTCCAGCACCGGATATGTGCAGCATTCGATATGACTGGGCATCACCAAGTGGCGGATCGAAAAATCCTCGCCCCATTCGGCGATGAGTTTAAGGTTCCGGGTCACTGTCTCCCAGTACCAAGGAGTCTTCGCCAGAGTCATTGCGCACCGGCCAGGCCCGAATTTGAAGTCGGGCAGCCAGACGTCGGCAAGCACGCGCAGGATTTTCATGCTTTCGAGCGTCATGAAGAAGTTGCTGTTCCACAGCATCGGCGCATTGAACTTGCCCCCATAGACGGCTTTGTCGGGCATCTCGTCGAACCAGAATAAACGGTCAGCTTTGGTTCTGCGCGCCCGCCTAAGCTCTGCCTGTGTCGGCGTGAAATCGCGACCCAACAGCGCGATCGCGTCGACGATAGCATGCAGGTGGATAACCACCTCGCCGCCCACCCAGTTGATGTTGTGGCAACCTTCGCGGCGCAGCGTCCACGCCATCGCCGCGAGTGTCCGCGGGTCCGTCTCTTCGCCGTTGTCCTTGTCGGTGCTGATGTCGCCGTTCTGGCAAAACGCACACCGCATGTTACAAGAGGTGAAGAAGATCGTGCCCGAGCCTTCCGTGCCACGGTAGAACAGCTCCTCGCCGGTGTGATGGAAGTGCGAGCTGACCCGCGAAGCCGAGGCGAGCTTGCAGGCGCCGAACTTGGCGCCTGCCGAGCGGTCGACACGGCAATTCCACGGACAGAAGTTACAGTGCGCGAGCATGCGGTAAGCGAGCTCGCGACACAGATCCAGCAGGCTCGGTCCCTCTACCACGTCCTGCAGCGGCGCGCCCGCTCGGATCGCCTGCCAGCGCTCAAGAAATATCGGGGTCAGGTGCTCGAGCTCGGCCCAGAGCGCGTCCTCACGGGATGCTACGGGGTCGATCTGTATAGCAAGCGTCGCCGCAATACGAAATTTGGCCGGCCGCCGGTTCTCCGCCACGTCCAGGTACCAAGAAAGGCCCTCGCGGATCGCCGGATCGCCCCAAATTTTCAAATGCGCCAAGTCGCTCATGAAGCGACTCCTGCCGCCAAGCGCTAAACCCTATTATTATGCTTGTACTGCCTGACAGGCAAACCGCAGCGGTCCTTCTCCTCGGCCAACCGCCTCAAGCTTTCGAATAAAGAAACTCGATCCAGGTCTCGAACCTTGCCTCTGATACGCATTCGCGTCGTTGTGTGTGCGGCCATCGGAGAGGCACGACTGTTGCAAAGCGCGAACGTACCCGGCAGGCTACGATAGTAGGTTCAGCCCACTAGCAAACTAACAATAACATGATTGTGCTGTTTACCGATTTCGGCTTGCAGGGCCCGTCCTGATCCCCGGGCCGTATTCTTGTTCGATGCTGATTGACCATCCACGCAATACTGTCTGACCCGCAGGCCGATAGCCATCCATATCGAATCGGTCAGGATTACCTTGAAAAATCCAAGTCGTCATCGTGGCAACTATCCTTTTAAGGCTTTGCGTCGACTGCGAACGTAACCTCGCGCGATACCGGTGCATCTCCTCATATGTTAAATCACACGCGCTACTTGGCGGACTTCATGACCACTACGTTTGGGTTTAGGTTTTCGGGACACACAGCTCTCAATTGAGGGGCCATGGCCGAACGAGCGATAACAGATGAAGAACTTCCGGTGATCGCCCGCTTTGAGGTGCGTCGGCGCAGCTATCTCGCGCCGGACGGCACCGTTCTAAGGCGGCTACCGCATTTCGCTTCCGACACCAACGCGCTGGCCTCGCTTTATCGCGGTATGGCCCTGACGCGTGGCTTCGATACCAAAGCTGTCTCACTCCAGCGTACCGGACGGCTTGGGACTTACGCGGTTTCGCTCGGCCAAGAGGCGGTCTCGATCGGGGTCGCAAGCGCTATGCGCGGGGAGGATGTTCTCCTGCCCTCTTATCGCGACAACGCTGCGCTGCTTTGGCGCGGCGTCACAATGGAAGAGATCCTGCTCTATTGGGGTGGCGATGAGCGTGGCAATCACTGGTCAGGCCCGGCCCATGATTTCCCATTTTGTATCCCGGTCGGATCGCATGCCCCACATGCTGCCGGCGTCGCCTATGCCTTTGCGTTTCGAAAGCAACCCCGTGTCGCAGTTTGTTTATTTGGTGAGGGCGCCACCTCAAAAGGTGACGTATGGGAGGCGATGAACTTCGCGGGTGTTCACAAACTGCCAGTCGTTTTTGTTGTCAATAACAATCAGTGGGCAATTTCCGTCCCACTTAAATTGCAGACTGCGTCAGAGACGCTTGCTCAAAAAGCGATCGCTGCGGGATTTGCCGGCGAGCAGGTCGATGGCAACGACGTCATCGCTGTGCGCGCCGCGGCCGAAGAGGCGATCGCCGAGGCACGTGCCGGAAAGGGGCCGCGCTTCATCGAGGCTGTGACTTACCGACTCGGCGACCATACGACCGCCGATGATGCCGCGCGGTACCGACCGCCGGAGGAGGTCCAAGCGCGCTGGAAAGAGGAACCGATCGCACGCCTGAGGTCATATCTTGTTGATCAGAATGCGTGGGGCAAAGTGCAAGAGGAACAGCTTGCTGCCGAGTGCCAGCAGCTTATCGAGGTTGCGATCGAGCGCTATTTGGCGACGAGTCCGCGCTTACCAGAGACCATGTTCGACAACCTCTACGCGGAGCTGCCAGAGGCCTATGCCGCTCAGCGCCGCGAGTTGAAGGAGGCGTCCCATGGCTGAAGTGACGCTGGTCGAAGCAATCAACTTGGCACTCGCCCGCGCCCTAAGTGATGATCCCAATGTTGTCGTTCTCGGTGAAGACGTCGGCGTCAATGGTGGTGTCTTTCGCGCCACTGTCGGACTGCAGCAGCGTTTTGGACCGCAACGCGTGGTCGATACACCTATCGCCGAACTACTGATCAGTGGTTTGTGCGTCGGGATGGCTGCGCAAGGCCTCAGGCCGGTCGGCGAGATCCAATTTATGGGGTTCATCTATCCGTGCATCGATCAATTGGTGAACCATGCTTCGCGGCTGCGCAACCGAACGCAAGGCCGACTCAGCTGTCCGATGGTTCTGCGTACGCCCCACGGCGGCGGCATTCGCGCTCCCGAGCATCACTCGGAAAGCACCGAGGTCATGCTAGCCCACATTCCGGGTCTGCGCGTGGTGATACCGTCTTCGCCAGAACGCGCCTATGGTCTCTTGCTCGCCGCGATCCGCGACCCTGATCCAGTCGTGTTCCTCGAGCCGACGCGAATCTACCGGGCCGCGAAAGGCCAAATTGATGACGATGGCGAGGCCTTGCCGCTGGACGTCGCTTTCGTTCTTCGGGAAGGTCAGGACGTAACATTGATTAGCTGGGGCGCGATGGTGAAGGAGACTTTGGCAGCCGCCGATGAGCTCGTCGGCGACGGCATCCGCGCAGAGGTGATCGACCTCGCCACGCTTAAGCCCTACGACGCAGACACCATCCTTGCTTCGGTGCAGAAAACAGGACGGTGTGTCATTGTGCACGAGGCGGCACGGACGGGCGGCTTTGGTGCGGAGATCGCCGCGCTCATTGCCGAGCGCGGGCTGACGTCATTGCTTGCCCCGGTTGTCCGTGTCACCGGGTATGACACCGTCATACCGCTTCCACGGCTTGAGCAGCACTATATGCCATCGGTGAATCGGATCGCGGCAGCCGCTCGCAGGGTCTGTCAGTTCAGCTAAGCTAAGCGGAGTCTGCATGCGTCAGTTTCTGTTGCCTGATCTCGGTGAAGGCCTCGAAGAGGCTGAGATTGTCGCTTGGCACGTTAATGAGGGCGATCATGTTGTAACTGATCAGCCGCTTGTGTCGGTCGAGACCGACAAGGCGGTGGTGGAGGTTCCTGCCCCGCGGAGCGGTCGCATTGCACACCTGTTCGGCTCCGAGGGCGATCTGGTCAAAGTGGGGACACCACTCGTCGAGTTTGCAGAGGGTTCGGAGCAAGACACAGGAACAGTTGTTGGTGAACTCAGTCGAGACGAGAAGCCATCTCGCGGGGCTGAAGTGCCAACCGAGCCGACGCAGGTGCGGACCCGACAGGTGCTTCCTGCAGTGCGCGCGCTTGCGCACAAGCTCGATGTCGACCTTAACCTCGTCCAAGCGACAGGACCTGCCGGTACCATCACGCGGGCCGACGTGGAGCGCGCTGCCAGGAGCCTGGTTGATGCAGGCCCTGCTGAACCACTGAGAGGAATGCGCCGCGCCATGGCGCAGCGGATGGCGGTCGCGCATGTCGAAGTGTCGCCGGCAAGTGTAACCGACGAGGCCGACGTCGACGATTGGCCGCAGCGCGAGGATATCACAGTCCGACTTGTTCGCGCGATTGCTGTGGCCTGCAAGGCCGAGCCCTCGCTTAACGCCTGGTACAATGCCGAAGCGGCAGAGCGGCGTCTAGTGAGGCGTATCGACATTGGTATTGCGGTCGACACTGAAGATGGCCTCATCGTGCCAGTTATGCGCAATGTCGGCGAGCGTGATGCGCGCGACTTGCGTGCTGGACTGAACCGACTGCGGGCGGATGCTGCCGCAAGGTCGATTCCATCTGAGGAACTACGTGGCGCTACAATCACGTTGTCGAATTTCGGCATGATCGGAGGACGTTTCGCTAACCTGGTTGTTGTACCGCCCCAGGTCGCGATCATAGGAGCGGGCCGCATTCGCCAAGGCGTGGTGGTGCACGAAGGTCGGCCGTCGGTGCGGCGCATTCTGCCGTTGTCACTGACCTTCGACCACCGTGTGGTAACGGGCGGCGAGGCGGCCCGCTTTTTGATGGCGTTCAAGGCCGATCTCGAACGAGCTTTGTAATGCGCACGGTCAAGCGACGCGCAAAGCAACCTGCACTGACTAGTAACGATCACCGCGCCCGATGGCCGCATAAAATCGGCGCAGCTCGGTCGCAGTTCGCCGGAGACAAGATTGATAGAACCGGCCAACGTTTCTATTCGCCAAGGGTTTCCTCATTCAAGTTTCCGGCATGATGGCTTTCAGCCGAATTCCCTCGGCAAAAGAATCGGAAAATAATTCAGGAATTCTGGCTGGCGAGAACAGGGAATTTTGCCTGACAAAACCGAAATCATCGTAAAATGCATTTTTCGGTACACGCAGGAGTGGCGTGGTGGCGGCACGCGTAGAGGTGACCAGCCCGAACTTCAGCAATGGTATTGGGGCGAGCGTTACGACGTTCGCGGCCACAGCAATCGTCGTCGCCGACATGGTTGGCATCGGCGTTTTCACCAGCCTCGGCTTTCAAGTCCAGACGATCGATTCCGGCTTCTCTTTGATCTCGCTCTGGGTGATCGGCGGCATCGTGGCGTTTTGCGGGGCGACTTGTTACGCCGAACTCGCCACGATGTTTCCTCGCTCGAGTGGCGAATATAATTTTCTGCTGCGCACATATCATCCGGTATTCGGATTTCTCGCCGGCTGGCTATCGGCGACAGTCGGGTTTGCAGCACCAGTCGCGCTTGCGGCGATGGCCTTTGGTGAATACGCGAAACCGCTTTTGCCCGGCATATCGCCGCTGGCGCTCGGCCTTGGCGTGATTTGGCTGGTGACGATATTCCACTTGTCCGGACTTAAATACGCTTCGGCATTCCAGAACATATCGACTGTCGTCAAGCTCATTCTTATCGTCATCTTTATAGCCGCCAGCTTTGCGATCGGTAATCCGCAGCCGATCTCGTTTACGCCTACTGCCAGCGATTTTGGCCAGATAATGAATGCCGCGTTTGCCATCAATCTGGCCTTCGTGATGTACGCCTATTCCGGGTGGAACGCGTCAACCTACATTATCGAGGAAATTTATGACCCGAACCGCGCGTTGCCGCGCGCGTTGTTTGCCGGCGTCTTTATCGTGCTGGTCTTGTACGTAGCATTGAATGCTGCATTCCTTTACACAACACCGATCGAAAAATTTGCCGGACAGGTCCAAGTCGCTATGATCGTCGGGGATCATATTTTCGGCGTACGCGGTGGGAGCATCGTCAGCGCGTTGATCTGCCTTGGACTGGTTTCTTCGATCAGCGCCATGATGTGGATCGGCCCTCGGGTCACCATGGTGATGGGCGAGGATCTCCGGATGCTGGCGATCTTTGCGCACAAATCAAAATACGGTGTGCCGTCGTTCGCGATCGGTTTTCAACTCGTTGTCGCAAACCTGCTCCTATTAGCGCAAAGTTTCGAGGCGGTACTTGAATTCATTCAATTCAGCCTCACGCTCTGTTCGTTTTTCACAGTGCTGGGCGTGATTGTGCTCCGCTTCACCAAGCCGGCGCATCCACGGCCATATCGCACTTGGGGCTATCCGGCGACGCCGATTGTCTTCTTATCGGTGATGTTCCTCATGATGGGCTACTTGCTCATCAACCGTCCAGTGCAGTCGCTGGCGGGCGTCTTCGTGATGCTTGCCGGTCTCATCGTTTACGCTGTCGCCCAGTACTACCCGGCCGTGTCTGCGACAACAATAAAATGAACCAGTCGCTCAATTGCGGACACTCTTGCAAGTCCGCCGTCCACTGAATCGTTTTTTTGCTTTGCATTACGTCATATCCGCTCTTCCTTCGAAGATGGAAATCCGCACCTGAGAGGCATGTCCACTTTGGGCCAAGTGCGTGTCTATGAGGCGAATCGGCCGACGAAGCGAGCCCCGTCCTACTCAACAGGAGCTGTGCTGTTGTCGGCATTCAATTCTGCGACCGGGTAAAGGGCACAAAGCGTACGGGGATAACGGAGCGCATCTTCGTCTCACCTGGTGCGATCTTCTCAAGGACGGTGAGCTGCTGTGTGACGTACGTGGATCCCACCGGCATGACTATCCGGCCACCCACTTTGAGCTGCTCGATCAGCGGCGGCGGTACATGCCCGAGTGCGGCTGTCACTATAATTGCATCGAACGGACCGCACTCCGGCCAGCCATGGTAGCCGTCGCCAACCTTTACGCTCACATTATTATAACCGAGGTCTCCAAGTACTTTCGTGGCAACCTCACCAAGTGCAGGTACAACCTCAATGGTACAGACCTTGCGCACCAGCCGCGCTAGTATTGCGGCCTGATAACCTGAGCCCGTGCCAACTTCCAGGACCGCATGGTCGAGCCTGACCTCGGCGAGATGAGTCATTAGGGCGACTATGAACGGCTGCGAGATTGTCTGGCCCTGGCCAATGGCAACTGGCATGTCCGCATATGCGACCGAGCAAGAACCCGGCGGGATGAACCGATGGCGTTCCGTTTGCCCCACGGCCTTTAGGACGCTCTCCGATATGCTTTGCTGTCCCAAAACAGCCGCGTAGGCGCGAATGGTTTCGACCATCGCGGCGCGTTCGCGGACGCATTGTGTGTCCTCTGCCATTGCTTCACGCGCGACAGCAATCAACGCGACTAGCAGCAATTTCTTTATCATCGTGTGGTGTCCCTTCCGAAAATACCATCCGGAAGTCGCTCTGCTCTATAGCTCGTTCACATTCCCTGTTCTCGCGTGCAAATTGCCTGTTCCTTCACAAAAATTCCCTGTTCTGATGAGTAGGGAATTTTGCTGCAGGCCTCTGAATCTGCTCGTGTGTTAGCTTTCAAAATCGCATCGGGCGGGCGAATTTGACGAATTTCCCTGTTAATTTCCCTGTTAGCAGGGAATTCGGGAGTGGAGACGGGTTCGACTTGGACTGCGTCCGCCACCACGCAGTCTGGCTCTCTCGCGAATTGTGGAGACTGGCCACATGAGCCCGCTACTGGCGGGCTTTTGTTTTGTCTTTTTCGGCTTCTCTGTTCCGGTTTGCGCTGGTGGCATTTCTAGGCGCGTCGTCTCCACGCCGAAAAATCCCGTTCCTGGTGGCTCGAGCGTGCACTTCGCCGAATGAGGGAAGGCAAAAAGTTTTTCTTAGTTGATCTAATGCAAGACGCTGTTTGAATTCTCAATCAACCCGAGCCGCGCAAATTGAAGCGACCATTCGGCCGGCGCATCGCGCAAGCTGGCGACACCGATGCCACGAGGCAGACGACCTTCAACGGCAGCCTGGACCAGACTTGGCGCGATAAACGCCAGCGAGATCGTCATGTGGACGTGACGAATGCTGCAATGGTGGCGCTGCGCGATCTGTTCCAGATCTTGAACGGCGCCAGAAACGATCTCATCCAGCCATTGCCGTCCGCGTGCGATGGACTTAAGCAGACTGGCTCTGCGCTCAGCCTTGATCGGTCGAACCGCTATTCGTGGGACCGAGGCCGGCAATAGGATCTCGCGCGCCCGTCGGATGGGTGGCTTGCACCAAGGGATCGACAGCGGCGTTGCATTGATTTCGGCACAAGCTGGATCGACGTTGGCAATCGGCTGCGAAGACTTGCACCAAACCACCAGCTCATTCTTGTGGATCTCGATGCGAGAAACAAAGGAGGCGATAATATTTTGCTCGGCAACATTTTCCGCTTCTGCCGGCCCTGGCGCAGAGTGCAGATGCGCCTTGAGCACCGATACGACCGCGGTCTCGATCTCCGCGGCAGGAACACGAGCGATGGCGCCCGGAGCTGGCGCGGTGATTCCCCGTAAACACGGTTGCGATACGTAGTAACGATAACGTACGCCGTTCTTGGTCGCGTGGGTGGGACGCATCGGGTAGCCGCTAGCGTCGAACAACAGTCCACGCAGCAGCGCATGCGACCTGTTCCTGGTCGTTGTGCGGTGCGACCACTGGGCTGTTAGCTTAGCCTGAACCGCGTCAAACAGTTCCAGGTCCATTAGCGCAGGCTGTGGTCCGGGATAGATTGCATCCTTGTAGCGGACCTCGCCAACGTAAAAGCGGTTGCGCAGCATGTAAAAGAGTGGGCCTTGCGTGAAAGGAACACCGCCACTGGTGCGGCCGTCTGACAGCTTGCGGATTTTGGACCGGAAATTGCGCTCACGCAGATCGATCACGAGCCGGTTGACGCTTCCGAGCTCCAGGTATCGCCTGAAGATTGTTCGAACCCGTTCCGCTTCTTCCTCAACGATCAGAAGTTTGCCATCCTTGAGTTGGTAGCCGAGCGGTACCGTTCCGCCGACCCACAGCCCTTTACGCTTGGAGGCAGCGATCTTGTCGCGGATGCGCTCGGCCGTGACCTCGCGCTCGAATTGCGCAAACGACAGCAG
>AF_2010_repII_A001DRAFT_10000260_pt1 | contig 10161 bp, 9 predicted proteins | sample AmaForreplIIA001_FD_9190 | JGI IMG/M metagenome (IMG submission 9190)
AGCCACCACACGAAGGCAAGACTGAGCAGCAGCGAAGCCAGCACGAGGACGAAGATCGTCGACGATATCCATGGCACGCGCGTGCCGCCCGACGTGAGCGCAATGAGCAATAGGGTCGCCGCCGCGATCATGAGCGCTGCGCCGACGATGTCGAGCTGGTGCGGCCGCTCGTGGCGCGGCAGCCGCTTCATCGCGTGATAGGTGAGCAGTCCGGCGAGGAGCCCAAAGGGCACGTTGAGCCAGAAGATTATGGACCAATGCAGATACTGGGCGATAGCGCCGCCAAGGGCTGGTCCTGCGACGCCGGCCACGATCCACGAGGTGCCCATATAGGCCTGGTAGCGACCGCGCTCGCGCGGCGTGATCATGTCGGCGATGGTGGTTTGGGTCAGCGGCACGATGCCGCCGCCACCGATCCCCTGCAGGGTGCGGCCGGCGATCAATATCGCCATGTCGGGCGCCGCGGCGGATACCACCGAACCCACGAGGAACAGGCCGATCGCCACCAGCATCATGGCGCGGCGACCGTGGATGTCGGAGAGCTTGCCGTAGAGCGGCGAAACCACGGTCGAGGACAGTAGATAAGCGATGATGACCCAGGAGAGGTGCTCGAAGTCGCCGAAGTCGCGTCCGATGGTAGGCAGGGCGGTCGCGACGATGGTCTGATTGAGCGCCGAGAGGAACATGCCCAGCATCAGCCCGTAGAAGATGTTGCGCACGTCGCCTTTGCTCAGCGGCGCGTGCGGCTTGGAAGGTTTGGGCTCGACTTTGGAAGGCTTGTTCGACCTTGGGCTCGACGACGTCATTCGGATCAAAATTGAATCGGTGGACCACCCCGCATGCCCGGGCGGCATCGGTTGATATCGCGCTCCAGCGCGGTGAAGGCAACGGGCTCGCGCACAGAGCAGGTATGACATTGCCCGCCCGCGCTCTGTTAGAGGTGCTGGCTGCGCCGCCACCTGGCCCAGGCCGTGCAGGCCGCCGCGTTATTCTCCCGGCGGCGTCGGTCGCGAGGAGCCGCGCAGCACCTGCTCCTTGAGCGCGAGAATGCACGCGAGCGCGACCGTCAGGCAGACAATGGCGGCGGCGAAAACCCACCGAAAGGCCTCGGCCGCATCCGTTCCCGCCAGCACCGCGCCCGCCGACATCCCGCGCGTCACCGGCGCGCCCGCGAGCACGATCGCGCCGAAGGCGGAGACCATGAAAGTCGAGCCGAGCGCACGAAAGAAATTCATCGTGCCGGTCGCGACGCCGAGTTGGTGGAGCGCGACCGCATTTTGCACCACCACAACCGTGAATGGGAACGTCGGCCCCAATCCGAGGCCTACTAGCGCGATCAGCCCGAGCGCAGCGGCGGGCGAAAATCCAGTCGGCGCGATTGCGAGCGGAATGAGCGCCGCCACCGAGAGCAGCAGGCTGACGAGCGGCACCCGCTTGTAATGAGCGAAGCGGACGAGCAGTCGCCCGCCGACAACCGAGCTGAGCGTGGCGCCGCCTTGCAGCGCAATGATCGTCCAGGCCGATTCGCTCACCGAGAGGCCAAGCGCAAGCTGGGCATAAAGCGGCAGCACGATGGTCAGCGCAATGACCACGCCGACGGCGAAGAAGGCGGCTGCGGTGCCGACGCGCATGGCGCCGTCGCGCAGCACCGACACCGGAATGAACGGCTCTTTCGCAGTCAGCATGCGCCACGCGAACAGGCTCCATAGCGTTGCGCAGGCGACGAAGAGCGCAAGAATCTGCGGCGAGCCCCAGCCATAGCGCCGCCCACCCCAGGTGAGCGCAAGCAACAGCGGGATCGCGGCCCCCACCATCAGCACGGCGCCCAGCACATCGAGCTCGTGCCGACGGTCGTGGCGCGGTAGCCGCTGCAGCACATTGTGGGTGAACAGAAAGGCGAGCCCGCAGAGCGGCAGGTTGAACCAGAAAATCCAAGACCAATGGAAATGCTCGGCAATGAAACCCCCGAGGATCGGGCCGCCTACGGTCGAGACGATGAAGGTCGAGGAGGTGTAGGCCTGGTAGCGCGGGCGGTCGCGCGGCGAGGCAACATCGCCGATGATGGTTTGAACCAGCGGCATCAGGCCGCCGCCACCCAGTCCCTGCACGGCGCGGCCGAAGATCAGCGCCAGCATGGACGGCGCCAGCGCGCAGGCGAGCGATCCAAGCGCATAGACGCCGATGGCGATCAGCAGCATGGCGCGCCGGCCATAGACGTCGGAGAGCTTGCCGTAGAGCGGCGTCACCGCGGTCGCGCTCAGAAGATTGGCGGTGACGACCCATGACATGTTCTCGACGTCGCCCAGGCTCGCGGCGATGGTCGGCAGCGCAGTTGCAACCATGACTTGATCGAGCGCCGCGAGCAGCATGGTGAGGAGCACGCCCACGACGATACGGCGCGCGGCGGCATGGTCGAGATAGTCCGATGAGGACGTCAGCGGATCGCGCATGGTTTCGCCTGGCGCCGGCCCGGGCGGCGAGGCGCGGCGCATCTAGGCGGGGAAGCGGCACGAGGGCAAGACGGCGCAATGCGCGGATGCCATGCTCGTGCGCGGACGCCGCGGTTCGTCACGGCACTGCGCGACTCGTCTTTGACGCGTCATCGCCAACTCATGACGGCGCGACACGCTGCCGCGTTCCGGGCAGAAGGACACGCGCGGTGCAACCGCCAAGGTTGCGCGACTTGTGGCGGCCGGGCAGGCATGGCGCGCGACGTCTCGCGCAATGGCTCATCTCGACTCGCGCGGCTGGTCCCCGCGATCGCCACGCTTGTGAGGCACGTACAGGCAGCAACGCGGCCGCGTGCCGCCGGTTCATCGGCGCGGGGTTTGCTTNNGCTTCCTCGCCGCCTTCGGCATGCGCAGCGGCCAGCTTACGATGCGATCCTCAAGATCGGCGTCGGCGACCTCATCCTCGNCGGCGCTGACGCGCCCGCGCACCGAAATCCCCGCCTGGTGCACGGTCTCGGGATCGCCCGAAACGAGTGGGTGCCACCANTAGAGGTCGCGTCCCTCGGCCAAAAGGCGATAGGCGCAACTGGGCGGCAGCCATACGATTCGCTTGATATTTCTGGGGGTTAGCCGAACGCAGTCCTTCACCTGCGTCGTCCGGTTGGGGTAATCGCGGCAACGGCACGTCTTGCTGTCGAGCAGTCGGCAGCCGACGTCGGTAAAATAGGTGCGCGAGGCGTCATCGGCGTCCTCNAGCTTGACCAGGCAGCATCGCCCGCAGCCGTCGCAGAGGCTCTCCCATTCGGAATCNGTCATTTCCGCCAATGACTTGCGGCGCCAAAAGGGGGTGTCATCACTGTTCATGAAGGGGCTACCTCACGCCGGCTCGCCGTCCCGGTGGGCGGCGACCGGCATCCACCCAGCATCGCTCGACCGCTGGCGTTCATCTTTTGACCGTCTCGCCATAGTTTGGAACCCCTGGATCGGCTAAGACTTTGCCGTAACGGCTGGGCGGCTGCGTTCTGCCGGCGTGATGATTCGGCCCTGAGGGAACCCCTTTGCGCAACCTCTTCCAAGGCGACAACTGGACGAAATGGAAGACAAGGCTGCGGCGCTTCCTGCTCGATCTCGATGCGCGCATCGACTTCGGGATGTATCAGGCCAAGACCTGGGGGCGCGAGCTTTACGAGCGCTTCACGGTGTTCATGGATCGCTTCCATGTCGCTGGCTGGCGGCGTTGGTGTTTCGTGGAACCGCTGTCGGAAAGCCTCACGCTGGGCAACGGCGGCCTATTGGTGCTGCTGGCGCTCGCGATCCCTGCCTTCCGTGAAACCGTCCGACGACGATTGGCTGAAGAAGTCCGAGCTCGCCGTCACCTTCCTCGACCGCTATGGCAATGAACTGGGCTCGCGCGGCATCCGCCACAATGACGCAATCCCGCTCGACCAGTTCCCCGACCACCTGATCAAGGCGACGCTCGCCACCGAGGATCGGCGGTTCTACGAACATTTCGGCATCGACTTTCCCGGCTTGTTCCGCGCGATGCTCACGAACGCGCGCGCCGGCGGCGTGGTGCAGGGCGGTTCCTCCATCAGCCAGCAACTGGCCAAGAACCTGTTCCTGACGAACGAGCGCACCATCGAGCGCAAGGTCAAGGAAGCGTTCCTCGCGCTGTGGCTTGAGGTNCGGCTGCCGAAGAACGAGATCCTCAAACTCTATCTCGACCGCGCCTATCTCGGCGGCGGCACGTTCGGCGTCGATGCGGCGGCNCAGTTTTATTTCAACAAGTCCGCGCGCGACGTAAACCTCGCNGAAGCAGCGATGCTCGCCGGCCTGTTCAAGGCGCCNTCGAGATTCGCGCCGCATATCAATCTGCCGGCGGCGCGCGCGCGCGCCAACGTCGTCCTCGACAACCTGGTCGAGGCCGGATTCATGACCGAGGGCCAGGTGTTTGGCGCCCGCCGCAATCCCGCCACCGCGGTCGATCGGCGCGACGAGCGCTCGCCCAATTATTACCTCGACTGGGCCTTCGACGAGATGAAGAAGCTCGCCGACACCTTGCCCAAGTCGGTGCACGAACGCGTCTTCGTGGTGCGCCTCGCGCTTGACGTCGACTTGCAGAAGCACGCCGAACAAGCGATCGAAAACTCGCTGCGGCAATACGGTCGCGAATACAAGGCCAAACAGGGTGCCGCGGTCTTGATGGACATCGACGGCTCGGTACGCGCCATGGTCGGCGGGCGCGACTACAGCGAAAGCCAGTTCAACCGCGCGACCGATGCGATGCGCCAACCTGGTTCCTCATTCAAGCCGTATGTGTATGCGACCGCGCTGATGCACGGATTCAAGCCGACCTCGATCGTCGTCGACTCGCCGGTGTGCATCGGAAACTGGTGCCCGAAGAACTACGGTGGCGGCCATGCCGGCTCGATGACGCTCACGCAGGCGATCACCCGCTCAATCAACGTCATTCCGGTGAAGCTCTCGATCGCGCTCGGCAAGGGCAACCCGAAAATCGGCCGCGCCATGATCCGCGAGACCGCGCGCAAGGCCGGCATCCGCACACCCCTTCCCGACACGCCCTCGATGCCGATCGGCGCCGACGAGGTGACCGTGCTCGATCACACCGGCGGCTACACGATGTTCCCCAATCTGGGGAAAGCGATGACGCCGCACGCTGTGCTCGAAGTGCGATCAGGCGCCGGCGAGCTCATCTGGCGCTGGGACCGCGACGGCAAGAAACCCGTGCAGGTGATCACGCCGCAGGTCGCCATGGATATGAACATGATGATGAGCAAGGTGGTGGAGGAAGGCACCGCCCGGCGCGCGATTCTCGACGGCATCAGGTCTGCGGGCAAGACCGGCACCACCAATGCCTACCGCGACGCCTGGTTCGTGGGCTTCACCGGCAACATGGTCTGCGGCGTCTGGTTCGGCAACGACGACTACACCGTCATGCACCAGATGACCGGCGGCTCGCTCCGGCAATGACTTGGCATGAGATCATGGCCTACGCCCACCAAGGGATCGAGCTCAAACCCATTCCCGGGCTCGGCCCGCAAGCGCCGTCGGCCCGCCCGGCCGTGGCCGAAAACAAAAAGGACAGCGAAGCGCCGCCCAGCCGCCCGGCATCGCTTCTCACCAAGCGCGGGGCCGACGCCCTGGTCCGCGTCGAGCGCCTCATGGACGATGCCACCCGCGCACTCGCGACCGGTGGTGAGCCGAGCAAAGCTTCGGACAACGCGACGCCGCGACCGCAAGGCACGGTCGCATCCGCGTCTCCCCAGCAGCCGCCTGGTCAGTCGCGCGGCGATTGAGGCCGAGGGGCGGCTTTTGCTACACCCGTCGCTCTGACAGCCACGCTAGCGGACCAAACGTGCGTTTGCTCTTCGGAACCGTGTTTGCACTCGTGATCGCGGCGGCGATTGGCCTTGGCGTGACCTGGGTCGCGTTGACGCGGGGCAGCGCCTACGGCGGCGTTACCATCGGGGCGTGGACCGGATGGCCGAAGAACGGGACCGCCGGCATCGACCCCTATGCGCGCGCGATGGTCGCGCGCACCGGCGAACTGCCGGTCGGTTCCGGTGACGGCGTCGCATTCTATGCAAGCACCGACGACGCCGGCCAACCCCTCGACGGCCGCTGCGACGTGCTGTTGAGCGGGACCACGCCGCAAGCCCGCTTTTGGACCCTCACGCTCTACGACCCCGAAGGTCGACTGGTGGCCAATTCGGCGCAGCGACAAGGCTTCACCAGCCAGGAAATCATCCGCAACGCCGACGGCAGCTTCAACATCATGGTCGGCCCGCGCGCGCGGCCGGGTAACTGGCTCCCAACCGGCGGCGTGGAAAAGTATCTCCTCGTTCTGCGGCTCTATGATACACCGATCGGCATGGCGGCGCGCACCGGATCGGAGGCGCCGATGCCCGCCATCAGCAAGAAGGCTTGCCTGTGATTCGCTTGGCGCTATGGCTGTTGGGCGCGCTGTTGCTTGCGGGCATCGTCCATCTGACGACGGTCCTGCTGCTCCCCCGCATGGCAACTCAGGATGCCTATGCCCGCGTGTCGGCGATCGCTCCAGTCAACTCCGTGATTCCCGTTCCAAGTCCCACGCCGGAGAAGGCAGTCATGCCGTTCATGGACCCGGCGTTCCAGGTATCGGTGTGCCGCTACGATCTGTCGCGAGGTCCGTTGAAGTTCTCCGTGCCGATCAGCCAGGCATATACGTCGGTATCGTTCTATACCCGCTCCGACGTCGCCTACTACGCCATCAACGATCGGGCGGCAGGGCGACGGGTGATCGAGCTTGACCTTATGACGGCAGCCCAACGGGCGGGATTGCCGGAGAACGAAGAGATCACCGCGGCGGATCGATTGATCGTGGCCTCGCCGACCACCACCGGCCTGATCGTGATCAGGGCGCTCGCGCCCGAAGCGGGATGGGTCCCGGCGGTGCGAAGTGCGCTCGCGGCGGCACAGTGCCGCCCGCAGTGAATGCGTTCAGCAAACCTTGGAGCAAACTTACGAGCGGCTCGCGCGACGGCGGCGGCGGCGACGTGGCGCGCTCGCTTCCGGCGCGAAGTCCCCGCTCGGCGCGTCGGCGTATCGTTCGATGCGGACGACCGGAAGGATGATGACGGCCGCTGATTCGGACTTGTCCGCGATCGATCTTGGTCGCCGCGCGTTAGCCCGCGCTGCCGGAAAATTGATCACCGTACCCATATCGTTGCCCCCGTCCCCCTACGGCTGGACGCCGCAAAGCGGCTCCTGCGCGATTTGAGACCGGCAAGGTTAACGCTCTGCTAACGCGGAGCTCTTAAGCTATTTCAAATTGGAAGTGTTGCAGCAAAGGCGCAGTGATCATAATGAAGGCTCTCGCAGCATTTGCTGGTCTTGAGGGTCTGTTTGATCTCACTGCCGACGGCAACGGGATCGACATGTACGCCACCCTGTTGCGAGTGCTGACCGATCTCTACCTGCAGCGGCCGATCCACACGCCGGAAGACGAACACTACTACACCGAGCTGGCGTTGCGGCTCATCGATGCGACCGGCGTTTCGGAACGGGCGGCGCTTGCAGCGCGGCTTGCATCCTACCCGTCAGCTCCTCGGCCCGTGCTCGAGCGTTTGGCGCGCGATGTCGTCGAAGTCGCTGGTCCGATCCTCGAGCGCTCGCCGTCGCTGGGGCCCGGCGAGGTCAAGGCGCGCGCCGAAGCAAGCGCTGACGCTCATGGGGAGAGCATTGCGAAGTCTCCCGGCGGTGCGCCGCAAGCCGCGCAGGCCCATGCTGCTGTCAACGTCGCCGAAGCGTCCGAGCTGTCCGAACTGTTCTACGCGGCGAAAGCGCCCGAGCGCCGACTGATCCTGATCAATCTCGACTACGCACCGCTCATCCCATCGCAGCCTCTCCCCCACATACAACGCACTGATGTCTGGCGCCTGGAATCGGCCGCGCTAGAGCACAATGCTGAGACGCTCATACATGAGCTCGAACGCATGCTCGGGCTCTCGTGGGCTCAAGCTCGCCGCATCGTCAATGACGAGCTCGGCGAGCCGATCGTGGTCGTCGCCAAGGCCATGGACCTGCCGGCCGACGCATTGCAAGGCCTACTGTTGTTCTGGAGCCGCTGGGTCGGACAGCCGGTCGATCGCATCTGTGAACTTGCCGATCTCTACGCCGAGATCAGCACGGACGCGGCGTATCGGCTCATTGCCATCTGGCGCGAAGACAAGCGGGCCGAAAACGAGTCGCTCCCGCACGAGAGGGTCGCCTGGCAGGCAGCGGCGGAAAATGCGCGACGAGCTTTGTGCGAGGTGTCGTGCCGGGGGGACCTCCAGCACGATGCACGCTTGCGAAGTGGCGAACGATCGGAGTGTGCGCAGGCCGGCGCCGCTCAGGCGACGATTTGATCGAGAAAATGCCGCCCTGCGCGGTCCTCGACCTCGACGATCCACGCGTCGGGGTCGAAGCGCAGTTCCCGCGCGAGGCGCTCCTCGATCTTGGCCTCCGGAGCGGGCTGTTCGCCGAAGCAGCGGCTGAACGCCCGATCCGCCGGTCGCGCGTCCTCGAATACGCTCTGCGGCGCCGGACCGAACAGCTCCGCGGTGCCGTCGAGCCGGTTGAGCTTGACGAAAATGGCCCCGGCCTCCTCGGCGCCACGCCGTCGTACTGCTGCAAAAGCTCCTTCCAGGTGGCAGCGGCGGACATAGGCTGCGACCCAGATTGCCGATTTCAGGCGCATTCCAATTCTCGTTCGTCGTGCCGGTTTTTTTTTTTTTTCTTCGATGATTACAAAACCGATCGCCCGTGCGCGATGAAATCTTATTCCAACGGTCGGCCGGTCATCGCCGTCAGCTCGCGCGCGACGCGGTCGGAGGCCTGACCGGTGATCGGCAGCTTGCGCTCGCGCTCGAATTTCTCGATCGCCGCCTGAGTGTCAGGATCGACAACTCCGCTTGGCTTGATCTGGCCGTAGCCGTATTCGGCGAGCGCCCGCTGCAGCGCGATCACGCGTTTGGAAGCCGCGGTCCGCTCGATCACGTTATCGCTGCGGACCGGCGTGGGACGCGCCGCGACTGTCGCCCCAGTGGTGCCTTTCGCCAGCTTGGCGGGCGATCGCACCATGGCCTGCAGCAGCGCCTCGTTCGGCTCGGTGCTCGGCTTGAGGCCAGCGGCCTGCTCGAAGTCTCGGATGGCAGCGTCAGTCTTCGGGCCATAAAGGCCATCGACGGCGCCATCGTAGTAGCCGCGGCGCGCCAGTTCGCGCTGGATATCGTTGATGATCTCGCCGGGCGAGCGGGGCGCGGACGGCGCGGCGACCTTGCTCGGCGCCGCAGCGGCCGCCGGTTCGAGCGGCCGCGGACGCGGGACCGACTGCTCTCCGTCACGGCTGTTTTCACCGGGGCGCGCGCGCCTTTGAACATGGGCGCCGGGTGCGAGCCCGACTGCAGGAACAGCACGTTGATCAGAATCGCCAGCGTGACGAAGACGCCGAGCGCGACGCCCACGGCATCTCGCGGACTCCACCCGAGCGCCCGCAATAGGTATGTCGCGCGACCGCTCTCGACCGGTCCGCTTTTTCCGCGATCTGCGCGCGCCATGGCTTACGCACTCTCGGTCATCGGGATGTTGGCCGGTTCATCGCGACCGCGGGGCACGTCACGCCCCGGCTCACCGAGCGCGGCCACGCGCGACGTTAGCGCGTTCTCTCGCGCCAACGGATGCGCCGGCATGCCGATGCGATCTCGGATCGGACCCACGTTCCCGTGCACGCCCGATGACTTGGACGCGCTCCCCTTATTGCCTTTCTAGGATCGTGTCAGACGCCGCTTAAGCGAACGCTAAAGCCGCGACGGCACCGCGACACACGAGCCTGTTCACATCTCCTTTCGCCTCGTTTCGCCTCGTTTCGCCGCGATTTTGGCGGCGCATTCATCCGGCATGGTGAACGGTCGGTTGCCGAAACGTGTCGCGCGTCGCGCTCGCGCGGGCATCGGCGCTCACGCGGACGCCCGTTTGCGCCCGCCATCTGCGGCACCGACTGCTGCAAATTTTAATCAAATGCCGATTGTTCGAAATTTGCGAAAAAATACCACTGATTCACGTCGAATATGGACAAAAAGCACGAGGGGCTAAGAACCAGTGCTTCAAGCCTTGCTGGTAGAGTGCCTCCGAATGCGGGCAAACCCAGCCGAGGACTGTTAAAGGCAGG
>AF_2010_repII_A001DRAFT_10000262_pt1 | contig 10139 bp, 7 predicted proteins | sample AmaForreplIIA001_FD_9190 | JGI IMG/M metagenome (IMG submission 9190)
GCTATTGAACTTCCTAGGAATAGGAGATAAAGCCAAATACAAACCAACTAATCTAAGTGGTGGTCAACAACAGAGAGTAGCTATTGCTAGGGCATTAATGAATGACCCGAAGATAATTCTTGCAGATGAACCAACAGGCAATTTGGATACAAAGACAGGACAAGGGGTATTTCGTCTACTCAAATTATTGTGCGGCCAATTTAGAAGAACGATAATTATGGTAACACACAATCCCGAACTCGCCCAGGCGACGGATAGAGCAATATATATCAGAGATGGATCTATTAAAAATGAGGTCGTTAACTTTCAAAGATAGTATTAATAGAATAAATCTTGCTTTTATTCTAGGTTTTATCGTTACGCTTTTAGTTTCAGGTACCGTGATCGGATCTTATCCTGCCAAAATGTCTTTTGCGTATGGTAGCTCTGATTCTAAATATTCTTATTCCTCATTTTCGAGTTTAGGATCAAAATTATCGCCTGCGAATTCTGGAGCAAATGTACGGTCGGCAAATGTCGCTTTGGATACCAATTCACCCGGTGCTGGTCATAGTGATATCCATTATGATCCGGTATCTTTGGCGCATCCATTAAATCCGACATATTCACCTTCAGCTATTCCACCCGTATCACCCTCATTCTCATCATCATCGTCACCTTATTCCTCTCCCGCTTCTAGCGCTTCTTCTCCTACGAGCACATCTTCTTCTCCTATCCAAATAACGGCAGGCAAAATACAAGACTTTGGGTTTAGTATCAATAACAATAATGTGGCATATACTCCTAATCCTTTGAATCTCCCGTCTTTAGTAACAAATTTGGCAATCTCGCTTGTCTCCCAATCTCCTTCAGTCAGGATTTTGGGTCCGTCAAGCTGGAACCTACCTAGTATTTCTTCAGGATCAGGACAAGAGCTAACTACACAGGTATTTGCGTCTCCATCTTTAATTGGCAATCCGGTTTTTTTCACTGTGAACGTCCAGTATATTCAAAACGGTCATCAACAAAGGGCATCTTCTTTTGATTTGGGTGCTATTGTAATTGGAGACATTCAACTGCGCTTAAATAATCTAGGTGTTAGGTATATAGGCAACACACCTAATCTTGTTGGAAATATTCTGAATCAAGGTAATACCCCTGCACAATTCACGAGTGTAGAGATGATAACTCAAGGACAAGGACAAACTCAATTATTATCCTTACCTAATTCTTCTCAATATCTTGGGAGTATAGGAGTAAATTCTCCTGTATCTTTCAATATTCCCTTGCAACAACAAAATATTGCTACAAAAGGAACAAATGAGAATATCTCTGGTGGACAGTATCCTGTTTCACTCAAGATAACATATAGCGATGATTTGAAAAATATTCATGATAAAGTCATCAATAGTACTGTAAGTCTTTTAGATGTTCAGACATTGCCACCACTGGGTGGAATAAATAATAATGCATTACCGGCAGCGCTACGGGATACACAACTTACCTCCACTAACGGGTTTGTAGATACTTATTGGGCGGCAAATACTGCACGTATTACAAGTGGTAATAGCAGTATATCATCGACAATACTACCAGCAGAACAGGAAGTAGGTCCAGGTGAAGGCCCCTCCATCCTTGCGGTGGTTCTGAGTAACACAGCCTTTTCAAATATCAACGGTATAATTGGTTATCTTACATTACCTTCAGGCTTTAGCGCTCTGGTTGGAGACGGCACACCTAGTAATAATGTCAACCGACAACAAGTAGCTACCGCAAGCTATACTAATATGGTTCAATCAGGTCAAACGTATACTCTTTATTTTAAAGTAAAAATTGAAAAGACAGCTACTATCGGTAGTCACACGGCTACACTTAGGATATATTATTTTAAAGTCCCTGAACTACAACCGGGACAATATAGTTCACAAACATTTACAATACCTTTTTCGTTGCCAGGTAAAGTAATTCTTGATGCAGTCCCAAAGATAACGAGTCTTAATCCAGGTTCTTCGAACAATGCAAGAATACAGCTAGTCAATAAAGGAACTGCAGATGCTCATGGTGTTATAGTTACCGTTGCAGGTATAAGTGGTAATAGTATAAGTGGAAGTAACGTAGCCAGTAGCGGTGCCCAGACTGGGGGCAGTGGTAATAGTAGTAACAGTGGTAATATCACAACAAGTGGACAAACAACAACAACTTCACCTACATCTTCCATCCCAACCGTGAACATTGGAACTAGGACGTTTGATATCGGAACACTAGCCGCTAATGGGACAGCTGAAATTGATCCTATCATCTATCCGTCAGAATCGGCCGGTGGTACACTTCAAAACCTCAACCTTCAAGTATCCTATTCTGACGCAAATGGGAATGCAAAAACATCAAATTTTTCTGTAGGATATCTTGTGCTGCCGACGCCTCCTGAGGCAGGTCTAAGTGTGAGTCCTTTTAATGCTCCTCCTCAATCGTTTTCGAATAGTACCTCATCTTTTCATTCCCCTTCTTCTTCCTCTTCGAATACGACTAATCTTAACAATACTGCTGGCGGTAATAATAGCAGAAACAAGAGTAGTGGCCCTTCTGCAGGTATATCTGTATCTCCGGCCCACTTTGAGTCAGACTTGACTGCTAAAACAGTTAATGTTAATGATAATGGTAGAAATAATAAGTACACTACTACTATGGTTCCTGCTATTTACAAGATTACAGGAGGTAGTAATAACACTGGTACGACTAGTGCTGTTGGCACCGATCCGACAGCTCTCTCACATGGAAACACTTCTTCCAATAACAATAATAATATAAACAATGCAAATAATGACGGCATTAATAGTACTTCATTAACCCTGGTTGCTGGTAGTGTACAAGACATGAAATTTAATGTAGCTAATAATAATAATTTCCCAATTACCAATGCAGTAGTTTCCATCGCTTCCCAATCTAGTGACGTCAAGATTGTAGGAAACTCTTTGTGGAGTTTACCAGTCCTCGCGGCAAATGCTGCTCATACATTTTCCACCAAAATATATGCCTCGACATCTCTAATAGGAAGTCCCGTTTCCTTTCTAGTAACTCTTCAATACATATCAGGCGCGCAATCAAAGATGGGATCATTTATTCTCGGCGGCAATGTAGTTGGAGATATAAGAGTGAGCGTTACTGACCTCGCTGTCAACGAGGTTGCTGGAGTTCCTAACTTGGTAGGAAATCTTCTGAATCAAGGAAATACTATAGGGTTGTTCACCACAGTACAGCTTATGAACCAGCCATTTTCTTCTTCAAATACTTCTTCCTCTTCGACTAACGCCGTTAGTGGTGGCCAGGCAGTTGATCAACACCATCATATTCACAATGGCGGGGTTGGTAGTGGTAAATCTGGTGTAACTACACAATCGTCCTCAGCAAATTCGTCATCTTCTATATCTTCAGCCCTCCCTCCCCCGCAATACCTAGGTGATCTTCAACCAGATTCTCCGTTACCGTTCAGCATCCCGCTTGGAATCGATCTTAATAGCACAGCTCCTGGGACGTACCCTGTTCTGATTAAGGTTACCTATAGTGATGATTTAAAGAACAGACATGAGACAGTTCTGAATGGTCCCGTTCAAATTCAACCACAACAACCTAGAGGGTCATCCGGCCAGGGTGGCGGCATATTGTCATTCCTCGGTATTGGTGGCGGTGGTGGTTCCCATGGTAGAGGAGGCCATGGTGGTGGTGGTGGGAACAATGGTATCTTTGGTATCCCACTACTATATTTGATAATAATAATCGCTGCTATTGTCATCGCTGCGATATACCTCAGAAGACGCCGAAGGTCAAAAAGCACCAAGGTTATTACTTCAGAGGGTGAAGAGGGAGAGATTACCGACGAAGTTGATAAAGAAGAAGATATCGAGTCCCTGATAGATAGTTCTAAGTCTGGCGATAGTGATAAAAAGGGTAGAAGCATCGGGACATCTAAACAATGACAGATTAGTGGTGAATGAACGTACGAAAAGGCATAGTAACGATTGTAGACAACGGATTCAATGACAAGAAAGAGATAAATTTTTTAGGAGCGAGATACCGAGGAATGATAATTCTTGTCAAGGTAGGATTGATTGTTCCTGTGTAGAATTTCCCAGAGATGCCGGTCGTGTTCCTAATACCAAATTGATATTCATTATCTGGCCATGCCTGTTCACAGACAGCATTACATTGTCCCCAACAGATTTCTTCGTATCAATGTAATTGATGAGATCATCTATGCTCCTTAACGGATACCCATCAGCTCGTATTATAATGTCGCCTACGTTTTGAGTATTGGAAGATTGGTCTTGGGTTACTGCCTGTAGGCCTGCCTTTTCTGCAGGACTTCCAGGTTGAACTGATCCAACAACCACTCCCTTATAGTTTCTTGGCAAACCTGAACTCTGTACTATATCTGGAGTGATAGCACCGCCGGCTATTCCAAGCCATGGATGACTGTATGTTCCAGGTTGTATTAATCTTGGAACTTCCTTTATAATTGCATTTGATGGGATTGCGAAGCCTATGCCTGAAAATTCGCCTGTCGAAGTACTAATCGCAGTATTCAGCCCTACTACTTGTCCTTCCGCGTTGAGTAATGGACCACCAGAATTGCCTGGATTGATTGGAGCATCAGTCTGAATTCCATTTGGTATTGAAAATCCAGTATCAGGGTTCGGCAAAAGACGTCCTACTTGACTCACAATGCCTGTTGTCATTGTATCGCTGAGTCCAAATGGGTTGCCAAGAGCAATCACTTGTTGCCCTACTTGCAAAGAAGACGAGTTTGCAATTACTAGAGGTACAACTTTTTCGGCTGAGAAGTTATCTGTAATTTGCAATACGGCAAGGTCGCCAGAAGGATCAGTACCTAATATTTTTGCTCTATACGTATTTCCATCAACAAATGATATATCTGCAGTCTTAGCTCCATCTATCACATGGTTATTGGTGACTATGTGTCCTTGTTTGTCGTATACGAATCCTGAGCCCAGTCTTGTAGATTGACCTCCTAGGGGATTGCCATTTATTATGATCTGTAGATTAGGATTTGGCGTTCTGGCAGTTATTTGGACAACCGAATTCTCCACTTGCTTAAAAATAGCAGTAAGATTTGGAGTCTGAGTACTTATAACGCCTGGTAGAGCTACGCTCCTGATAGAATTATGAGGAATGTTTGCAAAAGCTTGTCCCGCCCACGAATCGGGACCATTAAGGAGATAGGTTTGGATAAGGATAGCAGTTAAAATTGCAATCGCGACCGAAACAAAATACTTCGTTAAAAGAAAACTCATAGCAATTGTTTAACATAAACCGACATCGCTATTAACACTTACACGCGACAGCCTGTATAAGGAATGGAGTTACAACCGCTATTGTGATAATAAAATGTTTGGAGGTCATTACATAATATCAAAGTAAATATGTGACTTGAACTTGGATTCGGTTCGATTTGATTAATGGCATGACAAGACAGTCAGAGCCTTCGGGTCATCGACACATGCATGTATGCTAACTAGGTGTCGTTGGTTATTAACCCTATTACAAGGTTTATGGCACCTATAGCGAATATTTTTGTTCTCATTCTGGAGCGCGGTAGTAGCAACGCACATTCCATATAGATTAGCCCCCATGAGTACGGCGTCTCTCAGCAAGTTGGGAGTATTTGTGAATTTAATTATTTACCTTCTGAGAGCTTCTAGTGGCGATAAGCGTGATGCTTTCCAGGCTGGAAATAGACCTGCTGCTAGGCTCAGAACTACGGAAAGAACCCATACATTAACGACATCAGTTGGAACAAAAATAGGAGTAATGTGAGCTGCAGCTGCTGATGGTCCAGGACCGCGTGGAGCAAAACCAGTCAGTATCTGGGCTAACATGGTTCCCGTCAATATCCCCAAAGTAGATCCTATAAGACCTATGAGCAGTGCTTCACTAAGAAAGAGAGACAGAATAAACCTGGGCTTTGCACCAATGGCCTTCATAGTCCCAATTTCTTTTATTCTTTCGTTCACAGACGTATAAAGAGTTGTGACAATCCCAACAGCACCAACAAGCAGAGAAATAAAGGCGATGTCGAGAATAAAAGTGCTGTTTCCGCTCTGAAATTGTTGTCTCGCTTGTAGTATAGCTTTAGGTGTAATGACTCCTATATTATTACTACCATATATGCCGGTAATTTCTTGTTGTACTGCGTTAACATAATCTGCAGAAATTGCAGCCACAGCCATTGAATCATATTTTCCCGCTTTGTGAAATAATGAATTGGCGGTAGCTTCATTGATTATTACTGCTCTGTCTATTTGGTTGTTACCTGTGGGTTGGATTACTCCAGTTACTACGAAACTTCTCGATGTTGTTTGTAGCTTCCCTGATTTTGGATCAGCAAAAGAATAAGTTGCTTTCACAGTCTGACCCACGGCTACAAATGGAGTTGTCAAACCTGGAGGATTGGCTATGCTGTCTCCCACTAACATTCCAGAAGGATTGTTTGCTTGAATTGAAGAACCAGGTACTAGTTGCATGGCCGGAGAAATTAAGGAGAGTTTTGTAGGATCCATTCCCATAACCTGTGCATTCTGGACATTACCCATTGCATTAAGCTGAAGCTGTCCTTGATATTCAGGGATAACCTGTTGAACATAAGGTAGTGATTTCATTCTATTTACAACCTCAGAATTAAAAATAATGGTCGGTGGACCTTCAGGACCACGAAAACCATGTTGACCTGAACTAACAAACATTATGTTAGGTGCTAAGGTGTTCAGCTGCCTTGTTACAAAAGCACTCTGACCCGCACTCATACCGTTAATTGCAATCATTAGGCCGCCACCTACAATTACCATTACTATTGTTAGTGCGGACCTTGCCTTTCGTTCTCTTAAAGCATCAAAAGACAGTACGAATATTTGTTTAAAATTTCGACTTCTATTCTTGTTATTGTTGATTTTTGTTTTAGTTTTCTTTTTCGGGGGGAGAGTAGCCGTCGAATGAACAACAGGGTTCCTTCTTGAATCTTTTGTTTTTAGAGCTCCATTTTCTATTCCATTGTTTCTTAGAGCGTCCTCTCGAAGTCCCATATTGCAAACTGTATGAGGAATAATAGTATTATGGCAATTATTTCTTTCTTTCTAATACATTCGTCGAACGCACTAGCGATTGCCTATTTAAAAGGTCTCTTAACTGAGAGATTACCGTTCCCGATTTTTGGTTTTTTCAGATCGTTTCTTAACATTGAATATGATCCCATCCCTATGCAGGCAAAACCTATCGAAGAGAAAATTACGACGATTACTGTTAAGAGTAAACCAACGTCAAACAATTTAACATCTACCACTTGAATAAAGGATGTGTCTTGAAGGCTTACTCACAATGATGCCATCTACTGATGACAATCTCATGCGTCGACAATTACGTATTGACAAAGATGTTTTCGTCATATTATTGATATTCAGAATTTATCTTATAATCTTAGATTAACCATGTTAGTTAACATGATTAACTGAAGGCCGAAGTCTCGAATCAAACAACTGAAATAATAGGCACTGGATCATGATACTATTTTAACTGCGGTTGCAATAGAAACCTTCCAGAAATTCCTACAAGGAAAAAAAGGAGTCCTCTCCCGTTAACCGAAGTCCCTTCTGTTTTTAAGATACTATATAGTGAGCTACTGCTGTGTCTCATATAGTCCATCGGCCGCCTCGATTGGATTATCGGTTACTAAAAAAGAGTTCATCCTGATAATAATCAGGTGATCAAATTTGTGAGTGTATAAATATTGTTAAGATTAGATACACCCCATAAGCACCGAGGGCCGCGCTTATCGAAATCTGTATCGCAGAATAGAATTTGTTTTTCAGTAGGCGTATTCCACTATACACCAAATAAGACGTGAATATTAACCAACCATAGTCCATCCAAATGTGAAATGAGAATAAGAACACAACTCCACTTGTAAAACCTAGCGAGTGGATTGAATCCGAAATTAACTTTAAACCTATTGTCGCCCACCAGATAAGAAAAAAGGGATTTAAAGCGCTAAATATGACTCCTGCCAAGATTGGTCCTTTTTTGTCCGTGATCCAAAGAAACCGGTTTGACCTTTGATTGCCACTCCTTCTTGTGATGCTAATTATTTGAGTCAAAGAGAATATAAGCATAGCAAAACCACCAAGCAAACTAATTAGTTTCAGATTTTCAGTACTCAGAAAACCTTGTGTAAAAGTAAGTAAACCTAATGCCAGTATCAGGACAATGGGAAATTCTATTATTGTATGTCCGAATGCAATTTTAACTGCTGCGCCAGGTCCTTTTCTGCTTACATAAAGTACGTTGGCAAAAAGCAATGGCCCAGGTGAGAGGACGCCAGATGACGAAATGAAAATAATTTCCCCCGCAAGTCCTAACAGATTCATACTTTGTCATTATGAATTTTATAACATCTTGTTAATCGAAACGAGTGATACCATTCCGTTGGGTACCTATTTGACTCAATCTTGACAAAAAAGAATACGAATGCTAAATGCGGTTTGGATACTATTATACATTACTTGTATTCCCAGCGGAATAAAAAACCTACTCTTTGTAGCATAGCTGCTTCTTATAAGGTTAACGTGATCGGTTACTCGCATTTAGGAAATCAGACTACAGTCAAACAAAGTTGTAAAATGGATAATCAATTCATCGTTATTTACTTCTGTGGGTAGAATAACACGAACTCTTTTTTGGCTGATCTGAAATTACACAGACCATATTACACCACAGCACATTCTACTAATCCCTGTTTATCAAAAGCAGAAGAAAAATAAACTAGCAATCATGGAAAAACAATTCATGGAATTAAGGAACGCAGTAGATAAAGTAAGTCAAGCGTTGCATGATAAGAGTAAGCGAAAGAAAAGAAATGAGTAGTAGTACAACTTATCCAATCAACTATCCCTTCCAGTTAGGAAGAGATGATTAGGGTTTGCCTATATCATTATAATCCAGCGTTGCCGCGGATCTCTATGAACCTGCTTTCCGGACCAAAGATTATAAGTAATGTTCTATCCGTGTTTGTGTTATGAATTTCTTTGAATGAATTAAAGATATTAGGACAAGTTCCAATACATATACCCGTTGGCTCGCCACTGACGCGAGTACCGTCCATCACTACAGCGAACGGTAGATCCTGGCCTCCAGAAGTTTTAGAATCTATGACATGTCTAGGCAAGTTAACAGCCAACGCACCCCCATTTGGTCCAGGATTAACGGCCACATCCAAACTATGTCTAGTGGGATCATCTAGCATTCCGACTAGTGTACCCTGCAGGATAGTGTACTTGATAGGAATGGAAGTCCCATTACTCGTAAGATTATATTGACTCTTAAACGTCGGTGCAAAAAGGGCACTTATTACACCGCTATTAACTTGATCTAGACTAGGACCTCCAACAGTTACTGATACTGCGCTTACTCTTTGAGTGAAGAAAATCGACGTGCCGATGGTTGCAGAGACTAGAACCAAAGACATCACCAATGCTGGCGCTGCAATTTTACCCTTTTCGGGAAAAAGACTTGTAGTCATTTTGGAAGGGTTCTATGGGATTGTATTTAAGCCTTCCGACTGTAGCAAACTCGTTTTTTTGAGAGCAGAAATGATTATCAAGTATAATGCAGAACTGCTTGATTTGCTCAATCAACTCTACCAAAAGCGGTCGCTTTTGATAGACCCCGTCTATTAAATAGTAATTCACCTAAGGTCCATTTTAAATGAAGCATGGATTCACGAGCTTGGTCTTCGGTGATACCGTTACCTTTCGTTAACCCGTTTACCTTACTAATTCCGATGCGCTCTAGTCTATCGATGAACGTAGAACCGTCTGGTGCCATGTACAAATCATAGCTAATCTTACGCATTTTATTGCAGTGTAAAATACGCACGAAAGGATTGAATTCTCTAGGGAGCTGCTGCTTTTGAAAGTTCTTTGTCTTCCAAACGCTGTTGAGTACTTCAAACATAATTCCAAAGTATGTGATGGCATTCCTAAGAAAAGTTTTCAGTTCGGATATTTCTTTTTGAGGTATTCCAGGAGACTTATCGTTCCAACTTAGATAATAGTTGCCAATTTCTATTTTCGGTTTGCCATAATTCTTAGGCAAAA
>AF_2010_repII_A001DRAFT_10000263_pt1 | contig 10125 bp, 12 predicted proteins | sample AmaForreplIIA001_FD_9190 | JGI IMG/M metagenome (IMG submission 9190)
AGTCTATCATAGCGAGTGTGGTGTCGCAAATCCGACAATCGGATAATATTTACCAGCATCTTGGGTATGAACCTGTCTCCCTGAGTTTAAGAACCGCGCGCAGCTTAGGTCTGATTCGGGACGAAAAACATTCAGTCCAGATGTCTGGCCGGAGGGGTATACAGCTCAATGCTGACGATCTAATAGGGCTGGTAAAGTCGAATGCATACGAGGAAGTGTGTTTCAGAAATCCGAGTTATTCTGAAGAAAGATCCATGATGATAGCAGAAGCAATAGCCACATCCGCTATTAGATATAATTTAATAAAGTATGATCTAGATAAAAATATAATTTTCGACATTACAGAATCAATTAACCTAAACGGGGATACCGGCCCATATTTACAATATGCATACGCAAGAGCTCAAAGAATTCTGGAGAAATCAAATTCTGAGGCTGCAATAATTTTGTTTGGCCTGTTGAACAAAGAACCTGAGATTAGACTCATAAAAGCTATAGCGAAGCTTGATTTAGTCGTAGAGGAAGCTGCTACTACCCTAAAGCCCAAGATCATTGCAAAATACACACACAACCTTGCTACCTCATTCAATTTGTTTTATGAGTCCGTCCCTGTCTTGAAAGAGGAAAATAGAGAAATTAGGCTCGGGCGGCTGGCGCTAGTAAAGGCCTTTAGCAAATCATTTAAGATTGCGCTAGAACTTCTCGGTATAGAATTACTAAATGAGATGTAGGTCTGGATAAATGGATAAATCGCGATAATCATTCACGATGCTACTACCTACATTTTGATAGCTCGGAGGCTATCTCATTGGGCAAAACCAAATATAAAAATCTATGGTACACATTACTTGCATCGTATAAAAATAAACAGAATGCTTACCAAGTTGAGAGACAAATTGGGCAAAACCTGATCTTGGTTTGACTTTAGAAGATATTCTTGAAACTATGCGATGTATTCCTTAGGCAACGATCATCGGGAATGGTACTGAAGTACAAAAACTTATTTATTTTGGGCCGATGGTTCATAAAATCCATAGGATTTAGATCCATATAGAGGTGGGGTGGCAGAGCGGTCATGCGTTCGCCTGCAGAAAGAATATTGAAGGGAGCGAATTAATAAGGGTTCGAATCCCTTCCCCACCTTTGGAGTCACTTGTTGTTCATGCGTTTCCGCTAAATATTTTGAACTCACGTTTTGAACTTCAGACAATAATCAAATAACCCTATTTGATGAACTCTGAGGTGTGATAATGACTATNTTTATACTCATAGGTTTCCTTATACTCCCAAAGGGAACAGTTAGAAATGAAGGGATTTTTTTTGCAATGCTAACTGTTCTCATAGCACTGATTGTCGTTGCTGTTATTCTTAGAAAACGAAAGGACACTCATGACATTTAGTGGCCTAACAATAGAACACAATCTGGTTGTAATGGACACCCGAGAATTATAATAGAATCGAAATTCAGGTTGCTCTAGCGATCTTGCTTTAAGGNTCGAACACTCATGCTGATCTTGATATGTCTTTGCAAATTCGATTTTTCAATATGGTTAGAGGCTTAATNGAGCCACATCAAAAATTTGTCAAGATCGCATTGTGAACACTAAAACAAAGTTTTCCGANAGGACGATGTTCCAGGTAACAGATTTTGGTCANGAAATCANCTTTCCTCAATTAACAANGGAGAGTGCCTGCGTGTCCAATCACTTCTAAAAACAGATTCAACTCCTCCTCTCTACCTTTTGATGTGCCATTGCTGTTACAACTACCACCCATTTATTGTCCGTCGGATACTAATCATATTTTGTGCATCTAGTCCCACGGCTTTTGGAATGTCAATGACAAGGTTTTCGAAAGTGTAAACAGCTTATGCTCCGTTTCCACTTAGGTCTATGAAACTACTCCCAGACAATTTCTGATTATTGGTGATTATTCTTTTTGCTGATAGGATTCTCATTCTCCAGTTTATAGTCATAGCATATTCCCCCATTTTAAGAGGGTCTATATTGGTTTATCAATCCATGTCAATCCAAGCATCACGCAACCTTCAATTAATGGAAAGAATATATTTTTTTGAATGGCAGACAAATTGAGGGAGATAAGGGATACAACCTCTGATGCTGTTTCAATTATTCGTGAACTCGGCTCCCCTGATGTCCAGGAATCGTTGAGCAAAATCCTTGAGACGGCAAAGGTTGCGAGAGATATTGTAAATAACTTCAAAACGGCCGAATTCGTGAAAAATATTGAGAATATTAGGTTGACTGCCGAGTCTGTTCAAGACTCCTCTATGAAAATTGAGAATGCAGTCATCGAAATGAAGCGGACTGGTATATTTGATGAAACCCGTGAAACTATCAAGTCCGTCAACAGGGCTTTCGATACAGTTGGTGGCGATAAAGGTTTTGGCGAGATAAGCAATACACTTAAAGAAACACTGACCTCCATAAGAGATCTCGTTAATGAATTAAAAGCAGCGTTGGCGACCTCGAAGGCATCAGGAACTGCAAGGAATGCTAGAGATGTCCTAAACGAAGCTTCTGAAGTTTACAAAAAAATATCGGATCAGCGACGATAGGACTACACGCCATTCACACAAATAACTTTTAAATTATGACCGGTTCAAGCTCCCCTTACGTTAACTAATCCAGAGCTAACAAATTCTGCACCTATTCCATATCCTAATAGTGCAATACCTGTTCCTAATCCTGCCATTTCTATTCCTCCTTTAATCCAGTTTTTCTTAGCCATACGGCCCTTGATGGCTCCAACTATAAAGGAAGAGACCACGCTTATACCTATTGCCACAGCTATGGACAACCATGGAGAAAGTAGTCCAGCTTTAACTGCAAAATAGGGTAAAATCGGAAGAATCCCTCCCAGCAAAAAAGATCCAAACATGACCAAGGCACCCTTAAGAGGGCTTCCTAAGATATCCAAATTTAGTCCTAGTTCTTCCGTCAACATCGTCTTGAGCCAAACGTCTTTGTTTGACGTGATTTTATCAACCACCTTTTGCAGCTCATCACCCTGGAATCCTTTTGCGCGATATATTTCCACTATTTCTTGACGTTCCTTATGGGGAAGGTGTTCAATCTCAAACTCTTCGCGTTTAATTTCTGACTCCAAAATCTCTCGCTGAGACTTGACAGCCAAATAGTTTTGGACAGCCATTGCTTTCGCTCCTGTAAACATCCCCACTAAGGCTGCCAGTATCACTACATCTGCTGTAATCTGAGCTCCACCCACACCGGCAACTATTCCAAGCGAAGTATTTATGCCATCCCCGAACCCAAAAACAATATCCCGGATGTAGCTACTTTCCTTTACATGGGGCTCGACATGTGTAGAGCCCTTGGTCGAATTCAATCTACAATATTTTGTCAATACAGTATATATACGATGGTGACGTTTCGTTGAACCATAATAGCCAAGCTGGATTTGGGCCGCTTAACTTTTCGCCCCTTTCATTTAAAACATAATCTCGAATAGAAACCCTTTAAGTTAGAAAAGTTTGCAATTCCATTATGGCGCGAGTAATCAGCGAAGTATAGCCAACGTAATTTGCTAAAAATCGTGCGAAAACGTTCAATATTCCTTTTTCTTTGTAACCTTCATCATATTTCATTTCTATACAACCTTTATCCGTTTCAATCAAAACAGTTATTAGAGAATATTCACCAAAATCTGGATCAGTTGAAATAACATATTGTCGTAATTGCACCTTCCGTACAATAAAGCCCGAAGTTTCGAGCGTCACATCTTTCAAAAGGGTTAATGACAAGTCTGGAACCTTTGCCTTCTGAGAATCAAAGCCTACTTTGAATTTGTTCAATCTATTTGTAATCCAAAAACCGTACCCATTCAGGAAACCACAGGTTGTATTCAGGTACACCTATCCCTCGCGCAAGAATTTCTGGACTGTTGTAGTAGACGCCATCTGCTCCTAGTTCCTTTTTCACCATCTCATTCAATTCGTCTATCGATGAAACTTTTCCGACGTATTTGTTCACGACCAATTCCCTGTTTTGTGTATACAATCCCACTTGTCTACCGTCTGCAGTTGGAACATAACTTACAACTATATCTATGTTCTTAGCTCCGGCTTTTCGCAAGTAATATATCGTCTCCTTTGCTGTACTCCCTGTCTGAATAGTACCTTGGATTGAAATTATTCTTCGGTTACGAACTTGATCCTCAACGATAAATTTGAGAGATCTACCAGTCGTCAGCAACTTGTTTTTGCTTACTTGTTCTGAAAAATCAATCATATGATCTGCGTCATCATACCTGTCTTTTATTACACCTTCAGCCATGTCAAATTTCTTCCGAAATTTTTGATATTCGAGGCTAAAGCCCAGAGTCATTGGACGAGTATAATCAGGTTCTGCATATGCGCTATCTATGGTATGCTTAACTCTAGGGCCAAGAAAGTCGGCCTGCTTTTTACCGATTTGTTTTCTGATTTCATAGATGCTTTTGTTATTGAACAATGAAGTAACATGAGATTCTCTAATAAATTCAAATGGATCCATAAGGAGCTGTCCGAATCTATTATTGTTTGAGAGCTCTTCTATGACGCCACCCTGTAATTCTAGTAGGGATCCAGCCCTTACATCCCTAAATTCCAAATCTACTAAGTTGCGTAGAGAATTTTCTGAAGCTACGATGCTTATCAATTCTTTACTATCTGACGCGAATACTAGGGGCTTGAATCCAGTGCTATTCCTAAAGGCGTAAACTGAATCATCTAACACTATAATTAGATTTCCTCGAAGATGTCTGTTTAAAAATTCTGCAGCTCTCTCTGGTTGAGATCTTTCGAGGAGCAATTTCTTAAAAATCGTAGCAACTTTGGAAAGAGAATCCGACTCCTTAGAATTCCCTATAAGGGGGTGCAGATGCAGCTTCTCCACATCAACTAAAAAACCATCCAGGGCGACATTAATCCTCTTCATGCTCCTGAATTGAGGTGTTCGCTTCGAGAGATACCCGATTCCTATATTACCTGACAATTTTGTATCATGAACGAGCAATCTCAGTTGATGATCTGAAGGGAAGGAGCCGTCCCCAGAAATAGATTTATTTGATAAGATTATTTTCCAATATGCCTTACCCCTATGCTGCAACATACGCATGCAATGGGATAATACATAGACTACTTCGGTCTTTGACTCCGCAGCTGAACTAATCCCAACAATTCCGGCCAATCTTTAATACAAATTCAAATTCCAGAAGTTATTTAAATCATCTATGTTCGATATTAGTCGCAGCTTGAAAGACATTAATTCGGGCTCTTCGGATACCTTTTTCAATGCTCATTGGACTTTTAGGAAAAGCCAATGTAGGCAAATCTACTTTCTTTAATGCAGCTACAGAACAAGATGTTCAAGCTGCAAATTACCCTTTCACAACTACTAAAAGTAATTTGGGGACTGCAAGTGTGAGAGTGAATTGTGTTTGTAAGGAATTCAATGTTAAGGACAACCCAATACACTCTGTATGTATCGATGGCATTAGATTCATCCCGGTTCCAATACTTGATGTTCCAGGGTTGGTGGAGGGAGCGCATCAAGGTAAAGGTCTAGGAAACATTTTTCTCGATGACATTCGGCAAGCAGACGTCCTAATTCATGTGATCGACGGGGCCGGGTCAACTGACAAAGACGGAAAAGCGGTTCCCCCTGGTTCGGCGGATCCACTAGTAGATATAGAATTCGTCGAAAATGAACTTGATTATTGGATTCTNTCTATCGTGAATCGAGAATGGTCTAAAGCGATTAGAGAATNGGACAGTAGAGGTCAAAGGGTTGAGCATCTTCTATCAAAACGTTTGTCTGGACTTGCGATTAAGGAAGACATCATATTAGATGCTTTAAGCGATGTTGGACTTTTCGGCAAGAAGCTCAAGGAATGGGAAGAAGAAGATCTCCTCAGATTTAGTAGAAGGATCAGGCTGAAAGGTAAGCCCATTATCATTGCTGCCAATAAAGCTGATTTACAAACCGCCGATAGGATTATTGCAATCATTAAGGAATTCAAAGAAGTAATACCTTGCTCAGGCGAGGCTGAATCGTTGCTCAGAAAAGCAGCCAAAAGGGGAATTTTGAAATATGTACCCGGCGACAGCTCTTTTGAACTAGCAGATATCCCACTATCAGAATCGCAAAAAAAGGCGTTAGGTTTAGTGAATTCTTTGTTAGATAAATACCGATCCACCGGAATCCAAGAAGCAATAAATCATGCTTGCCTGGGATCATTAAGTTCGATAGTCGTATACCCCGTCGAAGATGAAGTGAGATTGACAGACAAAAAAGGTAATGTACTACCCGAAGCTCGCATACTTCCGAGCTCCTCTACTGTCAAGGATTTGGCGAACCAAATACATGAAGACCTAGCCAAAAGTTTACTTTTCGCTATCGACGTGAGAACGAAACAGAGACGTGGCTCTGACTACAAATTAAAGAACAACGATGTCATTAAGATAGTTTCGGCATCCAGCAGGGGTTAGAAGGACAGTTTGTTTTGCCTAGGAATTGAGAGTACTGCTCATACATTTGCTTGCTCCATAGTCGAATATTCCCTTTCTCAAAAGACTTTGACGGGTAAGATTATCTCAGATAGTAGGGACGTCTATATTCCCCCTAAGGGTTCAGGAATACATCCTAGACAAGCATCGCGTCATCACTGTGAGGCTGTTGAGAGTGTTTTCAAAGCCTCGCTCAATTCCGCAAAATTATCAATGAGAGAGATAGACATTATTGCGTATTCTGCTGGACCTGGTCTGGGTCCCTGTTTAAGAGTAGGAGCAGTGGTTGCAAGAACCCTTGCAGCATATCACCATAAGCCTTTGGTTCCAACGAACCACGGGATTGGACATGTGGAACTAGGAAAAATGACTTCTGGTGCCAAGGATCCACTAGTTTTACTTGTATCTGGTGGACATACAGCGATTTTGGCATTTTCTGGAAATAGATGGAGAATCTTTGGAGAGACTTTAGATATCACAGTAGGTCAATTGTTCGACCAATTTGGTAGAAGTTTGGGATTATCATCGCCATGTGGTCATGCAATTGAGCAGCTCGCCACTAAAGCAGCCGGGAACTACAAATTCTTACCATACGTAGTCAAAGGTAATGATGTATCCTTTTCTGGGCTACTTACTTCTGCCATACGCTCGGTCCATTACAGGAACGAGGAGCTATTATTCGGCGAGATTTCATTCTCTCTTCAGGAGACGGCCTTTGCAATGATTACAGAGGCTGTTGAAAGAGCACTTTCGCTTACTTTAAAGAGCGAATTTTTGATAGTCGGTGGAGTTGCTGCTAACAATCGGTTAAAAGAAATGCTCAGAGAAGCTTGCAAAAGACACAGGAGTAGTTTTAATGAGTGTCCGGTAGGATTGGCTGGAGATAATGGAGCACAAATTGCTTGGGCCGGGATTTTAGAATTTACTGGTAAAGGAAAGCATGTGCCGGTTGAAAAAGCAGCAGTGAATCAGTCATGGCGAATCAACGAAGTCGAAATATTTAGATGACAATCAATTTGAGCTCTTATGAATGGCAACTTGCTCTTCAATGGCTTTTGCCCATTTTCGGTTGCTATAGACACTAAACTTATAAATATNGCTCTCGGTGGCGATAACGAGTTTAGTGGCAATCCTTCCTTCTGTCTTTACTGATGAAATTTCATCTAGAGAAAGCTCTAGTGCCACTTCTTCGGTCTTTTTAGAGAGTGTTAGTAGAGTCCCCTCAGTTCTCTGAAAAATGATTCGTTGATTAGTCAAAATTAAGATACCGTTCCTTAAATTATCTTCAGCGCAATCTTCATCTAGGATCTTCTTTTCTCCCTCTTTACGTTCCACCGGGCTCATATTTTAATGCCGTTTTGATACGATATATTATTATTGCACCATCAAAGAAAGAACTTGTTAAAAAAAGGTGCCGAGGCTGACATTTATCTCTCAGATTGGTACGGTAAAAAGGCAATAGCAAAAGTTAGAACAATAAAACCATACCGCCATAGGAATTTGGATTTGGACATACGAAAACGCCGAACTATTCATGAAGCACAAATGCTTTCTGCAGTTAAGTCTATCGGCGTTCTTTCTCCTTACGTTTACTTCGTCGATCCGATGTTTTGTGAAATCATTATGGAATTTGTACCAGGCACAAATGCCAAACAAATAATCAATTCGGAGATATCCATGCAAATTGGAATATATGCAGCCTTATTACATTCAAAGAATATTATACATGGCGACTTGACAACTTCAAATTTTTTGGTAAGCGACAAGCTTCACTTGCTGGATTTTGGACTATCTTTCCATTCAGATCGTCTGGAAGATAAAGCTGTAGACCTTAGACTGGTAAAGGAGACATTTAGTAGCATACACCACCAAAAGTACGAGGCTCTTTTCTCAAGCTTTTTAAAGGGATATTCAACGATCCTTGGTGATGACATGGTCAAAAAACTTCTAATTAAGGTCTCTAACATCGAGGGACGGGTTAGATATGCACTAGATGTAAATTAATTCAATGAACTTTGTTGCTTAGACTTTCTACTTGTTATTTAACACATCTTCACAGATGGTGCTTTCGACCTTTGTTCATGGCATCCTGCAAAGCCGCCATATCCCTCTCCTCTTGTGAAGAAGCAAGCAACATCCCTCTAGACTCCATAGCTAGGTGTTGTTCTCGATCTCCGTCGGTAGTAAATATACCACCACATACGAAGCACTGAAAATCGGAAGCGAAGCGCGGAATCATTTTTTCGTTTATTTTCGCACTTTCGTGAGAGGTCAATCAACCCAAGATCCGAGAGGATAAATATAAGATTTTGCAAATTTGCAAAAGGAAGTACAGGAGACCAAAGTTATAATACCTCTGACTGAATGGAAAATTTAGTTCAGATTCCATCATCTGTCAAGATTCGGCAGAATGGGATAAGTTGAGTTTTGTCTAAATATTGGCAAAACAAACGCTAGTGAGATACTCAACAAGGAGTCGTTTGAGTTAGTTTGATAAATGTGAGTTCCAGTTGATTCATTCTTACGTGTCCTGGGATAATGTGATCTTCGAGAAATTAAAGAAATTCCATCCATAAGTTGGTACGATCTGCTTCGAAGGTGTTGAACAGCTTATTTTTTTAGCAAAAAATTCGAACGTCATTTTTATTTTAGAGCAGGTAAATAGCAAATAATGAGGAATCTCTATTTTCTAAGTTCCAATGTTAACAAGTATGAGGAAATACGCTCGGTGCTTGAGAGGTATGGTATACTATTAAAATTTCGATGTACTACACTACCAGAGCTACAAGCTGATTCGCTGAATCGTGTCGCATTGGAGAAAGGCAAAGTAGCTTTCAAATCTATTGCGAAACCAGTTATTGTAGAGGATGATGGTCTTCTGATTCATGCGCTTGGTGGATTTCCAGGACCGTATTCCTCCTTCACTTTTAGGACAATCGGAAACAAGGGAATCCTCAAGCTATTATCGACCTCTAAAGACAGATCCGCCTCCTTTGTCTCAGTGTTCGTTTACACTGATGTCAATGTGACCCGGCGATTCGTTGGAAAGGTAGATGGTAAAATTTCCTTGAAGCCGAAAGGAAGAGGATGGGGATATGATCCCATTTTTATTCCAAAAGAGTCAAAACGAACCTTCGGACAATTAGGAAAAGGAAAGACATTCATTTCACACCGAGCTCTAGCTGTGAGCTCATTTGCTAAATGGTATTTTCGTCACAAATCTTAAACCCAATTCATAAAATAGTCCAGAGGAACCTAGTTTTAGATCAATTTGAGATCTAGGTCAGAGTGGTGAAGAATCTTCTCAACGGTAGGATAAGTGAGTACGTGGCGACCATAAACAGTTTTGATTGATTTTGACTTTTTAGTTTAGCTCTTCATCTAATTTATTACGCTTANCAGATGACATAATTCCATGAGGAAAAGACTGCTTGAATTCGGTAGGATCTAGACAGCGAATATACTGTACATGAAATACTATATACAGTATGTCTATCAGATTAAGNATTAAGATAAAGCTCTTAACATCAGCTGCCTGCCTCTATTGTCTTAATAATCTTTGACACTATTCGATCAGCCGATAGCGTGTACTACTA
>AF_2010_repII_A001DRAFT_10000264_pt1 | contig 10117 bp, 11 predicted proteins | sample AmaForreplIIA001_FD_9190 | JGI IMG/M metagenome (IMG submission 9190)
TTCCACTCCCAGCTAGCTTATCTCTTATGATCCAACTAAAATTGATCGGTCTATCTTCTATACGACCTCGCACCCATCTGTAAACATGCCCAATTCTAGTCATGACATAATTCCACGTGTGGGGTACATAATTTAATCGTAAGTCATAGCCGGTTGCATGGTTTAGGGTGGGTAAAATCAAGCCCTCCCCATTGGTTTGTGTAATTAGTAGGTTGGTAGGGCATGTCAGTATCGATCATTATTAAGAAATCCGGGGGAGAGATCTTCTTTGACTAATCATGAACCTTGATACGCAGCTTCCACAAAATCATTTCAATCCCAACTTACTACCCCGCTAACGGTACGTATTCATGATCAAAATCTTCGAGAACAACATAAAATATGAAAGGTACAGCTTGCATTACAGATAAAATGTTATGCTATCCTAAAATATTTATTCCTTTTTTGTATAATTACAGCTAGAAGGCAGAGGATAGAATTGCGTGATAAGCATCCCCCCATAATACGGGTTGCAAAAGCGTGACAGAGGGTTTGTTCTCCCCTTATAGGGGAGTGTTGTTCCCTGCATTGATTCCTCTGTCTTCGCTTTATCCATGATGTCTAATTATGGTTTATATAGCTTTAGTTGAAAGGCAAATGATGTCATTTGTCCTCTGGATAGAATTCTAGGGTTGAAGGGTCTAGGACGCCCGCTCTGTCGCGAAAGTCAACGATACTAGTTACAATTTATCAAACGTCTCTTGACTCTTAATTAGAATAGGTGACTAGCTATATCCCGCCTTAGGGCGACCTATCACTATGAGGTCCTTAAAATCACCGAAATCAGCGCTCTAGCGATTAAACAGAGACTTAGGATGGAAGCTTTGCAAATCCCTGAATTGAATTATTTTCTTTGCTCCAGCTTTCCCACAAGACATTCACAATGCTTAATTCTTGGCAGTGGTATCTTTAATTAGATAACTGATGCCTGATCATGTTCCGGAAGCAGATGATGATTATGTCCCAGCAAGAATAAGCTACGTCGGTCTTGCCGACCAGCAGGGGCTGGAAGGGATCGTAATACTCAGGACTTTTGAAGGTAAAGAGTTTCCGATGCGTGCCTTTTCGGGCGAGGTTGCTCGGCATATTTCACGATTCCGAGAAGGTGATAAAAATGCTATCCCTACAATCTATAATCTAGTAGAAGAGATAGCGGTTTCACAAGACTTACTTTTAATGGAAGTGAGAGTTTATCAGAGCGGTTCAGTTCTGCGTGCAAATTTGTACTTTAAAGGTAGAAAAGAGAGTTTCGTGTTGAGAAATTACCGTGCATCAGATTCGATTGCACTAGCATCCTACTACGATGTGCCGATTAAGGTTAGAAAGAATTTATTCGAAGAAGCGATACATCAGTGATTGACTTAGCTTCGACATCAGCAACTTACCACACAAGCCGATTGTGATGAGAATTCCGAGAATATCAACCGGAGTGGTAATGTCGTTTATCGTTCGTTTGATGGCAAGGGCGAGCGCGATTTCAGACCTGACCGGTGTCTAAAATTCTTTCGGTTGTAAACATTTGAAATCTCCTATGTTCTGCGTCCCGACGTGGGGCTTGTTGATCTAGTAACGTTTTGAAATGCGTTCTGTAAGTCCGAAGGGATTCTACTCTCTACGACGCCAGCTCGTCTCAGCTCACGTTATGAGAGAGTAATCTCACGAGAGGCGTATTGTGAGTAGCCTTCAATAAATAATCTATAACGATCCAACAGCAAAGATTCGGAGTTAGTATAAGCATCTGTGATGAATTTGGTAAGTATTTACTGCGCACAGATATGGAAGACATTAGACGAGACACTATCTTAACAGCTAAAAGTGATCTTGAGACAGAGAAAAAGTTTTGCTAACTCACTATGTCTGCGAGCCTCCTCTGCTTTATCGCATTCTTAACTTCCATCGCCACTCTTCTGCCTACCCCAATAGTGTGACCGTAGGAGTATTTCGTATAAGGGCTGGTCGTGGCCATAATGGGGTTCCCCGGAACTCGGAGCGAAATATCGTACACTACCAGATCAAGCTCCACTGTAACGATACTCTGGAGCGAAATGGGTCCGATCAATCCTGGTGGATATTCTTTTTTGACGGCTGCGGTGAAGTCGTCACCCATTTTGAACACTTTTTCTAACAGCGATTCACGGATGCTGGCAGGCGTGTGCCCTACTTCGATATTTTGTAATTCGAAGTCTATTTCGAGTTGATCCCTTGCCGGCAGAGAAGTTGTGAAATCGTGGAGATTAGTCTGCAATCTTCTTTCGATTCCTAGGAACTCTGTTTCTCCTCCGATGGGGGAGTGGAAAAAATTGAAGTTAAAATACGTACCAATAATGTATTCTTCGATTGTAGCACGGTTGAGGTCCTCTTCTTTTATTAACCCACGCTTGATCCTCAGATTTGCTTTCTCCACATAATCTTCGTACGAAGAAACCAAAAAAAAAGCTCTTTCAAGATTACGTTTTGCTTCTTGAATCTTCACAATCGCTAAACGATCTATTTCTGTTGGTGCTGAGTAAACCTTAGGACGTCTTATTCTTGCCCTGTCTAGAAGATAATATTGGTTTTTCTCTGTGCGGCGTTCTTCTGCTCGCAAAATGTGTCGGTTACCGAATATTGGTACCTCTAAATTATTTTCAATATTGTCATAACCAAGATACGCAGTAAAGGCACGGTGGGGGACTATTATTGTATTCAAGCGTCTCAATAGGTCCTGGTTTTCTGTGTTCATGATATCAGAAAACTTGTCAAGCAACATAATTTCGCCGGTTAGTCTTTTAAACCTTTGATAGGGAATCTCTCTACCTCTCTGGCAAATGCATACGGATTTTATCTCTTCATCTTTAGCACCATCCATTACCTCTAGTGCGGAATGACTGCCTAAGGTACCAATTGTAATGTTCTTCAAGTCATACCTGCTGACAATATTCGCAACTTGTTGCGGAGTAATCATTTCATTGTGCGAGGCATGACAGCTAATCGTTAATAAAAGTTTCTAGATTACTGAGATACTTTCAAATTATTCATTTATTTTTGTTCTTATTAATCTCGGCCTCGATTGCAACCCTTAATTCTTCATCGTTCTTGTTTGTGTAATCAATCCCAAGTGTCTCGGCTATTGCTTCAAGCTTTTCTCTCCCTACAACATTCACATTTTGGTTTCTAATTTGTTGAAGCTCCTTCTTTGCCTCTATCCTAGCCTTCTCGTACTCTGTTGTAGCCTTACCAAAAGACCTGGCAAGCTCAGGGATTTTCTTAACCCCGAAGATGAGAATCAATCCAATAATAACGATAATTATTACCTCTGCGGCATTCAGGATAGCCATCAGAAAGGGAGTTAATCCGTAGACCATTTTGCAACTCCTTATATATATAACATAGATGATTTAAGTGTTAATTCTTAATATGCTTTACAGGCGTCGTAGCACAAATAATGCATATCTTATCATATTCTAACATGTTTGATTGCATATGCTGCCAACTGACTGCACAGTATTCTCGCTGCCAACTCCCAACGCCGAACTANATATCGAAACTTACGCCTCACGNTAATCAGATCCNTCATCGAAATAGAAAGTAACTAGTAATACTTGACAGATGTCCGTTTTCTTGTGCAAAAGTCACCTCATCTATGTAAGGAATGCAATGAGTTTCTCTTCGTATTGGAATAAAAGAACTTCCTGAAGATAACGCTACTTGTTAATCTTCATGAACTTTATATCTGCTTTGCGATATGGCAAAAGGGATTGTTAATTCTGAAAGGCTCTAGTGCTGTGATTAAGATTAGGGGCCACTCCCATGAATTAAGTTTATTGCAGCACTCCTATGTTGGTTCACGCCGAGTGGACAGACTCGCAAGTTGTTTCTAGAAGTAATTTTTGTAGATTTGTGTCGCTAGTATCTCGGATAGTTATGATTATATAAGATATTCATATCCTAAACAGGATGACTAATCTCGATGAATTGTTATCACTAGACGGTGTTGTTGCGGCTGGTGAATTCGCGTCAGATGGAAAACTAATTGAATATAAGTCAAGAAACGACCCACTAAAAGAAATAGCTGACATATCGGCTCAATTCTGCGCTACGCTATCAATGTTATTCAATACCCTGGCTGCAGCGTTTAGTCATGCAACCGCAACCCAGTGGATCCCACAGAAGGTTTGGTCATACTCAGGCGGCGACTGGACGATAATGATCGGTGCAAATGGCAACAAAGGGGTGTTTGTTGAAACAGCAAAAGCAGATTTCAACCTGCTATTTAGGGCCCTAGCATAGAATGACTTTTGGACAGAATGAATCAAATTCGTCAATGCCGAGAGAGCTTCAAAGGTCCTCTGACGTTCACAAAGATAACAACAGGAGGGAATTTTTCGCTGTTCAGGTAGTCAGTACTGAGGTTTCAAATATGTCAATTGACATCCAAAATACGGTAATGTTAGAATTATCCCTAAATGTGCTTGCTCAGAGACCGATCCCTTGATCAATATGATCCACCGATAAAGAGACCAAAAGGACTAGTCTGTATAGCACGAAAAGAATTAATGACATCTAGTATATTACGGACTGGCTAAATGCATTATGAATTTTATCCCTATACGAATGGTGATGGTACCTTCACTAAATGATGTTGTCTTCGTACTCATGCTGCTCATATACATCAAACAGAGGAGGGTTTTGTAGAAAACAAACCGCTATATGCAAGAAACCTTATAGATAATTTCGAACAAGTAACACTACAGATATGCAATATCACAAGGCAGCCTTCCTTGGGCAAGAAAGGGCTAAGAAAGCCCAAATCAAATTATTTGATTACGCTGGATTTGCGATGTTAACGTACACTATCAAACAGGGCGGCAAGGGTTTTGAGCCCGTGGGCGAGGAAATGTTCGTAGGTAAACTGTCAAAGGAAAATGAAGTCATGATATTTATCTGTGACGAAGATGGATACGCGAAAGCCCAGTCAAGGCCCTTCCCAATCATAAAAGGTGAGGAGATATACAAAAAGATGTTAGTAGATGGTATCCAGGAATTTACCGGCACAGTCAAAACCGTTACTTAAGCCTTTCTGTTCACCTTGGTATGGGCTCAACAACCACAATTTCTGTGCCCACGTCGAATTTGTTATGATTGATGATTGCATGTTTGATAGCGCTGACGTTCGACCGCAAAACACGTGTAGGGATTTTCGATCTCTCTATCACCTTCAGAGCAACGATATCGATCAGCTTATAGGTTCCTGCCATTGAACTTTCAGTCCGGAGAATTTCCATACATTCTTGAATTGTTAACTTTTTGAACAATCTTGCGTTTCTGTTGGTATTTGGGTCTGAATCATAAATCCCGTCAACGTCAGTGGCATTCAGAAACCTCGACGCTTTTATTCTCTCTGCAATGAGTACCGCAGTTGCATTAGTACTTTGACCTGGATGCAAACCTCCCGCAATCACTATTTTACCACTTTCGGCTGCTAATGTGACTTGCTCCAGATTTTCTGGTACCTGTGGATAGGCCGTATCCCCAATTGCGATAACTAATAGTTTTGCATTCAAGCGGGATACTTCGATTCCTATAATGTCTAGGTTTGCTTCATCAGAGCCGAGACTCCTTGCGACGCTAATGTAATGGCGAGCGATTTCTCCGCCTCCCGTCACTATGACTGGTTGAACAGTGTTACTGATGTCTACTAACATTTTTGCGTATCTTCTTATTGAATCCTGCTTAGCATAGGTATCGGAAATATTGAATATACTACCGCTTAATTTTATAACTACCCTTCTCTTTTTGTTAATGCCGGTGCTATTCATTTTATCTTACCTTTTCATTCTTCGTTTAAGGTGCACATGATCTTCTCCAAGAACCTTCTTGACAGATCGCTCCACCGCATCTCTATTTCTGGGGGTAGTATATACCCTTAGCGTATCAAGTAAGCCTGTTACAGAATCAATAAGCGGGATTTCCGAGATCGGTGTTTCATAAGCCCGTTCCTTGTCGACAAGCAATATCGAGCTAATTTCTTCCTTAGTAGGAGTAAGTGGCATAGATGATGCTCTAGATGCATCAACAAAAACGGACTCCTGTTCGACATTTGCTCGTTCTTCTATCTGTGATGCCAAATATTGTAATGTGTGCATATCCATTCTTCGAAAGGAGCTATCAGACCTGTTTAAGAATTTCTCATAAACACATTTTAATAGTCTTCTATTCTTATAATCTTCTGCTAATCTAACTGAACCTTTATTGTTCGCTTTAAGTGAGATTATTTTTTCGAGNGTGGTATCATCAGTGAGGCTTAGGTAATTAGGTAGCTCTGTATCAGTCAAATTCAACTGATCGTTAGCCAGCCTCATTGNATGCAGAAGCATCACTTCAGCNGATCTAACCGTTTTATGAAAATACACTGCCTTGAACATTTCATACCTAGAGATCAACATTGATTCGAAGGAATAGAGTGCCGATCGATTAATNGCCAAGTGNGCATTTGAAACTACTTCGAACGAACTTATNAATCTGTGATAATCTATGTTACCATATTCTGCGCCCGTGAACAAACCATCCCTAGGTAAATAGTCCATAATATCCGCCGAGAGTGCCCCNGCAATTANTTCATTAAAGAATTTTATCCTCGACTCNCCGAANGATAGCTTGCAAACACGACTCGAATTGTAGCCATGTTTCTCTAAAATATCGCTAATCTCTGTCTTAGAGATGATTTTTTTGCCNATATATTCATGGTTCAGTTTGGACTTTGCATCCAAAATTTCCTCAAACAAATGTGAAAATGGCCCATGACCTATATCGTGTAATAGAGCGGCCAACCTTAGCTCCTGAATGCTGTCTACGCTTTTGACGTATCCTTTGGCAAGAAGACTTTCGGCGGCGTAGCCAGCAACGTGCATAGTTCCCAAGGAGTGTTCGAATCGAGAATGCTGCGCACTTGGATAGACCAGATGCGCACCCGACAATTGCCGGATTCTCCTCAAACGTTGGAACACAGCACTGTCAAACAGTTCTTTTTCAACTTCAGTGAAGCCGATATGTCTATGAACAGGATCAGTTATTTCTCCTGCAAACTTCATGGTACTATGTTATCATGTTGTTTGTGTAAGGCACAAAATTAAATCTACTGAATGTCAGGGTCGTACCTTACTACTCAATCTTAGATTTCGTGAAGGATATCATACAACGTGCTGAAGTTTAACAAGCCTCAATATTTCTCGATGGACTTGTTCCCTACTTTTTTCACCATCAATTATTTTCCACTTGAATTGTTTCGCAAACTTGCGATAATTCCTAGCGACTTCTAATGACAATTTTTGATTTTTTTCAAAGGAATCAAGATCCTCCTCTGCTGACCGCGCATTCAAAACCGCGGGACTAACGTCTAGGATTATTACCAAATCTTCTTTTGGTAAACCCTTTTCCAAATTAGCTAGCCAGTGAATATTAAGACCGTTCGCAACGCCGTAAACAATATTCGACTGGTAATACCTATTTATTACAACGATCGTTCCAGTATCTATCATACTTTCTACTTCTCTCTTCCTTTCCCACCTGTTGGCCGAGAGTAACATATGTTTAATTTCATTGGGATACTCGCGCTTACCATTTAGAAACGCTCTTATTTCCATCCCAATCGGAGTGGTGTAATCAGGGAAGTCCATAACTACACATACTCTTCCAGATGTTTTCAAAGAATCGATCAAAAGTCTAGACTGGGTTCGCTTACCAGCTTTGTCTGGGCCCTCAATCACGATAATCTTCCCTTTGCCCACGGATCGGTTGCGAACAGCCATGAATAAAAACCTGCTGAATGAGCATTATTATGTTATTTGTACCCATAATAGCATTAAACCTTCGCGCCTCTGTACTGCATATGACTTAATTGAGATTATAGACTGCCTTGTCAAAAATTGACCTAATTGTATCAATGTAAGTATTGTTGAAACAATTACAAGAATTCATCGATCTTATACGACGGATGCGGTACCACCTTCCCAGAAGGGGACCCGGGGAATGTGCTGCTACGAAAAACAAATTTTATCGTTCTTTTTTCTCATGGCATGACTCTCTCCCTTTTTTTGAAAACAAGCAACCCGACCAAAACGCCTCCAACCCCGACTAGCATTGCAAGTGGAAGATAGTATATTGGAGAGTCAGCAGGCTTGCCCCACAGAACCTCGAAAGAAATGTTACCTCCGTATACATTAAGAGGAGAGGTTGGTCCATCTTTACCATAAACCGCAATAGAGCTAAGCGTAAAACCATTCACAGATAACCTATCCACTAGAACCTTTGTGCCACTAAAAACTGATAAGCCTTGATTGCTATCATATCCAACAGTAATCGGTTGGGTCGCTGACCACCCATCAACACCTTGCTTATCATATATTCTTATATATCCAGCTTCCTTCGTGTTTACGGCTACCCAAAACCTGTTGCTGGCTACATCTCCGTACATTCCAATTTCGATAAACTTATCACTTGGTGCAGGCTCCTCCAATTTTATAACTGTCTTCGCATCCGGTCTCGACGCATATGCTAGACTATTATCAATATTTATAATCCAGCTTTCGGGTATGGGTTTCGCAAAAGAGTACACCACCGGATCTGTTCTGTCATTGTTTGAGGCTGTATATGGGAATGCGAATCTGACTGTACGATTCGTCTTTATTACATCAAATTTGCTTTGAGAAGCATTCGGTGTAGGTTGCAGGATCTGGGCAAAACTCGACAATACTGGTGCGAGTATCGTCGAGGTTAATACGACTATCAAAAGTAATGATATCGCTTCATTAGACCTCATATCATATCTGCAATATGGTGTCTTTTCGTGTTAGCAATATAAAGCATGGGCAGCGACGATTCCTCGAGAATAAGGACTGATTGAGGAATTGAACCTTGGCTAAGGAACATGGTGATCCGTGTCGCTGCAGCTATCTACGTAGCGATCAAAGATCTATTACACCTTTACGCATGCTCAACGGAGTCGAAGTCCTAGAAGTCCAAACACTTGTTTACCGGCCAGAAACTGGTAGTTGCGGAAACCTTAAAGGTAAAGTCGAAACGAGGTTTAAAAAAAAGGAATTTTTAGAGCCGAGTGCGAAAAGCTAACCTTCTTCCCAGCCCTTCGTGAACACGGCGTTCTTCTTCAATGGAATTGGTTGACCAGGTGTATACTCCATTGGTCTCATCCAGAATATTGCCTTTGTAGGGCAAACACCAATGCATGCTCCGTCTGAGATGCACCTTTCTGGGTAAAAGACGAATGCTTTCCCTCTCTTCCATCCTTCCACAGGTTTTACTCTCAGAACATCTGGGCCGAGAGCCGTACAAATCTCAACACAGAGGGCACATCCTATACAGTGTTGTTCGCTAATATCCGGAATTATTGCGACTGGCATCTAATTCACTCATCTTCGATTCATACTGAAACTATTTAAACACTATGCCATTTTTATAACAGTGATATAAAATCGCTATTAATGGTTGCATCGCCTGCGCCATTCGACGAAATCTAGTTATCCTTTCCAATCCCAATGCTTTACAGACTGCCGTTTGTTTCCTATATTATTTTGTGATTTGTGCGAAGTGTAAGATACAGTATAAATCCCCACCTATTTCTTCGTACCCTCAGAGGAAGAATATTTGTATGCTTCTCTACTACGCAGCCGGCCAACATACCATCAAACGAGCTTTCAAAAACATCTATTCTTAATGCTCGGAACTTGGAGATTTAAAAGGAGAGGTGTGTTAATAAATGTGGATCCTTAGTATTAATTCATCTGAAAGGAAGAAATGATTTCATTTTCAAACTTGTCTTGTATGAGGTTTGATATATCGGACAAACAAAAAAAATTTTTAAGGAGAGTTGACGACAGTTGTGCATCCATCCGGCCCTACGAAGAACAATGCTATCTTGAAGAAAAATCAAACAAAAGGATAATTTCGGAATTCGGTAAAATTGGAATGCTCGGATGTCCTATATCAAGAAACTACGGAGGTTTAGGCTATGACGTTCTTACTTATCTTCTTGCTATTGAAAGAATAGGTCAAGAGGGGAGTTCGTTGCGAACATTCTTCTCTG
>AF_2010_repII_A001DRAFT_10000265_pt1 | contig 10117 bp, 12 predicted proteins | sample AmaForreplIIA001_FD_9190 | JGI IMG/M metagenome (IMG submission 9190)
CAAATAACACGAGACCCCCAAGAGATTACATGTAATTCTCGTCAGTGGAGAGATTTAGTTACTTTAACCATCTCTTAGTATCGCTTTCTCGATTCGCTGGCAATCAATAAATATGCTGCCTCAAGTTATCGGACCACTACGTCTGTAAATTCAAATTTGATTGCTATGACCGCGCAAACGCAAAGCAGAATTCATCATATTTGTCGTCTTAATATTTATCCTTAATATCTTAGACTAATTAAGAGTCACACATGAACACCCATACACTAATCATAGGAGACTCGACTATCATGCCTGAACTTGGTTCTGAGACAGTACAATTGGTTATCACTTCGCCTCCCTATTACAATCTCAAAAAATACGGAGCTCATGATCATGGAAAATCATATTGTGAATATTTGCATGATCTCCAACATGTCTTTAAGGAGGTAAAAAGGGTTATGATGCCGGGAAGATTTGTTGCAATAATTATTGGAACTGCTATTTCAGATCAGGGAATTAAACCCCTTAATGCAGACATCATAATGACCATGGAGAGACTCAAATTTACTTTTGTAAAGGAGATAATCTGGATGAAGCCAAAGGGTACTCAAGGTCTATGGCAACGTGGGGTAACCAAGTTTCTTAAAAAAGAACCTTACCCCTGCCTCTTTAGCGTGAATATACAGCACGAATATATCCTAATATTCCGGAATGAAGGTAAGATGCAGCTTCAGTTCAAGCCCGAGCATAGACTATCTGAGAAATTTATCAAAGAGGTTTCATGGAGTGTTTGGAAAATAGGAGTGTCTAACACAAAAGGGCATCCTTCCCCCTTCCCAGACGAATTACCAGCGCGATTGATAAATTTGTACACAATCGAAGGAGAGACTGTCCTAGATCCATTTGGTGGTAGTGGGACAACTATGAAGGTTGCAAAAAGGTTAAAGCGAAATTCCATCCTTTACGAGGTGAATGCCGAGTACGAGGGACTTATAAAGCAAAATGTAAAGTGGGAAGGAGTCAATGATCCTGATACCAGATATAAATTTCAAATAAGGAGAACATGTCCCGACTCGAATTAAGGAAAATTCAACTACTTTGTACGTTAGATTGGGAGTTGGTCTCAGCGAACACGGAATATTATACCCATAGCTACCATCCATACTCTTCAAAATACGTTCCTCAAATTCCCAATAGAATAATATCCGCTTTTAGCAAAAAAAATGAACTGGTATTAGACAATTTTGTAGGAAGCGGTACTACCTTGGTAGAATCAAAATTACTGGGCAGGAATTCAATTGGTATTGATGTTAATCCGCTTGCATGCCTTATTTCAAGGGTTAAAACAAGCATAATCGATTTTTCAACTGTCGAAGAAATAAACCGATTCTTGATAACTTTGCGAAGTGATATTCTTGAGCTTCGAAAAAATACGAGGTTAGTTGGATTCGAAAGCGCATTTTCGGATCTCACGTTGCACGGCAAATTAAATTCGAATCTAACAAAATGGTATCATCCAAATGTAATTTATGAGTTGTATCTAATTATCAACAAAATCAATACAGTAAATGATCCATATGCAAAGGACTTTTTGCTCGTAGCATTTTCTTCTCTTCTAAGGAATGTGTCCAATACAAAGAGCGGATTTGGAAACCTCATGATAAATAAGCGACCTGCTCCAAAAGGCAGGATATTTGAGAAGTTCTCTCTAGCTACTACTAGAATGCTCCGAAACGCAAAAGATTTTAGTATTGCAGCAAAAAATTCAGATGTCACAGTCTTGAATAGAGATAGCAGAAATATCTCTTTCATTGATGATAATAGTATAGATCTAATCTGTACACATCCGCCATATATGGCAGCTGTCCCTTACGTAGAATACCAAAGATTGTCGTTGTGGTGGCTTGGATTTAGTTTGATTAATTTAGAAAAAAATTTGATTGGCGGTAGGAGAAGCAGACCCGATACGCCACAGAGGTACTTTCAAGATATGATGACAGTGTTACTTGAAATGAAAAGGGTCTTGCGTAATAAGAAATATTGTTGCATTACTATCGGCAATCCCACTTATGGGGGTAAGATGTGGGAATTGAATCTACTGATAAAACGGTGTGCTGTCGAAATGGGTTTTACCTTTGTTAAAGAGATCAGACGAGGCAAGTATCATTCTACAATGGGCAAAATGAAGGAAGAATTTGTTCTAATTTTAAAGAATGAATAATTCCAAATTCGAAAAAAGAAGCTTTTCAAGCTTTCAAAAGGAAGAGGTCGGAATGATTTTATACAGTTCGTTCGTAGTGATCGAACAGATTGGCGAAAAGCTGGTCCCTCTTGATCTCTCCAAACTTATCATTTAACCACATTTTAATAGTTCATTGAAAATTCTATAGAAATGACCATTGTGAGATAATGAGGTTAAATGACCTTTATACAGTATATTATAGGCCCACTCACCTCAATTATATTGGTAGAGGAAACCAATAAACTAAAAATGAATTAACTCAAAAAAATTCAAGTTTATTCTCAGCACTATATCATATGGATGATCAATATAATCAGGTAGCCCTATGACTGCGATAGATGTAATTATAGGATGACCGCTTTGATTAGATCATTAGGCAAGCAGGATAACATACTAGGGACATATTCTCATAATTTAATGAGAAACAGATATTTGTAATAAGGCATTATTATTTCTGGCAATATTATCGTGAAATGTTCATCATAGCTCTTCATTCAGACAAATGTAATTAGCTGAGGGATAAATTAAGAAGCGATTACTTTATTGGTATGGTTGAAAGTTTAGTTCAAAAGCAGCAGAAGGACGGATCTATAGAAGAAATTAACAACATAATACGTCATGAAATAAAAAGGGCATTTGAAACAGTCAACATACAAAGCGTCGCTGCTCCCCTAGTAGGAATTGAACAGAATCTCTGGCCGGAAGATGGTGATAGGTATGATGAGGAATTCACCAAAGCTCTCATTAATGATGCGATTAGAGCGCTAAAAAATGAGAATACCGAAGAAGCTCAAGCTCGCTTGACCTCAGCATACCAGCATATGTCGTTTGATAATGTAGATCAAACATCAAAATTATTTATGGAACGCGCAATCAGAGCGGTAAAAAATAAAAATACCAAAGAAGCTATAACAACTCTCGAATTAGCATATGGTATATAATGAAACAAACAAGATTATATCCGGCTTGAACTAAAGGACAATATTGTACTCATCTGTCGCTTAACCAGTAGACAGCAAGTGTAGATCTTAGCTGGGTACAATACTTGATCTACCTAATTCAGAAATTAACAATAAATCAGACGGTGGTCCCGAATACGAACTAGTAACTTCACCCCAATAACGCATGTGCGATAAAGGTCTTAAGCTTGACTAACACACCCCGTCTCTTTGAGAATAGAATGTAAATCAGATTCGTTTAAGCCTAGCCCCATTTTGGCGTCACGCCTTGAAAGAATTTTACCATCATTGAACGCAATCAAAGTTGGAACTGCATTTATTGAGAATCTATCCCATAAAGGGTTGTCATCATCATTCACTTTTGAACCGTACATTTTGCATTTGACACCCTCCTTTGAATCTGCCATTGAATCAAAAGCAGGCTTAAATCTCCTACAGAAGGGACACCAGTCCGCATAAAACATTACCAATACTTTTCCACCCGATGAAAATATCTTGTCAAACTGCTCTGGTTGCAGATTTTCCATGCTTAACGTCTATGTTGAAGGACATATTAATCAACTACATCTTCATGTGAGCTACCATAGTTTATTTAATGCCCAATCTAGCGTCTTTTTCAGCGCCAATTTCGTGATATAAATTAATATAATTATGATTCTAAGAATACAAGAATTTAGATGGTTTTGTCTCTTATCAGGTGTCTGGAAAATTTCTTAAAATTCCATCACTGTTTCAACATATTAAGCTAGAATGATATGCATGCACCTATTGATTATTTATGGGCGTTAAGGTCACATGAGTCTGGGTTTTCTGTTTATTTTAAATTTTTTAATAGCATTTCAAAAAGTACCCGTCCAATGGATAGCAGCATTGATTTCTACTCTGCTAAAGTGTGTGCTGATACAAGCATTGATTTGATTTGTAGAAGACTTACACTTTACCCCAAATATTAAACGAACTTTTCTATTGACTTCTTTACACTGAGATAAATATCAACAAAATATGACAGATCCTCTTTTCAACTCGCTAAAAAAAAATAACTCCTTGATTGTACATAAAAGTACAGCTTTTATTACTTTAGTTCTATCTACTTTTATACTGATAATATTTGTCATCATATCACTCTATACCATTGTCAATTTGATTCCAAAATTGCCTGCGTACATCGATGATAATGGCAAAACCATTGATCAGATTAAAGGGGGAATATCTATTACTCAAATCAAAGAGGACTTCGTACATCAGCCTATTCCAAGTCCACAAGCATTAGTTCCCTCTTCGAATCTGGATCAAACTATGAGTACAAACATATCACAAAGTAGTCCAGCTAATACTGCTGAATCCATGATCGAGTCGCTTCTCAACCCCAAAATTCTTTTGGCGTCTGCTATTGACCAAATCCGTAACAGCACTTCTAACGGTAATAACAATCTTGAAAATAAGAATTATACCTCCGGTTTGTTTGCATATCATAAAACCCTATTGTTAGGCAGGCAAATAATTCCGCCCAAAGATTATATACTCTTGTTTGATGCACCATCTGAAATCTCTAATGGTCAAATCTCTGCAAAGCTTCCATGTGACGTCAATTATACATCACCATTGAAATTATTCGTGGTACGGACGAATTCAGGACTCAAAATTGAGACCAGATTAGTCGATTTACAAGTCATCAATAGCTTGTCAAGGGCTGGATATACCTGTGTATATAATGCTCCCCTACCAAACTCAACGAGTATCCCGCATAAGGCGGTCAATTATTCCGTAAAGAATAACAGAAGCTCAATTGATTCAGGATTGGACCCTGAAAAAACGATAAATAATGTTGGCCTGTTGAATCCGACGAGCTATCAACAGGTACTTACCCCTACGAGCTCTATAGCTCTTGGATTCGACAAGGCGCATTCCACTGCCTCGCTTCGGAAATAAGGGGAGTAAGCTCAATTTCTAGACCCACTTTTCTCAATCTATATACTATCGGAATCAATTCCTGCCTAGAAAATTCCGCTTAGAAACACCAGACTCCTTTTGGAAGTTATAGCTAGTCCAATCATCGAGCGTCCCGAAGGCAATGATCACTAGTCGTTATCTGATAATGCAGAATAGATTTTTGGAAGAGAAATATCATATCTGTAGCTAGTGTTCATATGTCCATCAACGAACTCTTCGTAGAAATGAGCAATATGTAATTTTTCAAGTTTGGTATGGAGCATTCTTGCACCCCAGTGAAGATTAAATTCATCTTTAGTGCCACAATCAATATAGATAAGCTTCAGTTTTCGGAGATTCTCAGAATACCTTTCAACCATTCTTACTGGATCCCGTGATAGCCATCTATTCCAAATACTTGTTCGTATTTCACCGGTAGTAACATCAAATGGAAGATCTAGTCCTAATTCCTTAGATTTTGGATTGGGGGAGTAATGTCCAGCCATTGCCAATACGTTCAGAGGAGCTGCGTCCAGCTGCTGATGGCGGTTGGGTTTTTTCCAAAAATTATCCAGCCATTTCTTTGGTCCTCCCACGTCTCGAAAAGCATCAGCAGCTTTTGGAAAGTCTTGGATATAACAGTACTCAAAACCCGAATCTCCCGAATGATCTGCCAAACCGGCAAATACATCTGGATGCTTCATCCCCAAAACTATCGAGCCATATCCACCAGAGGATTTTCCCCAGACTGCATATTTTGAAACGTTGTAACTCTTGTTAACAAATGGCACAATCTCCTTTATGATATAATCTTCATACCTTCCTGTTGCAGAGGAATTCAAATATTGGTTTCCTCCAAATCTTGTAAAGCAGTCAATAAGCACTAAAATTAGTGGACCACATTCATTACACGAAATTAGGCGATTCATTCTGTCTTCGATGTTTTCCCCTAACGGATCGGTATTAAGCATCATCTTTCCATTCCCTCCGAAGCCTGCAAGACCAACAACTGCTGAATAGCCTTTAGAAGAGGTATGACTATAACCAGGTGGCAGATAGACGATCAAGTCCCTCAAATATGGATCTTTTAAAGGGTTCGTTTTGAGTATTTTACTCTCATATTTGTGAAGTATTACTTTGCCTTTCATCCTACACATCATCTCACTATCACTCTTAAATCATTAAGGCTACAAATCTGACTGGCTGTACTTATGGATCCTTGAATCTGAATCCTCCGGGTGTATATTGTATTTCATTCAGTTTTCCGATTAGCTGTTAGGATTTAGGAAATCAACTTCTAGGTGTGATCAGACACCTTTCTTACGCTTACTTTCTTCAAGGCCGTTTTATTAAATTTCTTCACAAGAAGTGCGACCTCATTAATTAACAAGTTTGACTATTCACCAATTGATAAGAAGATTACCTTTGCGCATGGCTAATAAATAGTGCCGCTATATCAACGATCTAGGAGACAAATTTACAATTCACACCATGTCACTAGAAGGATCAAACGGTATTCGACGAGACCCGTTGTGATCTTACTCATAATTACTTACATAAGATGAACTAAAAATCAATCAATTATCTAACAGCATTAGATCTACATACTTACGATGCTTAAAATTTATAGAATTAAGTGGGAGGAAGCGAATCCCCTACTCCAGGCCGCTCTTTATCTATGCGTGCAATATTCCTGGACATGTACTCCATCGTGCCTGGAATATGACACTTGCAAATGCAGTCATCACAATCCAAGTGAGTACTTTTCTTACAAAACTCGGATAATTCATCTATCATTGCTAAAATACCTCAAAAAATTTCACTTACACTAATTTTAATTTTGCTGTAAACGACTAATGATGATTTATTTACATCAATAACTTAGACATTGATCTCGAAAATGATCGTGGTATATATGGTTTGATTCGGAAAATAAGTAAGAGCAAGCATAGGAGAACCAGATGTCCCTATTAGACTCAATTTACATCTGGCAAACTACGAAACATAGCACATAGATATTTAACTTCGTTAGAATGATAGATCGTGGGGTTTTAAACTTAGGCAAAAGGAAAGTATTAAGCGAATCTCATCTCAAGGAGTTAGTAAGGCCCCAACAAGGTGAGTTACTTGGTCGCGTCATTAAGCTAGTCGGAGGGGACAATATTATCGTGAGATGTACAGACGGTAAGGTCAGAACTTGTCGAATTCGTGGGAAAATCAAGCGTAGAATGTGGATTCGGGACAATGATCTGGTGTTAATCGCTCCATGGGACTTCCAATCTGATAAAGCAGATATTGTGTGGCGTTATATTGCGGCACATGCAGAGAAATTAGAGCAAGATGGATACCTTGAAGGGCTGAAAAGCTGAGGTACCATGATTATTATCCTGCTAACATTATTTGGTATTCCTAACATGGTTCCACCCTCTGCTCGATACTATGTTAACTTATGTTGAACACAGTCTAGGCTGGACTAGTGGAAGATACGTTTTGTATTGAAGCAAGGGGAAGGTAGAGAGCACTATGATGCGATAAATAATATAGCTTATCTTAAGTTTCTAATTAAAACATTGACACTAATGACGAACAAAAAGAGCCGAGTTCTTGTTAATTAACGGGATTACTTTCTTCATTATAATCTCGTGAAAATTGGGTGTTTGGACGTCAAAGGTAAATATAATTACATACATGAGATGACTTTCCTGATCAGTTAAGGGTATAGTGGCCCTAAGTAATTTATCATAATGTGAGCATGTATAATCTATTTTCCCCAAAAGGGTCTGCCATCGTATTCTTGTATATTGGCGGGTCGCAGCGGTTATGGCATATTGCTGTGTTTCCTCCTTATTTAACAGAGGCTCCAGGTGTTTACGTTCAGAAGTTGAAATTAGAAGTCCATGTTCATCAGTAACGCCTACGAATCGGATGGACGGGTCCAATGCAATCACGTTATCGCAAAATTCCTGAAAAAGCCGCGTCATTGTGACGAAGTAACGTCAAAAGTTCTCACTTTTATACTTTTGATTAACTTAAGAAGCTGTTTCAGTGTTAAATACTTCTCGGATCTGCTCTAACTTTGCTAACTGAAAAAATCCCAAGCTTGGGAACTAATCTATTTGCCGGAATCAACTATCTCCTTGTACTGGTAGATCTAACTTGTTTCCCCATTCTCCCCATGATCCCAAATACATTCTGACATCTTTATAGTCTAACATCTTTAACGCAATGAACGTATTGGCAGCTCTATACCCGCCCTGACAATAAGTGATAACTTGTGCATCCAGATCTACGTTCGAATATGTCTGCCGCAGCTGAGTAAGCTTTTTGAAGAAGCCATACCTGTCTAGATTAAGGGTCCAATCTATGTTGATAGCTGAAGGTATATGCCCTGTTCTAGCTGCACGTGAGACTGACCCGTCATATTCATATCTTGAACGCGTATCTATAATAGTTGTTGAATTTGACCTTATTCTTGACCTGACGAGATCAAGATCGGCGAGGATGTTAGAATTGACCTTTGGCCTGAACTTGGTAGGCCTAAAGGAGTTAGTCACACACTCTATTTGATTTTGGTTTCTTTGCCAGGCGCGATACCCACCGTCCAGCAATGAAGTTTGTCTGTGAGAAAAATAGCTAAGAAGCCAAACCCCCCTAGCAGGAGAAGGACCTGAGATTTCATCATAAAAGACTATAGTCTTATTATATTCCACTCCGATATTTGAGAGCAAAATATGCGCTTGTTCATTGAATTGCTTAATTCCGTTCTTAGAAGAGTCAATCCAATGAAAGTGCATCAAGTCAATATTTACAGCTCCCGGGATGTGTCCTTTGATGTAATTAGCAAATGGCCTGGTATCAACCAAGAGTATATTGGTAGGGTCTGATTGCTCATTCATAAGATCATTTAGCTGCTCTGCCGTTACAACATAATCCATATAGCGTGTCAACAAGCATATCATATATGTAATTGTAAAGAACGCGTGCTATGATTATTTTGTCAGCTTCATACAATTGTAGTCTAGTCAAAATATAGATAAATTGTCAAACCTATGCTGAAAGCTGTGAAGGATAGACAGCATTTAAAACACCTATTCCGCATTATTCATATGCAGGTTGTTTGATCAGTATTATCGATGGTTTACAAGTATATAGACATAGTCGGGACATCTACAAAAGGGATAGATGATGCAATAAAGGACGCTATCCAAGAATCCTCAAAAACTGTTAAAGACATAAAGTGGGCCGAACTTGGTAGGGTCACGATACGAGTAGAAAAAGAGATATTAGAATATCAGGCTGAGGTCAAAATAGGCTTCGAAGTTCATCGCTCGAGCGACTGATGCCTCGACATAATTGCCAAAGGCTTAACTTCGATTCAATCCAGCTAAAGCCATCTAATAAGCTTCATTAATCGTCCGTGTTATAGCACCACTTGACTCGATTTACCCAAATGTTGGACTCTGGTCAAACGTTACGGTTTAATAGAGAAATCAATCCTTTGCTATTTTTTGTTCCCGAAGATCGCGTGCTGCCTTTGAGTTCGCAGCTACGGCAAAAACGTATTTTATGCCTTTCCTATGTATCTCAGATCCCAATGCATGATTCATCTTTTTCACATCTTCTCTCACTTTCTCCTCTGAGAGTTTATTGGTCGTAGCAACAACATATTGAAAGACCTCACCCTGATAGCAATGGATTTCGTAAATACTAGGCATCGCATGTAATAAGCGGAGTGCATCAAGAGGGAGCATGTCAAGAAAGTTTTACTTATGACCAAAAAGCAACGCCCAAATAATTCTGTGGGACAACTTTATTTAACTGAGACTCGATTCGAAGATCCAGCAATAACTTCAACTAATTCATTCGTATTAAGGCTCGAGAACGAGCTTATGAAGAGAATTCAATATGAGGTATAATTAAAACAATATAAGAATAGGATTAAGGCATTCCCCATGAACTGAAAAATGAGCTTAGGATTGCCTTGACTTAGAATTAAAACTTAGCT
>AF_2010_repII_A001DRAFT_10000266_pt1 | contig 10081 bp, 7 predicted proteins | sample AmaForreplIIA001_FD_9190 | JGI IMG/M metagenome (IMG submission 9190)
GAACTGCATGAAATTCTCGCCGATTATCATCTCGATCCACCTATCCCTTGCTGGACTTTTTAGTCGCTTCCGACAAAAAAATATAGCCCCTGGTGGTGAAATTACTTAGATCTTTTGGAAGAATAACCCCGGGGTCTGATCCCCTATGACGCCGTAAGAAGACTGCGATCAGATCAAGAATCGACAGACACGAAAGGGGCTGCCTAGACCTCAATAAAAGGCGCACTAAGATCGACTAAATGTTGAAAGTGCTGGCATTTCTGGAAGTTTCTGATATAACGACGAGTTACAAGGGAACCGACCCATTGATACCCAACACGAGTTTTTTATTTCATACACTAACAATGAGCTCAGTTTAACGCATCAAGACTATTGTTGTAGTTTTCGCTGTTGTTGCCGCAACAATAATTCATACTCTTGTATTTTCTTCCTCGCTCTTAATTTGGATTTATATTTCAGGTTACGTGGTTTAGTTCTTAATCTATATCCACAGCACGGACACCACAATCCATCCCATTTTATGAACATGTCACAAATTTGGCAACGTTTCTGTCCAGTGGAATAACGACCAGAGCCAACTGGTTTCTGCGCCTTATGACGAATGCATATTCCCTTACATGTCATGCCGACTCCCTACGCCGTCCTACTCCAATGAGATTGAATGCATACTCATTTTACGAGAATTTAAAAGGAGTAATTAAATATTATGACTTCGAGTTCTAAAGCTGTAACTAAGTATAGCGAACAAATGACAACAGAGAGCGTTCGTATAAAATATCCGGAATTACGGCATTATTCAGTATTTCTTGCAGGTTTAGTTTCTGTCGCTAATAGATAATACTAGTCGTCTGCTAAAAATGATTAATATTAAGCCCTTCTTTTAACTNATACATATCCTTTAATGAGGACTTCGATATCNACTGCCAACCTTGNAAAACGATCGATTGTGTATCGGAGCTAAGTGAGAGCACCACGAACCTAGGTAGGGTCCCGCTCTAAACACTCAAAGCGAGCACTATTTTTTATGCAGCGGCTCCTCCCTCCCACCATGGAGCTTTACTTGTTAATTAGTTGGTGTTTCTTAATCACGCCGTCCTATGAACAGGTGGTATCATAAACCTTCACCCATGCTTGAAACAAGAAATTCAAAGTCCGTAATCCATCCGTTTAAAGTTAGAGAACATGTAGGACTTACAATTAACCCATACCAAGGATGTCAGCATCGATGTGGTTATTGCTATGCAACTTATGAGTGGTCTCCGGAATTCTATGACAAGATTTATGCCAAGAGTAACGCCGCTGAAGTATTAGAAACACAGTTAAAGTCTGGAAAATATGAGACACACAAGCCAGTAATGATTTCATCTGCTACCGACGCTTATCAACCAGCAGAAATAAAATTTGGCATAACACGAAGGTGTATAGAGGTATTACAGAAGTATAAGGTTCCTTACTATGTTTTTACAAAATCGGCGATAATCGAGAGAGACTTAGGGCTCCATCAGAGATATAATGGTGATTGTTTTGTAGTTTGGTCTATAACAACAACTGATGAAAGGATTAGACGCCTAGTAGAGCCTGGGACTCCACCGGCTTCCTCTATTTTTAATGTGATAAAGAAATTTGTAGATGCAGGTGTATGCTGTGCCGTAAATATCGATCCTATCCTACCGTTAATCACCGATAGTCCTAAACACCTAGATGAAATAGTAAGTGCGTGCTATGATACAGGTGTTAAATATGTCTCTGGAGCAATTTTGAGATTAAGACAAGACATATGGGAGAGAATGAAGGCAATTTTGAAATTACTTAATATCGAAAATGGACCTGACGTTTATAAGAATGAGGTTTACCGATTTAAAGAACCGCTAAAATCATGGTTTAATGTTTCAGCCTATGAATCTTATCAGACCGAAGTAATTCAAAGCCTAGAAGAAAAGGTCTTACAGAAAGAAATGAGGTTCGATTTTCCAGATTTGATCAAAAGTAAACACTTAAGTTCGAATAAGAATACCTCTGCCCACGGAGAACAGACTCTCTTATTGAAGTATATATGAAACACGGCGAAGTTAACCATCACTTGCTCTAAAGAATTCCTTTAGCAAATCGGATTCCCTCTCGAAAATCCCCCACCATAGTTCTATCTTGGACTCAGGATCTGCAATCGGATTGATATTCGCATGATATTTTTTATCTTTATATTTCCCGCTATTCTCCACGAATTCAAGTAGTTTCGGTATCGTTCTTTCAACTTCATNTATTCCAAAAGGTGTGATGTTAGTGGTTAAAGTGCAGGCATGTCACNCCTGANGTTTAAGATCAGACATAGGGGAGAGAATTTTGAAAAAAGGGTCAGTGTAATAGCAAACGTCTTATCAAACCATAGTGCTCCAGAGATTAAATCTTGCGGGAAGGACTGATATATGATTTTCCTGATCGGATGCAAAGTTGACGTATGAATTCACCGAAGACTCTCTCTGTAGGTGGAGAACAAGTTCTATTAGTAAGCTATATGTGAAAAATACTATTATTCCTGTTAGTATCACGAAATATATGGATGGAAACCAGAGCATACCAAAAGAAAAAAAGTATGGTCCAAAAATATATTAGAAAGGTGGGAGCGGTAGATCATTCACGTATTCTTAATGAAGTAGACGTTGACTATGACACATTGATTAGGATACTTGCGGAGTTGCAAAGAGAAGGAAACATTAAGTGATGTTAAAGAAAAACTGGATCATTCCAGTAGTTGTTCTGACAAGTTTATTTCGGTGCGCTTGACGAGAGAAGGGAAGAAACATACTGCTTTTTGAATATGAGGCCAAAAATTAATCTATATCGGCAGAGGTGAGCCTTAATAGTAAAATATACTCTAGCAAGTAATACATTCGGGATGATATAGTTAGAAATGATAAAGGAAATAAGAAGAAAAAAGACCACGAAATCGGAGGACAAGCAAACACATGTCGAACGTTTCTACTTTTTGTTGAGGGTATTAATGGATGAATTATTTGAATATGCGCCAAAGTTAGGACATGTGAAAATGCCTTTCAATGTCTCCTTTGGTCTGATTTATGACGAACGAAATTCTACTTTACTTACAGGTACGGATTCGAAAACGGGCAGAAAAATGTACCTTTACAATGTAAGAATAATCAACCGAATGTTTGAAGATAGAAGAGAGCAGATGATGACCGACAAAACACCTGATGCACTATTTGGATGGATTGCACAAGTATGTTCCCTATACATAAGCCCATTTGTTTACGAGTATGTTGTCAACACACAACACAGAGGAAGGGCAGCCGCTGATAGGACCGTCAGACACATTGTTAGAGGGTTTCTAGATAAGCTTATCAACGATCCCGATCTTAAATATGTGCTCGATTCGATTAGGGTTAACACGTAAGAGAGAAATATTTTGACTCGATACCTTCCAAATAAAAGCTTAGAAACAGAATATTTATATGAATTATTAGTGTGGCGGCCAAGTATTATTCAGAGATATCTTCAATACTGGTTTGAGAATCTTCATTACGAGATATTCGGGATTACAAAATTAAGATATTGCTCGATGTCCAACAAAGGATGCGATAAAAATCTAGTCGATGGCTTTGTGGTAGGGCATTATTGTAATTCTGGGCCAACAACATCTAGTCCCGCAGGAACAAATTCAACAACAACAAGTATCAGAACGAATACAATTGGTATTGCTGGTTGAGACATCAAGAATATGGACATCAAATTTGATCTGAGGATCTGAATCGTGGGTTCATCATCGTCGACGTCCGGTCAGGCTTCCGCTAAGATTCCTAATTCTGCATGGAAGGTGCTCCTTATCCTAAGTTGTCTTGCTACAATGGTCATGTACGCAGAAACTATGCTAATACCAGCCATTCCCGACCTTATCAATGACTTTCATGTTTCCTACAGCATATCATCATGGATACTAACCTCTTATTTAATTGCAGGAGCTGTAATGACTCCAATTGCTGGTAAATTATCTGATATTTATGGGAAGAAGAAAATTTTGCTTATTATAATGTTAGTCTACGCGGCAGGCGTCTCTATCGCAGGATTTGCTAATAGCATATACTTTATGGTGACAGCTAGGGCAATTCAAGGAATCGGAATGGCTATGTTCCCAATTGCATTTAGCATAGTGAGGGATAACTTTCCAAGAGAGAAATTATCGATTGGCCAAGGCGTGATAAGCTCGATGTTCGCATCTGGGGCAGTGATTGGTCTATCGCTTGGAGGCGCTATAATCAAATATTATGGATGGCAAGCCACTTTCTTTACGATAATTCCAATTGCATTTGCCTTGATACTCGTTATTTCTCGGTTTATCCGAGGAACTGATGAAGAAAAGGGAGTCGTAAAGCAACAAATGGGACAACAAGGAGCAGAAGAATTGTCGGTAAGTGCGGAAGACAAAGGGTTTCAAGTCCAGGACAGTAAGAAAAATCAATCCAGAAGAAACATGGAATCTAAAACCCAAGGTATCATTGATATTAGGGGTGCGATAACATTGGCCGTTGCTGTTACTTCATTTCTTCTAGTACTCACTTACTTACAAACCGGTTCTGGCTATCATAGCGCTTCCTCCACCACGCAAAGCTCTTCGCTCCTGACTTTAATCTTCCTCACTACCGGAATTGCCTCCTTGGTACTTTTCATACTGGTGGAAAAACGAACGGCGAATCCACTAATTGATTTCAGGTTAGTTCTGCACAAGACCGTCCTTCCAGCAAATTTGATCATAATGATAGTAGGCTTTTCTATGTTTATGGTATTTCAGACAATACCCATTCTGGTAAGAAATCCTCCACCACTTGGCTTTGGTGAAGATGCGGTTAGTACAGGAAATATTCAACTGCCTTTTGCACTAGTACTACTAGTCTTCGGACCAACCTCAGGCTTCATTATATCCAGATTGGGATCTATGAAGCCAGTCATAGTAGGTGCGGTCATTACTTCGGGGGGATTCTTTAGTCTTTTTATGTTCCATTCGACTCAGTTATCGGTGTCGGTAAACCTTGCTGTTCTATCTACGGGCCTATCATTAACAAACGTAGGTGCAATGAACGTGACTATACTTTCCACACCTAGGAGGTTCACAGGAATATCGCTTGGAACCAGTATGCTTATGAGAATCTTCGGAGCTGCCCTGGGCCCAGCGCTAGCCGGAATGTATATGCAGTCTGAACAGTCTATTTTAACGCTTAACGGAGTCGCTCATTACTTTCCTTCCTCTGATTCGTATAACCTCATCTTTATTACCGCCACAGCACTATCAATTGTATCAATAGCACTAGCTGTATTGTTGAGACGTAGGGCTATCAAAATGGCGATTCCAAATGTTCTCTAGCACAATTGAAAATATCCGTTAGACAAAATACGAGATGTCAGGCTCACGTTTTAACCAGAAAAGGTTGCAAGTCCTGTAACCAACTACGCACCACCTGTTAAAAGTCTCTGAACGGCTTGCTTGTATTCTTCGTCGTTCATTGGTGGTATGTCTGAGATCTGAAGGTTTTCTTCGACATGCTCTAGTTTTTTTTGACCGATTAATGGTGCAATGACTGAAGGACTTGAACGAACTATTTGTAGTGCTTTTGCAACCTGGCTAGTTATTCCTCCATAATCAGGAATATTTGCCCTAAGTAATCTTCCTTGAAATAATGGAATACTTGTAAATACTCCTATATTCAACCCTGCTGCTGCTTCCAGTATAGTCAAATTTTTTTTAGAACCAATGCTTTGATTTTTGAGAAATAGTGCTTCGCTGTACGCTAAATTGTATGGAAGCTGAATAAAACGAAAGCCGTGTTCTTCGCCTCCAATCTTTTTCGCTAATTTAACTACTTCTTCCAATGAAAGATAATCTTTGTTAGATGGCGGCACTCTAAAGCATGTCCACGTGGCCATTCCGTAAAAGCGCAATTTATTATTTGAACGGTATTCCTCGTAAATTTCAAAAACCTTTGCCAACATCTCCATGAATTTTTCTCTGCTAACATCCTCGTACCAGCTTTCAAATGCATTATGTACATAAACTAGATCAACGGTATCCAGGCGCATATTGAGTAGGGATTTATCGATGCATCTTCTGATATACTCTGGATTGAGCACGTTGTAACCAGAACTAATGTCATCGGGTCTGATAATACCAGCCGATATGTACATTTTCTGCATATACTCCATGACATCAACTGCAGGAAAATCGCCGTCATTCGTTATGTAGCCATTCTTTGTACAGACAAATACATGATCCCTTGCTATTATTCCATCACGTATCAGACGAGACAAAGCGCGCCCGATGCTTTTTTCAGATCTCATCGCTCTGTAATTTATCGCAGTATCTATAACATTCACAGCACCCGACTTTACAGACAGGTAAACCGCGTTTTCAACGGCCTTATCGTCTTCCCTAGTCAATTCACCGAGATAAGTTCCGACTCCTACACTCGACAAGTGCAAACCTCCAAAAAGGCGAAAATGAGCCGGAGGTTTACTTTTCTTTTGTATAGCATAATTTGCAAATTCTCTAGTTCCATTTGGAGTTGCATATCCATTGAGAAATTCATTTGTGTCCGACATTACTTAACACCGCCGTCTATGCATAGAGATTCTTGACAAATTCGTAATATTAATACAATCCTCCAAGTCCCTGGACGCATCCCCATAATGCCAGGATCAACAACAACATAATACCTTTTTCAATTCTGTAACCTTGAATTTTGTCTGCCAATTTACGAGAGACTGGTTACCATCATTATAACATTCGACGTGTGTGTCACGATAAGTTGAAGGAATTTTCNCAATGTTGCCAAAGAGTGATCTAGTCTGTCGATAAACTTCAGTTGTAGCGGCCTCTCCTTATCGGGTTCCNATTACTTTATCAAAGCATACNTTANTGTGATATATTTTTCAAAATTTCTGATATTTTTTCTATCTTGGCACCATAATTTTGTTTCATATATTTAAGACCTGNTCTATGATCACCTTCAGTGAAAGCCTCTACTCCATCCTCTGCTACTACGACGTTATATCCTTTTACAAATGCATCATACGCAGTATGCTTGACACAGATGTGTGTATGTACACCTGTCATGACGAGGGTGTTAGCACCTCTTCCTCCATAGGTTTTTTCTAGCGATCTGTGTAAAGGTGTTCCATCAAACGAGCTGTATCTTCTCTTTGATACAATGTAGTCGGCACTATGTGGTTTGAGTTCATTGATTACTTTAGCCCCATCGGAGTGTTTCATCGCGTGCGCTCCCCAAAGTTTAATTTCGTACCTATCAGTATCTAGGTGTTCGTCATTACAATAGAAGATGGGTATTTTGTTTTCTCTTGCTTTTTCTAATAGTAGTCTTATCTTGGGTATTATTTGCGTAGCCCTTTTGCATTTTAGTTTGCCATGTATGAAATCATTTAGCATATCATTTACTAAGATAGCATACCTAGCTTTTGGTTCATGATTGTCATCGAATACCTCTGAATTGTTTGTAATTTTGGTCATCTATTTAGTTGAGCTAATATTGGTAAAACGGCATTTTAAAGCAATCGAGTGCTCTTTAAGCTGAATAAAGCAACACTGGTTCTTCAGCTTGCATCTGACTAATAAGGGTGTAAACTTCGAATCGAATTAAAATATAATAGATGCGGGGTTAGTTATTCTGGTTTGAAATTCTGCGTCTCGGTTCATCCGCTATATTTTTTTCTGTCCGCTATCATGGACATGCGCACCGTCTAAAATTGTGCTAATTCCTAATTCTTGTAATTTTTTATTCGCTTGTTTTAACGCATTCGAAAGCTCATGTATGGTTCGATTTGGCTCCATGATTGTCTTTTGACTACGCGAATAATATTTTCGACTCGTCAGCTAGGAGTCCAAAAATTCATTGACACAGTCTTGAATAGATACTTTGGCTAGTAGCTCTGCACCAGCTATAAACACCCTTTCAACGGTCCATCTTCTTCAAATCCGCTAAATAAGTTGCCGAATGAGCGCGGGGCCAGAGAAGAATTTCCTAAACCGATCGTTCCATCGCAAAAAATGGATTGAACTGTGTCACCAAATCTAGGGTGCCGCTAGACGTCCGAAACATTTCTTTGTAGCATTATAATGTAAAAGAGATATGCATGGACTCACCTATTTCATGTCTGAGGTTGCATTGAAAGGACTATCAGTGTCTGAAAAACGGAACGGAGGTGATCTGGCATTAACTACTGACTTTTACGAGCTCACAATGGCTGCAGCCTATTACTACTACAGTTATTATGAAACTGAACGCAACTACCCTGCCAGAAAAATCAAGGGCATATTCGAACTGTTTGTTCGAAAACTTCCGCGAAATAGGTGTTATATGGCTGCTGCTGGACTTGAGCAGGTGCTTCACTTTCTTATGAATATGAAGTTTAGCGGTAAACAAATATCTTATTTAAAATCTACTGATACATTCAAAAATGTTGGCGAGGATTTCTTCGAATATCTAAAGAAACTTAACTTCTCAGGTAGTGTTTGGGCGATTCCTGAAGGTACCGTTGTGTTCCCATACGAACCAATCATTAGAATTGAAGCTCCCATAATAGAGGGCCAGATAGCTGAAACGTATATTTTAGCTATGGTAAATTTCCAAAGTCTAATAGCCTCAAAAGCCTCGAGAATAGTAACGGCGGCTAAAGGAAGGCCCATTGTCGAATTTGGTTCAAGGCGGGCCCATGGGCCACAGGCGGCGCTTTTATCATCAAGGGCAAGTTATATTGGAGGGTGTGTTGGGACTTCAAACACCCTTGCTGGATACAAATTAGGAATACCAGTCTCTGGAACGATGGCACATTCGTATGTAATGTTTTTTGAAAAAGAAGAAGAAGCATTTATCCATTTTAACAAAATATTTCCTTCAGGATACTTGCTGGTCGATACCTACGACACTCTTGCCGCTGTGAGAAAGATCATTAGAAATAGAATTAATGCAAAAGGAATAAGGCTTGATAGTGGAGATTTGTACTCATTAAGTGTTGAAGCTAGGGGGCTACTTGATGCCGCCGGCAATACATATGCTGATACCAAGATAATGGCAAGTGGGGACCTCGACGAGCATGTAATCCGTGCCCTTGTTAACAGAGGCGCCCCAATTGATTGTTTTGGAGTTGGAACCGAACTTAGTACATCAAGGGATGATCCTGCCATGAATGGAGTTTACAAGCTAGTCGCAGTTAGGAAGCCTACGCGATCATCAGCGTTAGGAGAGAATAACAAGTATGGTATGGATGCTGATCGAGTAGTTTACAAAATCAAGACAAGTGTTGGGAAGAAAACGTATCCTGGACCTAAACAAATACATAGGACGTTTGAGAACGGGTTAATAAGAAGGGATTTCATTGCACTGGAAAATGAAAAAGATATACCTGTAGGCTCCACTCCATTATTGAAAAAATTTGTTGATAATGGCAAGTTATTGTTTGAAATACCTTCGATAAATGAGATTCAAAAGTTTCATCTGCAACAAGTAAAGACACTTCCTGCACAGTATCTTGATTTAGAGAGTGTCCCTGAAACGTATCCAGTAGTCTTCAGCGAAAGACTAGAAGACCTAAGCAAGCAATTTAGACCTCAATAATATAACAATAATAGTGATGAAAATGACAGGTTTGCGTTGTCATTTTCCTTTACTAAAATAGGATGCCGATGAACAATCCGGACATGACATAGCAGTTGTGCTTGTTCTTCTTTGATCTATGCTTTTCTTAAGATCATTTGATTGTCTAGGGCCAGAGTGAATTGAACTATTCTTGTTAGATAAGTAAAAGGCAAAAATTATTTGGCTGACTAGGCGAAAAAAGTAGATTCAGAATTAAACGCGTTGAATCATCCTGCCAACTCTTACCTTTACTGACTTGATATATCAGAAGCCAAAGATACAGCTTGGGTCCGTTCTTAGACCATACTCTCCAAGAACGACCTCTCGAAATAGCGTGAATTATTGGGATAAAATCTCCTTCTCTCAGTTTTTTCCCATAGGCCGATCTTTTTACCGCAAACAACACATACAAATATGTTCTTGGAGTC
>AF_2010_repII_A001DRAFT_10000267_pt1 | contig 10072 bp, 12 predicted proteins | sample AmaForreplIIA001_FD_9190 | JGI IMG/M metagenome (IMG submission 9190)
TGAGCCGTTGGTCCATTCGATTCTGGTATCAAGGCCGTTGTTTCTGATTATTTCTTCACATTCTTTTGAAACGGTGAATTCAGGAGAGGTTCGAAAAGCATCCGCGTCATTGACAAGACTAATCATTTGTTCTTCAGGAATTGAAGTAGGAATATCGTTTGTTATTGTTCCGCGAACTATAGGTACGGGAGAGAGCAATCTCTCTGCAATGCATTCTGCAATCTTAGTCTTTGCTTGTCCAACATGCCCTACAAAAAGAATGTCGTGACCGGCCAGAATTGCCCTATTAATAGCTGGGATGACATCTTCGTTATACCCAATAATACCAGGATAAGGATATTCTCGGTTTTTCAACTTTGAAATTAGGTTACCCCTCATTTGTTCGTCGACAGTAGCATGCTTGTAATTAATCCTCAGTAGATCCTCTAAAGTCTTAATATGAATATAATCATGAGGTAATCCCACCATTAATTCAGGATATGTAGGGTCAGATTGGTATGAATGGTGGATAAAGTCCTCTACAGTCTTCTGGTTCATCAGTTATCCAACAAGACATCTACGCAACTTAAATATTTCATCTGAAAAGGGTCTTGAATAAAAAGTGGGAGTACATACTCTAACAATGTATGACTAACAAACTATGACTATAATACCATACGTCATTACATTTCGCTATGAAATGTCTACTCTTCTAATAGGAAGATTTTGCTAGCTAGCAAAGATCCTGTCGAAATACTCAGATTGTTCGTGGGTAAGGTCAGTTGTCTCTCCTTCGGAGACGTTGGCCACGTTTTTGGCAAGCCTTTTCTTGTATTCTAGTTGCATTTGACGCGCGATTTGAATTCGTTGAGCTTGTGGAGATCCGGCACCATGCATAGATTCTGTTAGATATCCTACCGCGTTTCTTCCAAGCGTCATGTTTTCAATTAATCTCAGTATTCTTACCCGATTCTCAGTAGAAACGCCCTTCCTGCCCTTGAGGTATTTCTCCAACAGAGGACCGGTCTCTGAACTTCTGAAGTCTTTTTCAGATGGCATAGTGACCATCAAGCCGCCAGCGATGTCTTGTGCCAGCCTGCTAATCTCGTAGGGAAACCTAGTGACGTTGTGTTTACATACATTCGCAAGCATGTCGTCATTCTGATAATTACCAGAAGCGGTCTTGTGGGCTTGGTAGGAAGATGCAATTCCCGCGGCAAAAATTGTTTCATTTAGATGAGTCATCTCCACAAGTTTGTCTTTGATATGAGACGCATTCGCTATCCCATTGTAATCTGCAATGGCCGCCGCTGCACCGATAAGTACATCGCCGAGGCCAGTCTTGCAAACGTAGCTCCTTCTGTGATAGCATGTAAATCGTTCAACTAACATAGAAGCGAATTCATATTCACCTTGCATGAAAATCAGGCTATTGGGTATGAATACATTATCAAAAATGATCATTGCTTCTTGCCCGGAAAATTTGGCATTTCCTGCATCTAAGTCACCTTCCTCAACGCTCCTTGTATCACATGACTGTCTCCCATAAATGTAGGTAATACCCTTCGCATCAGTTGGTACAGCACCAACAATCGCATATTCCTTATCCTCAGGCCTAAGCCTCATTGTTGGCATAACAATTATCCAGTGTGAATTAATGCAACCAGTTTGATGAGCCTTGGCACCAGTTATGTAGATGCCATTTTCATCTCTTTTTACTACATGGACGAACATGTCGGGGTCTTCCTGTTGTGAGGGAGAAAGGCTACGGTCTCCTTTTACATCCGTCATCGCACCGCCAATCATCAAGTTTTCTTTTTGAACCATCTTGATAAATTCGACCAGCCGCTTGTGATATGGAGTGCCAAATTTTGTATCAATTTCAAAGGTTGTAGAGTAAAGCGAGTTTAAAGCGTCCATGCCGACACATCTTTGAAAGCATGTGGCAGTTAGCTGCCCTAGTTTTCTCTGCATCCTATTTTGGTTGACAAGATCTGCAGTATTCTCGGTGATGTGTAAGAATCTGTTCACTCTCTGTCCACTAATTGCCGAGTGTGCGGAGGCAATCTCAGACTCACGATTAGCGAGATCATAGGTTTCGGCGACTGCGTTGATAGACGGTCTTATCATAGGATGATCGACCGGCTCCTTGACCAACTCACCAAACAGGTAGACTTTTAGATTTCGTCCCCTGAGACTTTGAATGTATTCTGCCCCGTTCCGAATAGGCATAATAATTATATTTATGCCGTCAATATTATTTATATCTTGTTAGAATTTTTTCTCCAAAAAGCTATTACTATTTAGACTTTTTTTATCAATAAATTTGTTATAAAGCATGATGACCACGCGAATCTTGGTCATAGCCGGGCCATATGCATTATAACGTTAAGCGATAGTAGTATTAATCGAAAAAACATCATCATAGCGTTAGAACATACAGCAATGGATTGGATCAATCGTGAAGAAAAAGCTTAAGTCAGCCATGCTTGTTACAATACTGCCGTCGTCGCCAGCTTGTAAGTCTACCTCAAAAGATAGGACGCCTTTGTAGCTATTTTATCATTTACATTCCCAAGAACAAATATTAATTAGTTATGAAACTGCAAAGATGCTAACTAAGTCCCAACGGTAACCGTGCCAATAGCTAAACCTCTCCTCACGCTTTTTCATGTTATAATGAATAATTCAGGATATCGTACATGGCGTTAAACACCAATTAATTAGAAAGCCGCAATTTTTTTTTATGGCTGCGGGGCTGCTACACTACATATGATTTCCAAGCAGATTGATCTACATCGATTAATAGTGGATTGTCCTAATTTCCCGAAACGTGGTGTCGTATTCAGAGACATTAGCCCCGTGTTTCGGAATATTCATGCTTTGAACTATATCGCAAATGAATTTTCGCATGCTTTGAACCATTACAAATTCGATACCATAGTTGCCATAGAGTCAAGGGGATTCATAGTTGCTACCCTTCTGGCATTGAGGTTTCAAAAAGGACTGATCATGGTCAGAAAGGCAGGTAAGTTACCAAGGGAAACCGTCAAGAGATCGTACAAAATTGAATACGGATCGGCAGTAATGGAAATCCAGACGGACGCAATAGAAGCTGGTCAAACTGTATTGATAGCCGATGATCTGATAGCGACAGGAGGAACTGCTCTCGCAGCGGCAGAACTAGTCGAAGAAATAGGCGGTAAGATTGGAGCCTTTGCCTTCGTCATAGAATTGGCGGCGCTGGCGGGAGCCAAGAAGCTGAAAGAGATGGGATACCGGGTCCATTCTCTGGCGGTGTATGACTAGTCTTTGGATAAAAACTACTCAGCCGAAATAGGAATAATTGGGGGGACAGGACTCTATAATGTCCAACTTTTTGGGAATGAAAGACAAGTAAAGGTCTATACTCCGTACGGCGAGCCATCTGATCTCATTACTCTAGGCGAATATGCAGGAAGAACGATAGCATTTATTCCGAGACATGGCAGAAAACATACTATTCCGCCTCATCGGATCAACAGCCGGGCTAATATTTGGGCATTGAGAGAGCTGGGAGTAACAAGAATAATTGCCCCCTCTGCGGTAGGAAGTTTAAGAAGAGAATACGAGCCGGGTCACATATCGATTCCGGAGCAATTCATTGATCTTACTAAAAATAGGGAATACACTTTTTATGACGGAGGCGAAATTTGCCATATTTCTGTTGCCGAGCCTTTCTGTGGTGATCTTATAAGGGTCGCTTTAGATTGCGCCAAAAAATTAGAAAATATTGTTCACCCTAAGGTCACCTATGTCTGTATTGAAGGACCTAGGTTTTCAACCAAAGCAGAGTCGCAATTTTTCCGTGAAGTGTTAAGAGCGGATGTCGTAGGGATGACTGTTATTCCCGAGTGCGTTCTGGCACGAGAGGCACAAATATGCTATCTCTCTATTGCTACAATAACGGATTATGACGTATGGTCTGAATCACCAGTGACCTCCAAAGATATCCTGGAACAATTAAAGAAGAACGTAGAGAAGACAAGAAACCTGATAGCCGAAATGATCCCGCACATAAGCGCGCAGAGACTCTATTGCAACTGTGGAAATGCATTGGAGGGATCGTTACTATGAAGTTATTTTTGAAGGTGTAGACCTTGTGGCAGAACTACGTCCCCTTCAATTATTTTTCGTTGGACAGCTAGCTCCACATCCTCAGGATTGAAACCCATTCCTCTTAGTCTGTCGGCGGATTTCTTGGATAGTCTTAGGTTCACGTTGTGCCCACCAATCCTACCGAATGCAATTGCGGTGAATCTAAATTTTTCCTCATTCAGAACAAAGTGCCCGATGAGCTTGCTTGCAATTTCGCTTCCTCTGGTGTTGTGTACGCAAACGGTTAGTCCAGTACGTGTTTCTTCGGGGATCAACTTGCGCTAGTCTCGTTATTCATCTCCACCGCGCGGTTTACATTCCTTTCGATAAGAAAACTCCACCACTCGTCATCAATAATTCTGTAGTCCTTGACATCAACCTGAATGGTAGATTCACTGTCAGAAGTTATGAAATCGAACCTGCCATGATTAATCAATTTGATAAGCCTCCATCGGTCTTGGTGTTTCCTTATTCTGCTCACAGCAACTGCCCATTTCTTCCCTTTTTCAATTCTTGGCATCCCTATGTAGTCTACGATATCAAGCACTCCTAATCTCTTCTCCTCACAGAACAGCTCTTTTGTAATAACATTTCGCCATATGTCGATACCGGCCACCGTTCTCCCGTTTTCGTTGATATTTATTACGCCAAAATAAACTGTCTTGTCTACGTTAGCTGGATCTGCATTAGTCATACTTGGCCACCCGTAAAACAATTAAGTAGCTCTAGCGGCTTCGAAAGGTCCCTCTAGTACGATCCCAATGTTATCTATGATCAAGTTCTTTTTGAATGGTATGTTGTCTTCGATACAAAGCCGTCGATAGCGGTTAGTGATTGCAAATCTGGGGTGAAGCGATTCGTATTCAGTTTCAGAGATATCGATGATCATCCCCTTATCTACTAGAGATTTAGCAACCATGCCGGCCTCCTGTTTCGGACAATCCAAAGATTCGGATATTTTGCCTATAGTAGTTCTGCCATTCTTAACAATAAGAACGAATGTTTTGGACTCTTCATTGGACAGTCTCAGTCGAGATTTGAGTAGGATTTCAACATCATTAAGGCTTACTGACAATAGTGAATCATAAATAATGTGGAATCAGATTATTAAAGGTAAAGTATAACCGTCTGTACTTAGATCCACAATTCAGGAGTTAACCAGGCTAAAAAATTAGAGGCTCTTGTACTAGTATATGTACCGCACTCGGGGGAGGTTCCGCTAAAGCCAACCAAAAGTTGTCAGGGGAGGTATTAGAATTTATTTCAAGCCCCAGATGCCCCATAAATTCTTACGGAAAACATGATTAGATCCTACTGTTGCCAAACTTATAGCAGCTTTAAAATCTCAATTAAAAGGTTCATGTATGTAACAATTACGTATCCAAGGGATATTTTACGAACAACTTCAATAATTATTTCTGGGTACACATAATATTATGACATGAACGACTTATAAATTAGGTCGTTGTTACGGTCTTGATGTTGACTCAAAAATTAGTAGCACTAGTGGTGATAGGAGCCGTACTTTCGATTGGCGCAGCACTGGGAGGTTACGCTATTGCTGCCGTGGTGGCACAACCAAGCGCAAATATGAGCAATAGCACAAGCTCTGCCGGCAATAGCACAACCTCTGCCGGCAATAGCACAACCTCTGCCGGAGGCACCAGCGTTTCCATAGTTCCTAATGCATCTACATTGGCGGACAAAGCTTTTTCGCCTAATCCAGTGAGTATCAAAGTGGGAGATACGATAACATGGACAAACAAAGATACGCTCTTCCATACAGTCACTTCAGGGACAGGACCTAGCGATCCTGCCAAGGGGAAAGAGTTCGATTCTGGGCTATCAGGACCTTCTGCTTTGACTACCCAGGGAAAAACATTTTCCCACAAGTTCACGACTGCAGGAGAGTTCCCATACTTCTGTCAGCTACATCCCACGATGGTAGGCAAAGTTAGTGTGAAGTAAAACTCACCTTTTCAATTTTTTCCGGAAGCTGATTCCTTTTAACTTAGTGGGTGGATCAAACGGTGCCAAACATACTTTGCGTTCAAGAGATTGTTTTTGTTCATTGAGCGTGTCGTGGACGCTCCTCTAGAAATCACTGAAAGCACTCTGTTCTATGTAGAGCTCTTGGATCCGTTCCAACACACGTCACGGCGTATATGTTCGTGATCATCCACGAACCTATATAATGCATTCATGTAAAATTGGACTCATGAACAGTTCCGCAAATCTAACACATAGGGTTGCCGTTCTAGATGAAGAGCTATGTCAACCGAGAAAGTGCGGTCTAGAGTGCATCGTGTATTGCCCAGTAAATAAGACGGGCGGTGAATGTATTGTGCTTAGCGAGGACCGCAGGAAGGCAGTTATTTCGGAAGATCTATGCACCGGTTGCGGGATTTGCGTAAAGAAATGCCCTTTTGACGCGATCGTTATTGTAAACTTGGCCAGAGAACTTGGGGATCGGAAAATACATCAGTATGGCATCAATTCATTTAGGTTATACAACCTCCCAACACCTAGGAAAGGATCTGTCGTTGGCTTATTGGGAAAAAACGCAATAGGCAAATCCAGCATAGTCAACATATTGGCAGGGTCAACCATACCAAATTTTGGTAATTATGATTCCGAGCCGGGATGGGATAACGTTCTTAAGAAATTCCGAGGCACGGAGTTACAATCTCACTTTGGAAAGATCGCGACCCGTGAGATCCGCGTCTCGATTAAACCTCAGTTAGTTTATCAGATTCCAAATGTCTTCGATGGAACCGCAATAGAATTGCTAAGAAAATACGACGAACGAAAGGTGTCTGCTGATTTGATAGACGATCTTGGCTTACAAGATTCACTTGACCAAAACGTTCGAAATTTGAGCGGAGGTCAATTGCAACGACTAGCTGTGGCAGTAGCATCAGCCAAGGACGCTGACTACTACTTTTTTGATGAGCCATCTTCCTATAATGATGTCTACCAAAGACTTGTTGTTGCACGAACAATACGATCACTAGCCGAGGAAGGAAAGAGTGTTATGGTGGTCGAGCACGATATGACGCTGATAGACTACCTCTCAGACTACGTACATATTGTCTATGGAGAACCGGGTGCGTACGGGATAGTCTCTGGTCCCCAGAGCACAAAGCAAGGCATAAATGACTACCTTGACGGCTTTATTTCGACCGAGAATGTGCGATTTCGTGACAAACCATTCAGGTTTGAGACAAGGAGCTCAACCGAGGATATCATTTCAGAAAGTGCAGTCGCGCGTTACTCAGACCTAAGCAAGGAATTTCCTTCATTCTACTTGAAAGTTTCTGCTGGGGCCATACGACATGGAGAAATCGTCGGTGTTATCGGTGCAAATTCCCTCGGCAAGACCACTTTCATGAGGATGCTAGCTGGCTTGGATAAGCCTGACAAGGGTACCGTCGATGCTAGCGCAAGAATTTCATTCAAACCTCAATACCTTTCCCAGGAATACGACGGAAGCGTTTATTCCCTTTTATCCTCCGCATGCGAAGGGATGCAAAACATGTCACTAATGGAGGATCAAATCCTAAACCCACTGGGAATTAAGAGACTTTATGAACGAAACGTCAGGAATCTTAGTGGAGGCGAATTACAAAAGGTAGCCATAGCNGCGACCTTACTTCGTCCCGCNANTATATATGCTTTAGACGAGCCATCCGCATTTTTAGATGTCGAGGATAGAATNGCACTCTCAAAATTCCTTCAGCGATTTGTTAGAGCACAAGGAAAATCTTCAGTTGTAATCGATCACGACATGCAAATTATTGACTTAGTGGCTGACTCTCTCGTGATTTTTGACGGCAGGCCAGGCCTGAAGGGCTTGGCAAGTCAACCTTTGCAGAAGAAGGATGGGATGAACAAGTTCCTGCGAAACCTTTCGATCACGTACAGAAGAGATGAGGATACGGGGAGACCTAGAATTAACAAGGATGGGAGTCGATTAGATAGGTCGCAAAAAGATTCTGGAGATTACTATTACACGAAAGGGACATCTGAATAACTATGCCACATATGCTGAGGGAGGCTTTGACAGAGTTCCTAACCCCTAAAGAGCTAGACTCGATTTTTTCCGCGTTTGACATAATAGGAGACATAGCGATTATAAAGATTCCCAGATCCTTCGGAGTGGACAAGAAAATAATTGGAGACACCATCCTTAATAACCTCAAGGCAGTGAAAACTGTATTCTCACAGACGTCTTCAGTCAGGGGAGATTTTAGAATTCGTGAATTGGAGTATCTTGCTGGTGAAAACAAGACTGAAACCGAGTACAGAGAGAATGGATGTAGGTTCAGGGTTGATGTGGCTAAGGTGTATTTTTCCCCAAGACTATCAACAGAAAGGCTGAGGATAGCGATGATGGTACGTGACGGCGAGGTGGTTACCAATATGTTTGCCGGCGTAGGAACCTATTCTGTCCTGATGGCTAAAAAGAATAAGACATGCAAAGTATACAGCATTGATTCAAATCCCGTCGCCATTGAACTTTGTAGCGTCAATGCTAAAGTAAATAAGGTTGAAGAGAATGTTGTACCACTTCTGGGGGATGCCCGAGAAGTTATAAAAAAAAAATTCCTGGGAAATCTACTCGAGTGTTGATGCCTTTACCAGAAAAGGCCAAAGAATTTGTTGCATCAGCTGTAGCGGCATTGAGCGATAGAAAGGGAACGATACATTACTTGCTCATGTACGAGCAAAGAATAGGAAGCTCGGCATAGAGGCCGGCGTGACGGATACTGCAGATGCGTTTAGGGAATATAGACACAAGATTCTTAAGACCAAAATAATAAGAGAAGTAGGTCCTAGATTGTATCAAATTGTCTCGGACGTTGTTCTCTTTGGTGGGGACATTAACTAGACTCCTCATTTTCGTACGGTCTTGGTGTCGTTGTCATAGTGTAGCCAATCCAGGCCAAAACCGCTAACAGTGCAGCTACTGCAACAATGACAGTAATTTCTAAGACTAATACGCCGAAAGGGGTAGCTAGTACTAGGTAGACATACGCGATGAAAACAACGATCGATATAGTCATAAGACCAATCCCAGTGATTCGTCCCCTTCCCTTCTGATGTTCATGTCTCAGACCCGAACCCTCCTTTCATTTACGTCCCCTCGACCACCATAAAAATTCGCTGGGTTCTTCTGTACCATTAGTCAAATTCTAGAGCCATTAGGTACGCATCTTCTCCGTCCCGATAATATGCGCGAAGCCTTGACTTAATTTGAAAGCCAAGCCTCTCATAGATTCTAACGGCTGTTTCATTGCTAACTCTGACCTCTAAGTATATTTCATCGGTCTTTCTCGCGATAACACCGTTGATCCCTTCTAGCATGAGAGCCTTACCAATTCCCTGGCTTCGGTGTTGCTGTAAAACGGCGACAGAAACGACATGACCCTTCTTAACGAATCCAAGCTTCCTAAAATTCGAAAACCCAAACTCAATTTTGCACATGATATAACCGACTACCTTGTTATCCAGCTCAGCGACGATGAAAGATTCAGGTAACTCTCTTAGGATAGATTGGAAAAAATAGTCAGAATAGTGTTCGGGAAGAGTGAGCATATTGATATCCACGACATATTGCAGGTCTTCTGCTTCGCAGCGACGAATAATGTACTGGCCTACTCTTCGTAGAGCTGTTTGCAACGTATTGAATAAGTGCCTTCCAAATTATTTAACCTTACCAGCTGCACAACTGAAAAAGTCATTATCGGCATGAACGACTTTTCCAATTTTACAATCATGCGAAGATATACCCGTCATCGGTTTACTTTGACCTCAGACAATCACTTTTAAGTAGGTCAGCAAAAAGTTCCACTAGACATGGTTTTTGGCAAAGACATTCGACTTGGTAGACTTTTGGAGAAGGGTAAGATGCTTTGCATTCCAATGGATCATGGTATTAGTAGCGGGCCGATAA
>AF_2010_repII_A001DRAFT_10000269_pt1 | contig 9983 bp, 10 predicted proteins | sample AmaForreplIIA001_FD_9190 | JGI IMG/M metagenome (IMG submission 9190)
CCGCCGCCCGTTTGGCTATTTCAAGTTTTTGCAACACCGCCTTCCGCTCGCAAGCAAAGCGGACGAAATTTCCGGAGCGGCTTGAAAGGTGACCGCAGCTCACCGCGCGGCCGAATCATGCTGGCAGGCGTGCTTCTCGCGCCATTTCGGGCCGGGACCGCGCATGTAATGGAGCTCAGGCTGATAGGACTTCCTCTCATCAACCAGCATCGCTCGGCAGATATTCGTCGCAACCATCCATGCCTTCAGAGCGCCCGCGGCAAGGCCCAACGCCGCATTCGAGAGCATTTGATTCATCCGAATTCTCCCATCAACGGCAGTCTCATGATCGAGCGATAAGACGTCCTGCGGGAGATTTGCCCGTCCTGCCATATGTTTTCGAGAGGAAAGGCGCGGCAACGATATAGGAATCTCGTTAAGGAACCGATGCTGGATCGAGTTTCCCGTCCCCGAGGAACTATCGCGCCGCATTCGCGTTGACGTTGCGGGTTGGCGCGCACGGGGGGAGAGCACTGATGCGTATCGGTCCAATATTTCCCGTTATGGCCGCGATCGCGCTGATCGCGGCGGCAGCCGGGCTCCATGCCGTGGGGTCTGGGCTGGCGGAAGGGGTTGCACGATCGGCTCAACCGNGNCAGCTNGCGCAAACGCCTGAGCAATCGGCGCCGCCGACGGAGCAACCTGAAACGGGAAATCCGCCATCGGCTGCGCCCGCGCCACCGACCCCCTCTCCCGGCACCCCGGCGATGGTTCTCGACGATCAGGAGGTCTCCACAATCCTCGGCAAGAGCGTGCGCAGCAGCACCGGGGAGGACATGGGACGGATCGTCGATATCATCGTGAGCCGCGACGGCCAGGTCCACGCGGCCATCATCGACTTCGGCGGGTTTCTCGGCATCGGATCGCGCAAGGTCGCGGTCGATTGGCACGCGTTGAATTTCGCCCCGGCGGGAAAGCCCGGATCGATCTCTTTGGAACTCACGCGCAACCAGGTGCGACTGGCGCCGGAATACAAGCGGGGTGAGCCGGTGGTGGTGGTCGGCGCAGTCGGTACCGAGCGAACCATGCCGTCGAGCGAGGTCGCAGCACCGGAGCGGTAATCCTGTCGAGCGCACCGGCACCCCGCGATTCCGGCCGCTCCGACCGACGCCGGGTCGAAGGCCACAAATCCGCCCCGCAGCGGACGCTGCCCCCTGAGCCACCCATCGCCGCCTCCCGCCGCAGCCTGCGCGGACTCGATTGGTTCGCGTTCTGCGTGGCCGACGTGCAGACCGGATTTGGGCCTTCATCTCCGTCTATCTCACCGCGCATGGATGGACGCAGGTCGACATCGGCCTCATTCTCACCGCCCGCAGCCTTGCCGGGCTGGCATTGCAAATGCCCGGCGGGGCGATCGTCGATGCCGCGCGGTCGTTACGGGGCGTCACGGCGCTGGCGATGATCGCGATCAGCGCGAGCGCGCTGGTGATCGCGCTGTGGCCGATGTTTGCGTCCGTTCTCACTGCACAAATCCTGCAGGCCGCCGGCAGCAGCGTGGTGAGCCCGGCGATTGCCGCGATCAGCCTCGGGCTCGTCGGTCACGCCGCCAGCGGGGAACGCTTCGGCCGCAATGCCCGCTTCGCCTCCATCGGTAACGGTCTCGCCGCGGCGGGCATGGGTGTAGTCGGGTATTTCTGGTCGACCCAGGCGGTATTCCTCGTCACCGCCGCCTTTATCATTCCCACGCTGATCGCGCTGGCTCAGATCCGGTCGGAGGAAATCGATCCCGTTCGCGGCCACGGCGGGTTGGCGCAAGGCCGGAACAAGACGGCGGGCTTTGTGGCTCTCGTGACCAACCGGCCGCTCCTGACCTTTGCGACGTGCGTGACCGTCTTCCAGCTCGCGAATGCGGCGATGCTTCCGCTGGTGGCCAGCGTGGTCACCATGCGTTCGAGCACGTGGGCGACGACGTTGGTGGCGGCCGCGATCGTGGTGCCGCAGCTCGTGGTGGCGACGTTCTCGCCCTCGGTCGGCCGTTGGGCGCAGCGATGGGGACGCCGGCCGATCCTGCTCGCCGGCTTCGCCGCCTTGCCTATTCGCGGCCTGTTGCTCATGGTCGTGGTCGACCCTCGCCTGCTGGTGGCGGTGCAGCTGCTCGACGGCATCTGCGCCGCAGTGTTCGGCGTGCTGGTTCCGCTCACGATTGCCGATATCACGCGCGGCACCGGCCGCTTCAATCTGGCGCAGGGCATCGTGGGCAGCGGAATTGGAATCGGAGCCTCGATGAGCACGACGTTGGCCGGATGGATGAGCGATCGGCTCGGCAGCAGCGTCGCGTTCCTGGGCCTTGGATGCATCGGCGCCGCGGGACTCGTGCTGACCTTTCTGCTGATGCCCGAGACCATGGAGAAGAAGGGCGGTCCCAAATTGCTGACGTCGGGTCGCAATTGAGCCGATCGCAGCCAGGAGCGCGGTGCCCGCGCTCATCGAATTCGACAGTCGCGTGCAACATTACGAAGTCGTCGACGAGATATGATCGCGCCGTTGCCGCGTCCCGATGAGGCAAAATCGCGGCGAGCTTCGAAACAACCTGTTCGTCCACTCACGCGTCGCCGGGCACGTGATCGGGCTTGGGCCGCACGGCGAGCTGATAGAGCTTGGGGCCGAACAGCGCGAGCGCCGCCAGCGCCAGGATCGTCGCCGACAGCGGCCGCGTGAAGAACACGGTCCAATCGCCTGCCGAGATCGTCATGGCCTGACGGAAGTTCTGCTCCGCCAGCGGCCCGAGAATCATCCCAATGATGACGGGCGCGGCCGGGAAGTCGTAGCGGCGCATAAGATAGCCGATGCCGCCGATGAGATAGAGCAGGATGAGGTCGACCGGAGACTGGGTGATCCCATAGGTGCCGATGGTGGCGAACACGAGAATGCCGGCATAAAGGAGTGGCGCCGGGATGTGCAGGAGCTTCACCCAGATCGCGATCAGCGGCAGGTTGAGCACGAGCAGCATGACGTTGCCGATGAACAAGGACGCGATCAGGCCCCACACCAGCTGCGGCTGCGACTGCAACAACAGCGGTCCCGGATTGATGCCGTAGCTCTGGAACGCCGAAAGCATGATCGCGGCGGTCGCCGACGTCGGCAGGCCGAGCGTGAGCATCGGCACCAGGACGCCCGCGGCCGAGGCGTTGTTGGCGGCTTCCGGGCCGGCGACGCCTTCGATCGCGCCTTTGCCGAACTCCTGCGGTTTCGAGGAGAGCTTCTTCTCGACGTAGTAGCTCAGAAAGGTCGGGATCTCGGCGCCGCCCGCGGGCATGGCACCGATGGGAAAGCCGATCGCAGCGCCGCGTAGCCATGGTTTCCACGACCGCTTCCATTCCTCGAGTGTCATCCAGAGCGAGCCCGAGAGCGGAATGATCTCGTCCTTGCCAGAGCGGTAGCGCGAAGCGACGTAGAGCGTCTCCCCGACCGCGAACAGACCGACCGCCACCACGATGACGTTGATGCCGTCGAGCAGTTCCGGAAGACCGAAGGTGAAGCGCGCCTGGCCGGTCTGCAGGTCGACGCCGATCAGCCCGAGCCAGATGCCGAAGAACAGCGCGGCCAGCCCCCTCACCGCCGAGGAGCCCAGCACCGCCGACACGGTCACGAAGGCGAACACCATGAGGGAGAAATAATCGGCCGGCCCGAACTTAAGCGCCCAATCCACCACCACTGGCGCGAGGAACGTGATGCCGAGGGTGCCGATCATACCGGCGACGAACGAGCCGATGGCCGCGGTCGCGAGCGCCGCGCCGGCGCGGCCGTTACGCGCCATCTTGTGACCCTCGAGCGCCGTGACGATGGTGGCGCTCTCGCCGGGCGTGTTGAGGAGAATCGACGTAGTCGAGCCGCCGTACATCGCGCCGTAATAGATGCCGGCGAAAAGAATGAATGCCGCGGTCGACTCGACCTTGAAGGTGATCGGCAAGAGCAGCGCGATGGTCAGCGCCGGGCCGAGGCCGGGAAGGACGCCGATCGCAGTTCCCAGCGTGGTGCCGACCAGGCACCACAGGAGATTCATCGGAGTGAGCGCGACCGCAAAGCCGTTGAGAAGTTGCGAGAAGGCATCCATCTCAGCTGCCCTCCACCCCAATCAGCCGTTCGATCGTGGTTTCGAGCAAGCCGGAACCGATATTGATGCCGAGCGTCGTGGCGAAGCCGAAATAGGCGACGAGCGCGAAAGCCGCGCCGATCGAGGCGTCGCGGACGATCGCCTTGGAGCCGAAGCCGCGGGCCACGCAGACGAACAGAATGGTCGAAGCGATGGTGAATCCTGCGGGACCGATTAAGACGACGTTGAGCACGAGACCGGCAAGGATCCAGAGCAGGGCCGCTCGATCGGGCGTGGCGCTCTTCTCCTCCTCGGTCTGCCAGCCTCCTTGCCAGGCGTCGATCAGAAGGAGGACGCCGAGCAATCCGAGAGCGGCCGCCGTCATCAGCGGAACGACGGTCGGTCCGACCTTGGCGTAAAGGGGCGATACCGGTATCGACATCGCCTGCCAGAACATGACGATCGCCAGCACGAGCACGCCGGCGCCGATGATCGTTTCGCCGACGGCCGGCCGCGGGCGCAGGGGCGCGTCTTCCTGGGAGCCGCTGGTCATGTCAGGCAAGCCCGAGCTCTTTGAGGATGCCCTCGATCCGCGCCGTCTCAACCTCGAGAAAGGATTTGTAATCGTCGCCGAGAAGCGTGATCTGCGTCCAGTCGTGCAGCTTGCAGGCCTCGGCCCATTGCGGTGTTGCCGCCATCTTTTCCATCAGCGCGATCATTGCCTTGCGTTGCGCGTCGTTGACGCCGGGAGGCGCGAACACGCCCCGCCAGTTGAACAGCTCCACGTCGATGCCTTCCTCTTTCAGCGTCGGCGCCGCGATGTCTTCCTGGCGCTTGTCCGCCGATATGGCGATCACCCGCAGCTTCCCGGCTTTCACCTGTTCTGCGAACTCGCCATAGCCGGAGATGCCGGCCGCAACCTGGTTGCCGAGCAGCGCGGCGGTCGCGGGCCCGCCACCGGCGAAAGCAACGTAGCTGACCTTCGTGGGCGCGACGCCGAGTGCCTTGGCGATCATGCCGATGAGGATGTGGTCGGAGCCGCCGGCCGAGCCGCCGGCAACGGGAACCTTGGTGGGATCGGCTTTGAGCGCGGCCGCAAAGTCCTTCGCGTTCTTGAAGGGCGACTGTGCCGGAACCACCAGCGCCAGAAACTCGCCGGTCAGGCGGGCGATGGGGGTCGCCTGCGCGAGCTTGACCGGGCTTTTGTTGGCGGTGATCGCGCCGACCATCACCATGCCCGCAACCATCAGCGCGTTGCCCTGCCCCTTCCATTGATTCAAGAATTGCGGAAGCCCGACAGCCCCGCCGGCGCCTCCCACATTGGTGATCTGCACGCCCTTCACGGCACCGGTTGCGCGCAGCACTTGCTCGATCGTACGCGCCGTCTGGTCCCAACCGCCGCCCGGCGCCGCGGGAACGAAGAGCTTGAGCAAATCGATCGACTGGGCGAGCGCGGCGTCGATGCTCGCGAGTGACAGCGGCAAAGCGGCGGCAGGAAGGAGCGCAGCGCTACGCAGAAGATCACGGCGGGTCGGCATGGCGTTTCCTTTCCAAGAGATATTTGACCGACGCTCTCCGGCGCCTAGTTGCATGCATTACGAAAGCAGGAGACGTAGCCGAAGTCGAGCCGCTACGTTCCGGCAAGCTTGCGCGCAGGCGGGCCAGTATAGGTCCAAACCAGATGGCGCGGGATTGGTCCTTTGTTGCGCTCGCCCGACTGCATCTCCTCGAAAGCGTGGGCCAATGCGCCGACCGAGCGAGACAATACGAACAGTCCGCGGCAGAGAGCGGGCGCAAAGCCGAGCTCCGCGAAGACCACGCCGGTCGCGCCATCGATATTCATCGGGACGGGTCGTCCCTTCTCGGCTGCAAGCTGCGCCTCGAGCGCACGCCCGATAGCGGCGAAGCGCCCGCTCACGGCGCCACCGACGGCAGCGGCCTCGACCAGCTCGAGCAGGCGCGGCGCACGCGGATCGCGGGGATGAAAGCGGTGCCCGAAGCCGGGCACATGCCGGATGCCCGCTTCGGCCAATGCCTTCATTTCGGCGCTGACGGCTTGCGCCAGGCGCGCCTCGCTGACCGGACCGCTGCCCATGCGCGCGGCGATGGCATTATAAAGCGTGACGCATTGTTCGCCGGCTCCGCCGTGGACGTCACCAAGCATATTGATGGCGGAGGCCATGGCATTGTTGATGCCGACCCCGCAGGTGATCGCCATTCTGGCCGCCGCGATCGACGGGGCCTGCGGGCCGTGGTCGACCGCCGCGACCAGCGCGGCCTCCAGCAACTTGGCGGCGGCGGGATCGGGAAGCTCGCCCCGCGTCATGAGATAGATCATCTCGGCAAAACTGACGCGGCCGATAAGGTCCTCGATCGCGTAGCCGCGATAGCGGATCATCCCCGGCTTCATGTCGATGATCGCAGTCGACCACCAATCCTGCGGGGTCGTGGGGTTGTGGGTCGCGGGCATGTTGCTGCTGCTCATATGGCGCCATCGCGCGCAAGCTCATCGATTTCGGGCGTGGAAAATCCAAGTTCAGCCAGGAGATCGCCGGTATCGGCGCCGAGCGCCGGTGGCGGCGATGCCGGTTGCGGATCGCCGCTCGCCAGCCGGAAGCCCGATCGCACGACGCGCACGGGACGATCGACGGCGGGCACGCCGTCGAAGGTTTTGAGCAGTCCTCGCTCGACGACCTGCGGATGCTCGAGCACGGAGGGCACGTCGAGCACTTCCCCGGCGGGAACGCCGCTCTTGTTGAGGAGCGCCGACCATTCCTGCGCCGATCTCGCCGCGAGCGCCNGCTCGATCTCAGCCTTCAATTCNAACCGACGGCGCTTGCGATCCTCGCGCGCGGCGAAGCGCGGATCGACGGNAAGNTCGCCGCGGCCGATCAACCGGCACAACGTCTCGAACTGCTCCTGCTTGTTCGCGGCGATNTTCAGGAGTCCCTTGCCGGTGCGGAACGTGCCCGANGGGCTCGCCGTCATGTTCTCGTTGCCCATGGGCTCGGGTTTTGCGCCGGCAATGAGCCAATTCGAAACCGCCCAGCCCATGGCCACGAGCGAGGCTTCCAGCATGGAGACGTCGACGAATTCCCCCTCCCCCGTCCGCTCGCGGCGAACGAGCGCCGCGGCAATGGCGAAGGCGGCGGTCATGCCGCCCATCGTATCGGCGACCGGATAGCCGACCCGCAATGGCGCCGATTGCGCGTCGCCGGTGACGCTCATCACCCCGCACAGCCCCTGGATGATCTGATCGTAGGCAGGATTGAACCGCAGCGGTCCGTCCTGGCCGAAGCCGGAGATCGCGCAGTAGATGATGTCATTCTTGGCGGCTTTGAGCGCCGCGTAGCCAAGCCCCAACCGCTCCATCACCCCGGGACGAAAATTTTCAACGAGGACGTCAGAGGTGGCGGCCAGCCGCGAGAACGCGTCGCGGCCCTTGGGTGATTTCAAATTCAGCGTGATCGAGCGCTTTCCCGCGTTTTGCGCCAGGAAGGACGCCCCCATGCCGCGGCGATTGAGCTCAGGATCGGCGCCGAGTTGGCGCGCGAGGTCGCCTGAGCCGGGCACCTCGACCTTGATCACGTCGGCGCCGAGCTGCGCCAGTTGATAGCAGCAGAACGGACCGGCAAGCACGTTGGTCAGATCGAGCACCCGCGTCCCCGCGAGAAGTCCGGCCATTCCTGCACCAGCTTATTCTGTCTGACAGAATACTCTTCCGTATAGCATAACGTTCTGTACAGCGCAACCATGTTCTATTATGGTTGCAGAATCAGGCAACCGCGGAGCGGATGATCGGGATGAGCAAAGACAGGGTCGAGGCGGTCGAACGCGCGCTCGCCGTGCTCAACGCGTTCCATGCCGACAAGCCGACGATGACGCTCGGCGAGATCGCGTCGGCAACGGGTTTCTACAAGAGCACGATCCTGCGCCTCGCAGGCTCGCTGGAGCGGCTCGGCTATCTCATTCGCGACGAGCGCGGCGCGTTCCGGGTCGGACCGGCGCTGTGGCGATTGGGATCGATCTACCGGGCCGGATTCAATCTCGGCGAGGCGATCAGGCCCGAGCTGCGCAGGCTGGTCGAGGCGACCGGCGAGACGGCGTCGTTCTATGTCCGTGAAGGTCAGTCTCGCGTGTGCCTGTTTCGGCACAATTCCCCGCAATCCGCGCGCCATCACCTCGATGAGGGCGCCGAGTTGCCGCTCAACGCCGGCGCCAGCGCCCATGTGCTGCTCGCCTTCTCCGATGCCAAAGGCCCGAAGGCGAAGGCGGTGCAGCAGCGCGGCTATGACATATCGCTGGGCGAGCGCGACCCGCAGGTGGCCGCGGTCGCCGTCCCCGTTTTCGACCTCGCCGGTGAGTTCCGCGGCGCGCTCGCGATCTCGGGTCTGATCGGACGCTTCAAGGAGAAGGCGCGCCAGGCCGCGCGCACGGAATTGTCGGCATCGGCCGATCGGCTCCGCACAGTGCTGCCGGCGCCCGAATGACCGTTGACCGATGTCGAAGACGACCCCTGCGCTCGACTGCGAATGTCGAGCGACGTAAGCTTCTGGACACATAAATCGCCCGCTGCAACGACGGAAGCCCGCAATGCTCACGCGTCGTCACCTACTCGCTGCCTCGAGCGCAGGGTTGCTCTCTTCCAGCATGAGCTTCGTCCTGCGCGCGTTTGCGCAGGCGATCAAGAAACCGGCCCACGTGATCGTCGGCTTTCCGGCGGGCGGCGGCACCGACGTCATCGCCCGCATCCTCGCGGACGGGCTGCGCGGTCCCTACGCGTCCACGGTGCTGGTGGAAAACAAGCCCGGCGCCGCGGCGCGCATCGCGGTCGAATACGTGAAGAATGCGCAGCCGGACGGAAGCGTGATGCTGTTCACGCCGGACTTTCCGATGACGGTCTACCCGCACAGTTTCCGCTCCCTGAGCTACGACCCGCTGCGCGACTTCATCGCGGTGTCGCCGGCAGCGAAGTCGATGCTGACCTACAACGTCGGCCCGGCGGTGCCGGAGAGCGTGAAAACCTTGGCCGAGTTCGCGCAATGGTGCAAAGCCAATCCCGGCAAGGCTTCGTACGCAACCACGGCGGCGGGCGGCACGCCGCATTTCGTCGGCATGATGTTCGCCAACGCGGCCGGCGTCGTGATGACTCCTGTGCATTACCGTGGTGGGGCACCGGCGCTGCAGGATCTGCTTGGCGGTCACGTTCCGGCGAGTATCAATCCGATCAGCGAAAGCCTGCCCTTCGCAAAATCGGGAACGTTGCGAATTCTGGCGGTGACGGGTTCGCAGCGCTCGTCGTTCCTGCCCGACGTCCCGACCATGGCCGAGGCCGGCTATCAGGTGGTGGTGGAATCGTGGCTGGGCGTGTTCGTGCCGGCGAAGACGCCGGCGGACATCGTCGACGCGCTGAATGCGGCCATCGCCGAAGCGGCGAAATCTTCGCACATGATCGAGAATCTGGCCAAGGTCGGCAATACCACCGCATTCCAGACGCCGGCGCAATTCGCCGCCACGGTGAAAGCAGATCTGGCGCGCTGGGCCCCGGTCGTGAAGGCATCCGGTTTCGTCGCCGACGATTAGCGCGAAAACCACAACCGCCAGCGCCGATCGGCGACGATTGCACGCGCTGCATTGTGACCGGGAGCCCCGGTGACGCCTCCGCCCGGATGCGCGCCCGATCCGCAGTGGTAGAGTCCCTTCAACGGTCCCCGATAATCGGCATAGCCGACCGCGGGGCGAGCCCAGAACAGCTGATCGAGCGTCAACGCGCCGTGAAAAATATCTCCACCGGTCAGCCCGAACACCTGCTCCAGATCGAAGGGGCTCAAGACCTGACGGCCGATGACGCTGGCCTTGAACCCCGGCGCGTAGCGATCGACGGTTTCGATCATCAGATCGGCCACCGTCT
>AF_2010_repII_A001DRAFT_10000270_pt1 | contig 9962 bp, 9 predicted proteins | sample AmaForreplIIA001_FD_9190 | JGI IMG/M metagenome (IMG submission 9190)
CTCCTATCATGGACAGTCTTGTGGCCCTGCTTCGTCGCGACCCGCCTGCCGCTGCCTCGGCAATTGTGGTGATCATCGGTTCGCTGACGATCTGTGGCGTTCTTTTCTTCCAGCACGTGCTTGGGTATCCGCCGTGCCCGCTCTGCCTCGATCAACGCAACGCTTTCTACGTCGGTGTTCCGCTTGCGGCGCTGCTTTGGCTTGGCGCGAACTACGGGGCGTCCAGCAAGGTTATGATCGCTGGCTTTGCAGTTATCGCCGCGGTCATGCTTGGGAACGCCGGATTGTCTGCCTACCACGCCGGCGTCGAATGGAAGTTCTGGCCGGGTCCCGCAGATTGTTCAGGACCGATCAACAGTCTCGGTTCGGCCAATGATATGCTCAAGCGACTTCAGAACATCAGAATCGTTCGCTGCGACGAGGCCGCCTGGCGCTTCCTGGGCATCTCGCTCGCCGGCTACGATGTTTTGGTGTCGCTGTTTCTTGCGGCAATCGCTGCCTGGGGATTCAAGGAGTCGCTGGCGCAGCAGAGACGTTCCCGCTAAAAAATCCAAAAGGTTGATCATCATGGAAGTTCTGATTATCGGCGCGGGCATCGGCGGGTTGACGCTGGGGCTGATGCTCGACCGCGCCGGAATTGCATGCCGGATCTTCGAAGCGGCGCCTGAACTCAAGGCGGTCGGGGTGGGTATCAATATCCTGCCTCACGCGTCACGTGAGTTGTGTGCGCTCGGTCTCGAAGAGGCGCTCGCGAACGTGGCCGTAACCACTCGCGAGTATTGCTTCTACAACCGGTTCGGCCAATTCATTTACAGCGAGCCGGCCGGCCGTTTCGCTGGCTACGACGTGCCGCAGTTCTCCATTCATCGCGGCGACCTGCAGATGGTCTTGCTAGATGCGTTCGTGAAGCGGGCCGGGGCGGACAAAGTGATCACTGGCTGGCGATGCACTCGCGTCGAGCATGAGGGACCCGAAGCGATTGCCCATTTCGAGGACGTTTCGGGCAAGCCGCTGCCGTCGCAGCGCGGCAGCGTCGTTGTGAGCGCAGAAGGCATTCATTCGGTGCTGCGCAAGCAGCTCTATCCGAACGAGGGCCCGCCGAAATACTCCGGCATCAACATGTGGCGCGGAGTTACGCGCTGGAAGCCGTTCCTTTCAGGCGCCAGCATGATCCGCATCGGCTGGCACCATCCGGCAAAGCTCTTGATCTATCCCATCCGAAACAATGTTGATGCGGATGGGAAGCAGCTTGTGAACTGGGTGTGTGACATCGAGACACCGCACTACCAGGCGCGCGATTGGAACCGACGCGGAAAGTTGGAAGACTTTCTCCCAGCAATGGCGGACTGGCATTTTGATTGGCTTGACGTACCGAAATTCATCAGCAGCGCCGACGCGATCCTCGAGTATCCTATGGTCGATCAGGATCCGTTGCCGCGATGGAGTTTCGGCCGCCTGACGCTTCTGGGCGATGCCGCGCATCCAATGTATCCGCGTGGAGCGAATGGCGCCGCACAGGCCATCTTGGACTGCCGCGCGCTGGCCGACGCACTTGTCGCCAACGCCGATGTCGTCGCTGCGCTCAAGGTCTATGAGGCCAAGCGGTTAGCGGCGACGAGCGAGGTCGTGCTCGCAAACCGGAAGGCGCCTCCCGACGCGATTTTGCACGAAGTCTATCGCCGCACTGGCGACAAGCCATTCAAGAATATCGATGATGTGATCAGCCGCGAAGAACTGATGGCTCTGTCGGAAGGCTACAAACGCATTGCCGGTTACGACAAGGAACGGCTTAAAACCGGGACGTAAGCCGACAAAAAACTGACGACCACGAACTGCGAGGCGCGCGTACATCCGGCGTCGCCCACTGCATATTCGTGGCCGCTCGATGATGGAGCCGTTTGGCTCTACATCACCGCTGAAACGCATATAGGTGGCGTTTGTTCCAAAGCAAGGTCGGTACCTGGCCGATTTAAGGCTTTGCCAACGCCTTGCGCTTCCACGCTTCCCAGGCCCGGCCTAGACCGTAACCCTCCCGATCTTCGATCTTCTTTGCTTCTTGGGGATCGATATAGGTCACCGGGCCGCCGAGTGCTGCCGCCTGCATTTGCAGGGCGGCATTGAGGGGAAGAAAGATGCTGCGCCCCACAACTCGCTGAATCGAGGGGCCCACAATCACTGCGCCATGGCCGCGCATCAGGGCTGCCGGGTGATTTCCGAGCGCGTCGGCAAGCGCGCGGCCAAGGGCCCGATCGCGGATCAGCATGTCGGTCATGCCGGCACGTTCGCGGATTTCAAACACGGGAACGCCGGCCGCAACGAACGCAGACCGGTGATAGACCGGTTTCAACGGGACTTTGCTGATTCCGAACGGGATCAATGCCGGCGCATGCGTGTGCACGATGGCCATGACATCCGGTCGTAGCTTGTAGATTTCACCGTGAATGAATCTCTCTGTGTAAAGAGATCGACCTTTGGCATCGACTGGATTGCTGTCGAGGTCAAACTCCATGATGTCGCTTGCAGTGATCAGTTCGGGCGCGAGCGAGCGCGATAGCAGATACCGGTTCGGGTCGCGCGGATGACGTACGCTAACATGACCCCAGCCATCGAGCACGCCCTGATCAGCGAGAATGCGGTTCGCTGCGACCAGATCCTCGATCAATTGCGGATCGACAGGTCCAGCGGACGCAGGACCAGACTGGGCGGCGACCGAGTCGCTGCCGCAAATGGCAACCACGATCGGTACTGCGAGCAAAATTGCTCGCCTGCTGCGGAACCGGTGCAGCTTGCTCGTCATGGGTAGCTCCAATGTGAGGGTGGCCGCCTTACGGCTCCAGCTCGGTGTCCCAATACAGATAGTCGAGCCAGCTTTCGTGGAGGTAGTTCGGCGGGAAGAGCCGACCATTCCTGTGCAGGTGGTGCACCGTCGGTTGGAACGGCATCTGTGCAGGCCACATCTTGGACTCGTTGGGCGTGAGATTGCCCTTGCGCAGATTGCAGGGAGAGCAGGCGGCCACCACGTTGTCCCAGGTCGTGTGTCCACCGCGCGAGCGCGGCAACAAATGATCGAACGTGAGGTCGTCACGGTCGCCGCAATACTGGCAAGCGAATCGGTCGCGCAGGAATACGTTAAAGCGGGTGAAGGCGGGGTGAGTCGAAGGCTTTACGAAGGTCTTGAGCGAGACCACGCTCGGCAACTTCATCTCAAAAGAAGGGCTGTGCACCGCGTGGTCGTAATTGGCGACGATATTCACGCGTTCGAGGAAAACCGCCTTTATCGCGTCCTGCCAGGACCACAGCGAGAGCGGGTAATAGCTCAACGGCCGGAAGTCCGCGTTGAGCACCAGGGCCGGAAAACCGCCGGGCGAAACGTGCACGTTCAAGCGACGCTCCTCACCTCCTCGGAACGCTGCCGCCACGCAGCTGACGCGCTAGTAATAGGGCAGCGTGACAGGATTGTGAAGCCGGGACGGGGAGTTACCCGCAAGGGCGCTATTTGAGCTGGGCAAAGCGCCTGGCTAGGAATTCGCCACCCTGGCGGAGGCCTTCCTGATCAATTCCGTGACCGATTCCCGCCGATACGTGCCATTCCACTGGGACTTCAAGCGTAGCGAGACCCTGTGCAGCACGGAACAGCGCCTGCACCGGAATGAGCTGGTCCTCATCGCCATGCACCAGCAGCACAGGCGGACGACTTCGAATTTCAGCGGCGAAAGCAGCGGGGTCGCCTTTCTCCGGGGTCACGAGCATTCCGGAGTAGCCGACGATTGCCGCAGGCGCGACCGGTCGGCGCAAACCGACATGAAGTGACATCATGGTCCCCTGGCTGAACCCGACCAGGGCGAGCGCAGAAGGAGGGAGATTGTGCCTTTTCAATTCGGCGTCGATAAAGGAGTTCAGGACAGGCGCTGCTGCATTGACACCAACCCAACGTTCGTCCGGATCGCGAAATGTGAGCGGAAACCACTCGCGACCAACTGGCGCCTGCCCACAACGGTGTGGTGCGTGCGGTGATACAAATGCCGCGGAGGGCAACAGACCCTGCCAGGCGCGTCCAATCTCAATCAGATCGTTTCCATCAGCACCATAGCCGTGCAAAAAGACCACGAGTTGACGCGCAGGTCCTGTGCGCGGAGCGAGCCGCGGGCCGTCGAGTTCAGCCATTCTTCTTTTTCCTTTTTCTGGGATTTTTGCCGGCCGCTTTTTTCGGCCCGCCATTCGACTGAACCGGAACCACGTCACGCTTCTTTACCACATGATAGTAGGCCCATAGGAGATGCGCTGCCACGCCTCGCCATGGACGCCAGGCCTCGGCCATTTTCGTCAGAGCCTTTGCGTCCGGGCGCTTGCTGAGACCAAGGGCAATGCGAGCAGACTCCTGGACCGCGAGATCGCCGGCAGGAAATGCGTCCGCGTGGCCGAGACAGAACAGCAAATAAATATCGGCAGTCCACGGGCCTACCCCGTGAAGTGAGGTCAGGGCGGCGTGCGCGTCATCGGCACCCATGTTGCCGACTGCCGTAAGATCAATACGTCCTTTCGCGACGGCCTTTCCTATTTCCCGGATTGATTTGATCTTTGGCGCCGACAGCCCGAGGCGCTTGAGCTTTTCGGTACGCGCTCGCAGCACGGTGTCGTGATGAAACGGATCAAATGCTGCAAACAGCCGGTCACGAATAGCAGCCGCACTCGCGGTCGAGAGCTGTTGTCCGCACACGATCGCACAGAGCCCGGAAAATCCGGGCTCACGTCGACGCAGGGCAAATGTCCCGGCTTTGTCGGCAACAGGCTTGAGGCGCGGATCTGCGACGATCAGCTGCGCGAGTCCCAGGTGCAAATCGGTTTCGGTGCGAAGAAAATAGGTCATGCTTTCCTTGGTATTATGTGGCTCGCTAGCATGGAAGTAGCTGACGCCGAAATTCGATCGACCACATAGCACCAATGCCACCCGTTTTCCGCTTTGCGCCCTCGCCGAACGGCTATCTGCACCTCGGTCACGCACTGTCGGCAGCACTCAATGCCGACATGGCGAAAGCGAAGGGTGGGCGACTTATTCTGCGCATCGAGGATATCGACCAAGCTCGTTGCCGGCCCGAATTCGAAGCGGGGATCTATGAAGATCTCGCGTGGATCGGAGTCGAGTGGGAAAACCCGGTTAGGCGTCAGTCCGAACACTGGGACGACCATCGTGCCGCGCTGACGCGACTGGAGGCGATGGGTCTTGTCTATCCGAGTTTTGAGAGTCGCGCCGAGATCGCGCGACAGATTGCCGATCGCGATGTGCAGGCGTCCTGGCCGCGCGATCCGGACGGGGCGCCTCTCTACCCTGGTAACGCAAAGATCATTCCGCCCGACGAACGAAAGCGCCGCATAGAATCCGGAGAGCCTTACGCTTTGCGATTGGATATGCAGGCTGCACTCAATCAGGTCGGTACGCTGAACTGGCGGGAAACCGGCGAAGGACCCGGCGGGGAAGCCGGGACGATCGTCACCAATCCGGCTATCTGGGGTGACGTCATTCTGGCGCGCAAGGAGACCCCGACGAGCTATCACCTGGCGGTCGTTGTCGACGATGCTGCGCAAGGCGTGACGGACGTGGTGCGCGGTCGCGATCTGTTTCACGCCACGGCCGTCCATCGGCTTTTGCAATCGCTCCTCGGGTTGCCCCAACCCCGTTACCACCATCACCGGCTTGTCCTCGATGCTGATGGCAGCAAGCTATCGAAATCAACGCAGGCTACCGGCCTGCGTGAGCTTCGCGCGAGAGGCGCGAAGCCGGCTGACATCCGTCGACTGGCCGGCCTCGATTGAGTCTCGCATCCGTGGCATTGTCGGACCGGGTGGGGGAGACATGTCCAAACGGAAGGCGAAGGCCAGATCTGCCAAGCGAACGCGTGCGTCATCATCTCGTGCGGGCAAGGGCGTGCGGGCGAGTGCGGTCGAAGCTGCACTCGCCGGGATCGCGCACGACATTCGCACGCCCCTGACCGGCATCGTGGCTTTGGCCGAGTTGCTGGCCTCGTCTGATTTGGGTGCACGTGAACGCGAATGGGCTGACGCGATCAAGAGTGGTGCCGATCATCTCGCTGCCCTCTCGACCTTGATCGTTGATGCGGCCAAAGCAAACGTCCGCGGACTAGTGGTTCGCAACGGGCTGTTCTCGCCGCGCGCGCTGGCAGAAGTCGTCGGTGCTACAGTTGCGGCGCGGGCCAGCAACAAGACGCTTGCCGCCGACGTAAGGATCGCAGCCGATCTTCCCGCCATGGTTACTGGAGATGTCTTGCGTCTGCGCGCGGCGCTGGAGAATCTCGCCGACAATGCGGTGAAATTCACCGATGCCGGAACTGTTCTGTTCACGGCCAATGCCGAAACGGCAGCGCGCCGCATGCGGCTCGTGTTCACGTTCACCGACAGTGGAATTGGAATGAGCGCGGGCGAGTTGAAAAAGCTATTTCGCCCATTCGCGCAAGGGAGCACGGAAATTGCCAAACGTTACGGCGGATCCGGACTTGGTATTTCCTTCGTCAAGCGCCTTGCGAAGGCGATGGGAGGCGATCTCGAAGTCACGAGCAGAAAAGGACACGGGTCGACGTTTCGACTGACTGTGCTCGTAGGTCATGCTGAATTGAATCCCTCCTCAGAACGGACGCAGGTGCCGGCGGTCACCACGCGGCCGTTGTCTATTCTTTGTGCCGAGGATAATCCCTATGGGCGCGTCGTGATGAACACGATCCTTCGCGAGCTCGGTCATCGAGTCGATTTTGTAGAGACGGGCGAAGCGGCCATTGATGCAGTGACTCGCGGTGCTTATGACGCCGTACTGATGGACGTAACGCTTTCGGGACTGGACGGGCTCGAAGCTACGCGCCGAATCCGTGCGCTGCCAGGCAAAGTCGGGCAGACCCCGGTGGTCGCGATTTCGGGTCATGACGGGGTTGGGGATGCGCGGGCCGCGCGCATCGCCGGCGTGAACCATTATTTCGTGAAACCGGTCAGTCCAGCCAGGTTGGCGCAGGTGCTCGCAAGGCTCGACTGAAAATCAGGCGTTCGTGACGCCCTTGGCCCGTTCAACGATCCGCACAACGTCGGACATGATTCGGTTCAGTTCGAAATCCTTCGGCGTGTAAACCGCCGCTACACCAGCCTTTTCCAGTTCGGCCGCGTCTTCAGGCGGGATAATGCCGCCGACAATCACCGGCACGTCGAGGCCGGCGCGCTTCATGCGGTCAACAACATCTTCGACGAGCGGCAAGTGGCTACCCGAAAGGACCGACAGGCCGATGACATGGGCCTTTTCCTTGCGCGCCGCGTCAACGATCTCCTCGGGGGTCAATCGGATGCCCTCGTACACCACCTGCATTCCGGCATCGCGAGCACGCACAGCGATCTGCTCGGCGCCATTGGAGTGGCCATCGAGGCCCGGTTTTCCGACGAGGAAAGTGAGGCGACGGCCCAGCTTGCGGGAGACGCGATCTACATCCGCCCGAACGTCATCGAGGCCGATGACGTCGTTGCGCATCGCGCGGCCGACGCCGGTCGGTGCGCGATATTCGCCAAAGGCCTCGCGAAGGGCCCAGCCCCATTCACCGGTGGTGACACCCGCTTTCGCACAGGTGATCGAAGCCGGCATGATATTGCCGGTACCGCGCGCGGCTCGCTTTAACTCGTTCAAGGCCTCAGCGACCGCAGCGTTGTCGCGTGATGCGCGCCATACCTTAAGCCGATCGATCTGGCTGCGCTCCGCGTCGTCCGACACGGTGAGAATAGAATCGGCGGTACCTGCCAGCGGCGAGGTTTCGCTCTCGAGATACTTGTTGACACCCACAACGATTTGTTCGCCACGCTCGATCGCTTCGAGGCGTGCTGTGTTCGATTCGACCAATTGTTGTTTCAGGTAGCCGGTATCGACTGCAGCGACTGCGCCACCCATCGCTTCGATGCGCGCCAGTTCTTCGCGGGCCTGACGTTTTAGATCGTCAACCTTTCGCGCGATCTCTCCCGATCCGTCGAAAATGTCGCCGTAGTCGAGGAGATCGGTTTCGTAAGCAAGGATCTGCTGCATGCGCAGTGACCATTGCTGATCCCATGGTCGCGGAAGTCCAAGGGCCTCGTTCCAGGCCGGCAATTGTACGGCACGTGCCCGCGCATTCTTGGACAACGTGACTGCCAGCATCTCGATGAGAATGCGTGCGACATTATTCTCAGGTTGCGGCTCAGTCAGACCGAGCGAGTTTACCTGCACCCCATAGCGAAACAGTCGCTGCTTTGCATCGGTGATTCCGTAGCGCTCGCGGGTGATTTCGTCCCACAACTCGGTGAAGGCCCGCATCTTGCACAGTTCGGTGATGAAACGCAGCCCGGCATTCACGAAGAACGAGATACGCCCGACGACGTCACCGAACTTTTCCGGCGATACTTCGCCTGACGTTTCCACGGTGTCGAGTACTGCGATTGCGGTCGCGAGGGCAAAGGCAAGCTCCTGCACCGGCGTCGCGCCCGCTTCCTGCAGATGATAGGAGCAAACGTTGATCGGATTCCATTTCGGAATTTCTTTGGTCGTGAACAGGATAACGTCCTTGGTCAGCCGCATCGATGGTGCCGGCGGAAAGACGTAAGTGCCGCGCGAAAGGTATTCTTTGATGATGTCGTTCTGAATGGTGCCCTGCAGGACACTCCGAGGCGCGCCCTGCTCGTCAGCGACCGCAATGTAAAGTGCCATCAACCACGCCGCGGTGGCGTTGATGGTCATCGATGTGTTCATCGTTGCGAGCGGAATGCCGTCGAACAACGCCCGCATGTCACCAAGATGACAAATCGGCACCCCGACTTTGCCGACTTCACCTCTCGCGAGTACGTGGTCGGAGTCGTATCCGGTTTGGGTTGGCAGATCGAAAGCGACCGACAGGCCGGTCTGCCCCTTGGCCAGGTTCTTGCGATAAAGCGCATTTGAATCCGCAGCCGTTGAGTGGCCGGCATAGGTGCGGAAAATCCAAGGTTTATCGCGGTGAGTTTTGTCGTGCATCGCTCGCCTGACCAAGCCATTTTGGCCCAGCGTTTGCTGCAACGCAACATCGCACAGCCGGACAGTGTGCCCGGCTGTGAATGGTCAGAGGTGGAAAAGGGCTGACTAGGCCCGTTTCACAAGGCTTATTATAAACAACAAGATTACGGCGCCGATCGTCGCGTTGATGATGTCACGAACAAAACTTCCGCCGATCGCGACCCCCAACGCACCGAGTACCCAGGTGCCGATGAGTGCACCCACTATGCCTACGATGATATTGCCGACGAGGCCAAAACCGACCCCTTTGACGATGATGCCAGCGAGCCAGCCGGCGATCGCCCCAACTATGATGAGGATGATCAAAGCTTGCAATGACATGGCTTTTCCCCCGAAGGCGGCGCGTCCCCGATGACGGCCACCAAACAATACAATTGAATACCAAAGCAGGCGCCGCGTCGACGCCTGTGGATGGCAATTTACCGGTGTGGGTGAGAAGCTCAGCGACGCATGTGCACGACGGCGACATCGTCGGCGTACGCACGCTTCCGGTCTGGAAGCCGATCGAGCAGGCCAACGGCCGGCGTCGAAGGTGCGAGCAATGTCACCTGTATGCGGTATTCGTCGAGTAGCTGCAGGAAGTCTGGAAGGTTTTGCAGACTTAGAGCGCGGTCGTGAGGGAGCACATACCGATCGCCAGGCCGAACGTGAAACTGCCGTGCAGATTGGCCCACAGCATCAGTGGCAAAGCGCGCCAGGGCGGTGCGGCACGAGTGTCGACGGCGCGGATCAATGTCGCGATCCAGGCGACCATCACCGGTAGCGCGAAAATGTGAGGCCGCGCGAGTATGTGTGGCGCCGTCAGTAAGAACGCAGAGCACGGCTGCGTTTCGGCAGCCACTCGCGCAGCAGAAATCGGGTCATCAGACCGAGGGTCGTCGCAACTGCGGCTGCGGTCAGC
>AF_2010_repII_A001DRAFT_10000272_pt1 | contig 9942 bp, 9 predicted proteins | sample AmaForreplIIA001_FD_9190 | JGI IMG/M metagenome (IMG submission 9190)
AAGTTGCATATCAGAGAATATAAAGACTACCTTATCGTCCATATGGATAAGGTGGACCCCAGAAAAGATCCTCTTGGACACCTATTGATAGACGCTCCAGAGTACCTTATCTCCGCCTTCGCGGGGCTAGAAATGGCAAAGCTCTTGGGTAATACAGTTCGTGCCAAAACCGCACGATATGGTAGAAGAAAAGAGACGGAAGGAGATCATTTAATGTTAGGTCTAAAGTCAGCTATTCTAGTCGGCACAGCGAGCGTCGCATCTTCGTGGGTTGTAAGAAGCGTTTTCAGGCAGTTCCTTAGGAGAACGTAGATCAAATGGAGAATCCTGAGCAATTAGCTGAAAGAACCACGCAAGATAAAGAAGAGAAGATACATTTAGTCTCGTTCAATAAACGCGTTTCTAGAATTCAGGTGCTAAGAATCGTTCTCAGACTATTACCGTTTATTATCAATTTTAGAAGAGATCGTAGAGAGTGGGTAAAGAGTGAAGGGAAAAATGTCAATGAAAAAAAATACCGAAAACATGCAGAGAGAGCGTTGAGAACTTTCATCGAGTTGGGTCCTTCCTACATCAAACTAGGACAATGGTTGTCAACCCGAGCTGATATTTTGCCACAGCCTTACCTTGAGGTGTTGGCGACCCTGCAAGATAACGTCCCACCTGCACCATTCTCAAAGATTAAGCCCATAATCGAAGCTGAACTTGGCCAAATTGAAAACTTATTTGATTCCTTTCACGAAGTACCTCTGTCAGGTGCAAGTCTAGGTCAGGTGTATCTTGCGACATATAACGGAAAGCAAGTTGTCGTAAAGGTAAGCAGACCGGGTATAGAAGAAATTGTTGAAAAAGATATTGCAATTCTACGGGCTATTCTTCCAACTGCTACCCGCTTCATTGATCCGAACTTGCGATTTTCAGCCGAAGCAATGCTATCTCAGTTTGTCGAAACAATCCACGAAGAAATGAATTATAGACTAGAGGCTAACAATCTCATCGAGATCAAACAAAATCTTAGAAACAACAGTATGGTAATTGTTCCAAATGTCATTCTAGAACGGACATCTCGACATGTCCTTACACTTGAATACATTCCAGGAATTAAGATCACGGACATTTCGGCGCTGGATAAATTAGGAATTGACAGAGAAAAATTAGTAATTAGAGTGCACCACACATTTTTCAAAATGTTACTTCGGGACCGGATTTTTCACGCAGATCCTCATCCTGGTAATATATCAGTTGCTGGTAACGGCGAGATAATTCTTTATGATTTCGGAATGGTTGGGAGACTGGAAAATGAAACCCGCATAAAATTAATCAGATTGTATCTCAGTTTGGTGGAAAAGGACGCTTCTAGGGCAGTCAATGTTCTACTAGAACTAGGAACCATAGAACCGACCACGAATAGGTATGTTGTCGAAAAAGCCCTTGAGCTCAGTATCCAATCGTTGTACGGTAAGGAAGTAGACCGGATGGAGGTAAGAGCATTAATGGACCTCGCCAATAAGACGTTGAGCAGATTCCCATTTAGATTACCCAAAAATCTTGCCTTATATATGAGGATGGCTTCAATCGTGGAAGGAATCTATCAGCATCATAGTGTGAAGTTCCAATTTGTGAAAGTGCTTTCACGTCTCATGGAAGAGGAAGGACTGATTAAGGAGGCATATATCGAGGAAGCAAAAGATTCGATCAAAAGGCTTGCGAAAGGCATCCAGGAATCTGTATTAGTTGCGCCACTGCTAAGGTCCTATTTGGATAGTCAGCCAAGATATAATGATAGACCCAAAACTAGTTTTATTTTTTTGGGAGGGAGCCTTTTTGCATCAGCCCTCTTTCTAGGTTCAGCACTTCTTCTTCCTCATAACCCAGGAATAGCCTATAGCGGCTTTATCGCCTCCGCAGTGGCATTTAGTGTCACGCTGGCGATGATCGTGAAAAAGAGATATTAGCGTTAGGACCCAGAACTTAGTACATCACTTGTAAGCCATTTTCGTTGGAAGGTGTCGCACAACCATAGATTGTTTGTTGAACTAATTCTATGCACTGATGTATACTCCATATGATACAAAGATTTCGTCATCTAGAACGTCTTACCTTACCTTATGCTGATATTCTCATCGTTGGCATCGTACTTGAGTATGAGTGCCTCTCGTCCCCACTCAACGATCCAGTCAAATTCGTTCGAGCCGTCGTCAGCTGGATTCATTGTAGAGGATGTCTGATTGGACACAAAGTCTAACACCTCACTTTTGTTGACGTAACCCTTTTCACTCGTCTTCACAAGGTCAACTAATTTCTTGAAGGTTTCCAAATTAATAATTACATCTCGCAACATTTTCTTTCTAACTTTGGGGCTTGCTACTATGAACAAGTGTCCTTTTTCAGTTATAGAAACATCACCCGCGTTTACCTCTATTAGGCCCAAAATTTCCCCGGATTCAAGTATTGGCAAAAGGTTGTCTAACTCCAAGCCCTGTTTCGTAGCGATCCTGGCCACGTCTGATTTTCCCCCCTGATCATCTAAGATTTCCAAGAATCCGAGAAGAACACTATAGTGAACCTTTGGTATATCCAAGTTATTCTATATGCTACATTATTGTTTGCTTGGCAGTGATTTAAATTTTGTCTCAGGTAAAGTCGACAAATCGCCAATGTATACTTAAGCAATGAGTGTTGTAATTTGATCAGTGTAGTCGTATATCGAACTATCTCGTTTCTCGCGTGGTCTTGGTATGTCAATTTGAATTTCCTTCACCACACAGGCTGGTCTGGCACTTAGGACTACCACTCTGTCAGAAAGGTATACGGCCTCCTCTACATTATGAGTTACCATTATCACTACGTCAGGGGTAGTAAACCGATTGCTCCAAACTTTAAGAATCTCTTCCCTTAATGCCTGAGCTGTTAGCGGGTCAAGAGAAGAGAAGGGCTCGTCCATAAGAAGTACCTCTGGGTCTGTTACGAGCGCCCTCGCTATTCCGACTCTTTGCTTCATACCACCGGACAGTTCACGCGGATAAGCATTCTCAAAACCTTCCAAACCAACTTCCTGAATTATGCCTAGAGTTTTTTTCCTTCTGTCGTCCTTTGCTATGTGCGCAGATTCCAAACCAAATTCGACGTTTTCTGCTACAGTTAGCCACGGAAAAAGACCAAACGATTGGAATACAATTGCTGTATGAGGACTTACCTTCCCCTTTAGGGCTTCGCCCTTAAACAATACATCGCCTGAAGTAGAACGCTCTAATCCCATTATTAATCTCAATAATGTAGATTTTCCACCTCCAGACGGTCCGACTATTGATATGTATTCATGATGGTTTATTGATAAGCTGATATTATTTAACACGACTATTTCATTGCCTCGACCATCAACGTAGTTTTTGGTAATATTTTTGAGCTCAAGTAAAGGTGTAGGACGCGGTTCGATGGTATCTTTAATACTCCTCGTTAATATGGGAGTATTCTTCAAGAGATAATCATCCATTTTTTTGCCGGAGTGTTTATCACCTTCCACAAAATAATGATCGTCAGGACTTTTGCCTACGTGAGGATACTCGCCAAATCTCATGCAAATTATACTTGAGATCGGAATCTTACATTCATATATATAGAAAACCATTTTCCCGTAAGGCGAGCTTAGTCGAATAGAGACATAGATTTCGAGATCTCTTTTCACGACTCAACATAACAAGCAAACATGTACTGGGAGGGCCACCGAGAGCAGAGAAAGGTATTCAGATATTTAGCTTCNTTAGCGAAGNGATTTCCTGCGGTCCCACTCAAATAGAATATCCTGTGGAAGCCTANATTGTATTTTTATTTAATAGGTTATAATTACACATACTGCACTTCAGTAAACTGTCGTGGTAAGAATCTCTTTGGTTCAGTTGAGTCTAAGGAAAACTCGTGCTGAATCGATAGAACACGCTATGAAGATTTTGCGGAAAGCCATAGCACTTGATCCGGATATCGTATGCTTGCCTGAACTGTGGTATCCAAAAGCGGTCGACGACTTCGAGTATGAATTCAAGCCAATCATGGATTTGGCCAAAGACCAAGGCATTGTTATCATCGCGGGTGCTTTTCTAGAAAGAACCAATAACAATCAATACATCTCCTCTCCAGTAATTTCAGAAACAGGAGAGACATTGGGTAGACAGATCAAAATACATGCTTTCGGGAGTCAAAGGGCTTTCGTTAGACCAGGTTCTGAGGTCAAAATTTTTGATTGTGGAGGCGTCAAGTTCGGAATAGCGATTTGTTACGATCTTGTTTTTCCCGAGATTTCAAGGGCACTAGTGACAAAAGGTGCGGAGTTAATATTCTATCCGTCAAAGATAAGCGTGAAAGGGATAAAGCCTTGGCACATGTACGTGCAGGTGAGGGCATTAGAAAATCGGACACCGGTGGGTGCACCTAATATTTGTAATGACACCTTCGGAGGAAAGAGCATATTAGTTACATTCGATTACGACAAGAAGACTGATATAGCTATTCCAAGGATAATGTTCGGTTCCGTTAGGGAGCAAACATTAGGAATAGATATCGATCTAGAATGTGTCAGAAAGATCCGTAGACGAAGGATGAAAGACTTCAGGCGAGACCTTTACCCAACTCTCTGAATTAATATATCTGTCGCACGCATTCAAAACTTCTAATGGCAGCGATTTGCTATACAAATTATCTAGCTTGCCAGTGAAGAATGGTCTCGTTCCCTTACGCCTCCCACATTCCCTCTTCTAGAATGTTACTTATCTACTCGGTGCGTGAAGTATTAGGCGAACAGGCTCAGTGTAATTATTTCATTTCAATCAATCAACCGATCGTACTAGGATTCCTAGGTTATCGGTATGCTACTCGATTTCGGGATAGGGATCTTCAGAGTGATAACACCGTCTAAATACTTTGCAGTCCCTACGACCTTCTCATCATCGCTGATTGAGAATGGTATCGGTACTTTCTTATCTATCTGAGTGGGCCTGTGTATACAGTATATAGTACCGAGATTTTCTTCAGGATCTCTTTTGGCACTTATTGATAAAATATTTCCAATTATTCTTAATTTTATGTCTTTTTTGGGAAACCCTGGCAGGTCGATTATCACAACTAGTTCGTTGCCATCTTCAAACATATCTATGGCCGGCATTATGAATTCATAAAATTCTCTAGATCTATTTCCCAATTCTTTCATGACTTCCTTCGCCATGTACTGTACGAAACCCATAGATTAAGCTAGGTACAATTGATATAAATCCTTTCTTTAGGACTTCGTCGGGTGTTTATTGCCTCACCGGCAATCCTAGGTTCTTTCAGTTGCACCAAAAAAACCTGTAAGCTGCGGATAGCATAAAAGGTCAGACGCAAATTATCAATGTTATTAACTATTTGATCTTTGAAGGTTTCTAAAATTCCTCAAGAAGCTGCAACGATTTCCTTAATTTTATCAAGAGAATTTGTCATCTAAAGCGAGCCAACGTGAGGAAGTAGTCCGAAAGCAACAGATGAAACTCCTTAATCACCACAAGCTCCAGTACCGCTGTTGATAAAATAGGCTAAACCACGTCTACTTTGAAGAATCTGACTTCACATATAATTCTTGGATCATATTGCGGAGGACTCGGTAGATTCGCAAAAATGTAAATATATATATTTTCAACAAGGAAAAATTTATCCAACTGTCTAGTGCGGGTACAAACAAGAACAAAGGAGATTATCAGACCGCGAAGCTCACTCTGATGCTACTGTTACATATATGTCTCACGATACAGCTAGCAATTCTCTTTGAGCCTATTATTCGATTACCTTGTCTTAACATTCTTACAGTCTCAGGTGTCAGTAAGTTTCAGGACATTTATGAATAAAATTCAATTACAGAGAAACAAAGGCAATCCCATACTCATTCCGGACAAGTCTACTTGGTGGGAATCAAAAGCTGTCTTTAACTGTGGAATCCTTCATCACGAGCAAAGAATCCATATGCTTTACAGAGCAATAGGCGAATATGAAAAGTATGTTTCAAGATTGGGGCATGCATCAAGTAGCGACGGCGTATCGTTTGAAAGGTCCAAAAAGGTTGCTATGAACCCATACGAAGAGTACGAAAAATACGGAATTGAAGATCCTCGCCTTGTAAAATTAAATCGCTTCATCGTCTTGAGCTACGTCGTACTTTCTAATTTCGCGACCAATTCGCCGATTGCATCTACTGCGCTAGCAACTACAACTGACTTTGAAAACTATACCAGATTAGGGATCGTAACCTCCAAAGGATTAGACAACAAAGATTTTGTCCTATTTCCACGACAAACAAATTCACAATCATCCCTCTCAATGAACAATATAGGAAGGTATTTGTTCTTGCATAGGCCAAGCAGTTGGGTTGGTCCGAGGTTCGGGGTGGATAGGCCTAGTATATGGCTCAGCGAAGGTAACGACCTTACTAATTCGGAAAATCATACTCTGCTTTTAACACCTAAACAAGAATGGGAGGCAATGAAGATCGGAATGGGTCCTCCGCCTATTAAAACTAAAAACGGATGGCTTCTGATATACCATGGGAAAGATGCCTTGGGTGTTTATAGGGCCGGCGCTGCACTTCTTAATCTCAAGAACCCCACTCTCGTTATTGGTAGGACAAAAACACCTATTCTCGAACCCGTAGAACCATACGAAAAAAGGGGGGACGTAAACAATGTAGTTTTTCCCACGGGGACGTGCGTGTTAGACGGGAAGCTCTTTATTTATTATGGCGCCGCCGACAAGGTTTGCTGCCTGGCAACCGTAGACCTAGAGAGTTTGCTTGATTATATTCTGCAGCAAGATGATAATCGTTAGACGAACGGTAAGATATGTTTATGATGAGCCACATGAAACGGAGAAAATTCTCCTCTGACCGGAACTCTCCTTGGGGTACTCGATAAATCTGGACGAGATTATATGTGGTCTTTCTTAATTCGTATGATTAGGCCACATGAGTATCTTTCTTAATTCGCATGAGGCGGTAACTGTCACAAGGGATATTGTAAAAAATGCCCCACGATCTGACTAATAGATATCTTGATGGAGCTAAAGCTAGGACAATTTTATTGTAATCTCTTCGCCGTTGCCAATAGGTACTGTTACAGATTGCAAATGGGGTTTGCTGCGAATGAAATTAGAGTACTGTAACATCCGAGGCCGGTAATCATATGGATACAACATGTTATCTGTCGCAATAATTCCTCCAGGTCTTAGCATCCGAAGCACCAACTCGAAGTATTCAGTCAAGTTCTCTTTGTCAGCATCAAGAAATACGAAGTCAAACAAGGAGGCCTTTCTCTTATCATAATCTAGTCCTTCAAGATTTTCCAGCAGTTTGTAAAGGATATCTTTAGCCCTACCTTGCAACAGCTCAATGATATCGCTGACACCTGCTTCATTAAAATTCTTAGTAGCTCTCCGGACCTTTGATTCACTTTTTTCTATCGTCATAATAGGTTTATTCGTTCCTTTTGTTTCTGTCACACCGTTCTGTAACAGAGCATCGGCGAACCAAAGAGTAGAGTAACCAACAGACGTTCCTATTTCCAGAATCCTCTTTGCCTGCATGGCATTAAGTATTATCTTAAAGAACAAACCTGTGTCAGAAGTAATGGCAAGCATTTCGTTTTCTGGAACTACCCGTACCTCTCCAGACCGTTCCCGGTTAGATTGCTCTTCGAGGCTGGCAAGTATCTCGCTAATTCTTGCGGTCACGGTCTCGATTAGATAAATGTTCTATAAAAACAGTTCAGGACTAGGGATGCACCTCGTACTTATTGTTTGGAATAGTCAAATCCACGTATAGTAGACAGCACATCGGTACTCAACTTCAGGGTGTACGCGCCAGCTTCGTCTGGGTTATATTGGGACAATTCGTCGAGAAACCTCGTCTTATCACGACCTCGTTCGAACATACCGCCTGATTCTTTAATACATAACGGAAACTTCTGCATCTTAACCCCCCGGGACTTCAAGTAATCAATAAAGGCCTTATACTCTCCCACATCATACCAGTCCCTCATTCTCTCACTACAAAACATTATCCATACATCAATGGTGTTTTGAAAGTAAGCTTTGGACCTCAGTTCTTCTAGAGACATGCGTATGGAATTCTCGTGTCTCTGTTTTGAATCTATCTGCTAATTAAGATTTCAAAACTTTAATCGTACAGTCATAAGCATTTAAGATGCGGACCCGACGAATCTTGGTCGGACCATATTTAACTTGCTGTACCCTGCCTGCAATCGTCCGAGTGTTATTCCATTTTAAATTATTTGATTTCCCAGCTGACGTGAAATAGTAATGATGATATAAATTAGTGCTACTGAGTAAGAGAAACCTCTATGTAAACGTCGTCTGGAATTTTCAATCTCATTAGCTGTCGTATTGACCTATCGTCAGCACCGAGATCTATTACCCGTCTATGAATTCGAAGTTCATATTTATCATAGGTGTTAGTGCCCTGTCCACAAGGCGATTTTCTTGTAACCACATTCATTCTCTTAGTCGGAAGGGGATGCGGCCCCCTCAGCCTTATGCCATTTTTTTCCCCTATTCCCTTAATTTCACTACATACACCTTCGAGAGTCGAGAGGTTTGTGCTCGTAAGCTTTATTCGTGCTTCTTGAGGCATCCTGTTTCACTTTATTATTTCTTCGAGGGATCATATTTTTCAGTAATTGATCTGACCACACCGGCCGCGATAGTTGTACCCATATCCCTAAGAGCAAATCTTCCTATCTCGGGAAAATCTTTGAACGTTTCAATCGCAAGTGGCCTTACTGGCTTTATTTTTACGATTGCAGCATCGCCTGTTTTCAAGAACTTTGGTTTTTCTTCCACCGTTCCACCTGTTTTTGGGTCAATCTTTGCTAGAAATTCCGACAGTGTTGCTGCTACCTGTGCCGTATGTGCGTGTAGTACGGGAGTGTATCCAGGAGCCATGGCAGTTGGATGATGAATTACTATTACCTGCGCTTCGAATTCTCTTGCTACAGTTGGAGCATTATTCGTCGGTCCAATCACATCGCCCCGCTTTATTGTCTTCCTGTCCACACCCCTTAGGTTAAAACCGATGTTGTCGCCTGCCTCTGCCGAATCCATCTGTGTATGATGAGTTTCAATCGATTTCACCTCTCCTGTGACGCCTCCAGGCATTACAATAACTTTCTCATTAGCCGTAATTTTACCAGTTTCTACCCTGCCAACTGGAACGGTTCCTACTCCAGTGATTGAATACACGTCTTGAACTGGAATTCTCAGAGGCTTACCCGTTGGTTTTTCCGGGGGTTCAAAAATATCCAAAGCCTCTGCAAGGGTGGGTCCCTTATACCATGGCGTGTTTTCGGATTTTTTGATCAAATTGTCGCCCTTCCATCCAGAAACCGGGATAAAACTGATCTTGCTTGTATTATATCCTACAAGTTTTAACATTTTTTCTACTATGTCTTTCACTTCCTTATAGCGAGCCTCAGCATAACCAACATCATCCATCTTGTTGAGCGCTACAACCATTTGACCTACGCCAAGAGTTCTAGCAAGAAACGCATGTTCTCTTGCTTGGCCGCCTGGTTCGGTCGCTGCCTCTGTCTCACCAGGTTTGAGAGAAACAACCAGAATCGCTACGTCTGCTTCTGAAGCTCCAGTTATCATGTTCTTAATAAAATCTCTGTGCCCGGGGGCATCAATTAGAGTGTAAAAATACTTTGGCGTTTCAAACTTTTGAAAAGCAAGATCTATCGTGATCCCTCTGTCACGTTCATCCTTTATACTGTCGAGAACCCAAGCGTACTTGAATGTGTCACCTTTTCCTGTTGCTTCGGATTCCTTTGCAAATGCATCGATGGTGCGTTGGTCAATGACACCTAAATCCACCATCATATGACCCACAATAGTTGATTTACCATTATCAAC
>AF_2010_repII_A001DRAFT_10000273_pt1 | contig 9940 bp, 9 predicted proteins | sample AmaForreplIIA001_FD_9190 | JGI IMG/M metagenome (IMG submission 9190)
CGTGCCGGCGATGTGGCGCAGCCTTGCGGCGGCGAGGTTGAGCGCGGATTGACCGTCAGGGAACGCGCCCACGACACGCGTGCGCCGGTCGGATCGCGCAGGATGCGCTCGAGCGGGTTGTTGGTGCGAGCAGCTTCTAGCAAGAACTCTGCAGCGCCAAGAACTTCTTCGCGACCGAAAATGATGCATCAGCAGTTGGAATGGCGAGTTGCGCGTTCATCCCTCGACACTTTTGCTCTTCCAGAGCGGGTCAGGCATCTAATTTGTCGCAATGCTGAGCCGAAGTGGAAATGCACTACTTCCCGATTATTCTAAAAGACCGCATGAAGTGCTGCGTTTCTATACTGGTTCCCATCCCCGTCGGCCCAACGACGATCAGCTGATAGAGCCGATCGTCAACTAAGTAGTATCGCGCCATGGTTGCGGGACCTCTTTCACAGTTTTCGGCGTGTACCTCGCGGCCAGCTGCACCTCGAATAAGAACTGGACGCTCACCGTGGCTAGCACAATGGGCAACAAAAATATCGATGAGCAGTCGCAACAGCCTCTCATCGCCTCCGATTTCCTCGCGCGCCTCGTATCGAAATAACGTCGCACTGACAATAAAAGTGTATGATTTGATCCCGACATAGTATTGCCTCGTCCGGACCATTGTGCCTGCATTAAAGCCTTGGTTTGTGGTGACTGGAGCGTCGGGAAAATCAATTGCAAACCGGTCATCCTCAAATCGAAACGATTTCCAACTATTGGCAGCAACTGCAGTGCCGGCAATTGCTAAAAAGGGGATCGTCCAAACCGCACGTACTCTCATCTGACACCAGCGATGCTAATCCAGATGATTTCTTCCTGGCTTGCGTACCCCTATGTCTGTTCTACGGGGACGAGGTTGCCCGCGCCGACAAGGATTTTGACGCTCACAGAAGGCTTCACCTCTGCCAAATCCTATAATTGATCCCTGCGCGAACGATGTTCTCCCGTGCATTGATGGAGATGGGACCGCCGCCGCAGGCCACGTTGCAGGTGAAGCCGTTGAAGTCAGCGTAGAGGTACTCCGCCTTCGCCGTCCATGGACCCCAGATGACGAACTCGACCCCCACTCCCAAGGTCCAGCCTAGGTTGTTTGCGCGATCCGTCCCGAACGGTGCGCCTGCGGTGCTTGCGACGAGGCGGCTGATCGCCGCGCCGGCGGTCACATAGGGCATGACCGTATCGAACGCATATCCGAATCGGAGTCGCGCGGTGGCAAGCCAATTGCTCTGCATCTCGCAACTCGGGACGCAGGAAAAGGGGGGGACGGTTCCCCTGACACCGGACCAGGCGAGATCGGCTTCCACGCCCCAGACGAAAGGTTCGCCAGTTTGCAGATTGTAGCCGACTGTGCCGCCGACGAGGCCGCCGGAGAGATTGTAAGTGCCGCTGCTGAGGTCGGGGACCGAGGTCCAATCCGGCCGACCCCACGCGCCGCCGCCGTTGATGCCAACATAGGCGCCGGTCCAGTTATAGAGTCTTACGGCGGGGAAGGCCGGCGGCGCCGTAAATGGACCGGCAACCACTGCGGGCTCATAGCCGGCGGGCGGATTATAGACTCTGGGAGCGGGAAACGCCGGCGGCGCGGAAAATATATCGGGAGTGACAACGCGTTCGACCTCGGCCGCCAACGCTGGGCCGGCAGTAGCGAACGCTATCAGCACGGCAACTACGATTGGGAACTTTCTCATGACACACCCCCAGTGACTCATGGTTAGATGGATCGGAGCTCTCGTCGTCACACCTTTCAGTAGAACTTGTTCTTGTCGATCAGCCTGAACGATTCCCCCGTACCAACGTTGAGAACTTTTTCTTTCGGCGGCTCGACCCGGTTCCACCAGCCGCCGCCGAGCGCCTGGAACAGCGCCGCGGTGTCGGCCAAGCGGGCGGCCCGCGCCTGCACCACCTGGATCAACGCTTGCAGATAGGTCGATTGCGCGGTGAGCAGCAGCAGGATGTTCGCATTGCCGGTCTCCACCTGCTGGCGCGCGAGGTCGAAGCTAATCTTGGCGGCGCGTTCGAAGGCGCGCGCCGCTCTCAGCGCATCGGCATCGTTCTTCAGCGCGTGCAGCACGTCGGCGACGTTTTGTGCCGCGCCGATCACTGTGGCCCTGTAGGCCCACGCCGCCTCGTCATAGGCAGCCGCGGCCGCGCGCCGCTGATGCAGCAGGGTGCCTCCGTCGAAGACCGTCTGCGAGACGCTGCCGGCAAGGAGCCAAAACTGAGTCCCCAACAACGCGGAGGGAGAAATCAGGCCCGCAAGCGCGATATTCATATAACCGCCATTGGCGCCAATGGTGAAATTCGGGAGCATGTTGGCGGTGGCGACGCCGACCTGCGCGCTGGCAGAGTGCAATAGCTCTTCCGCGCTGCGCACGTCGGGACGTTGCTCGACCAGCTGAAGCGGCAGGCTCAGGGGCAAGTCCAGGGGCAGCTGCAGATCTGCGAGCCTGAATGTCTCGGGTGGTCCTTCACTGGGATACCCGCCGGAGAGCGCCGCCAGCAAGTCCCGCTGCACTCCCAGGGCCTTGCGCAGCGGCGGCAGCGTTGCTTCGACTTGCGCGAGCTGAGCTTCCTGCGCCGCGACATCGCTCCGGCTGGCATAGCCGGTCTCAAGCTGCTTGCGCAGGATGTCGAGCATCTTCCTGTTGAGGCTGATGAGCTCGTTGGTGGCGTCGATCTGTCCCCTGAGCGCAGCCTCGGTGATGGCTGCGACCGCCACGTTCGCGGTCAGCGCGAGATAGGCGGCCTCGACCTGGAAGCGCTGGTTGTCGGCCAGCGCCTGAAGCGATTCGACCGCGCGCCGGTTGAGGCCCCAGACGTCGAACGTGTACGACACAAGCACCTGGCTGGTGTAGAGGTCGAAGGGGTTAAGGTTCTGGATGGGCACATTGAGGGTAGGCGCCAAGACCCCGGCGGTTTGCTGGCGCGTCGAGATGAAGTTGCTCTGAACCAGCGGCAAAAACCTGCCTTGTTGGGCGTAGACGGCTTCCTTCGCGACGCGCAGAGCGGACATCGTCGACTGCAGGGTGGGATTGTTCCTGAGCGATCGCTCGATCAAGGCGTTGAGCGCGCGCGACCTGAACAGCCGCCACCATTCCTGCGGAATATCGCGGCCTTGCACGAAACGCTGCGCCTGGCCGGTCGGCGCATCGGTCGAGGACGTGCGGGGCGCGAGCTTTTCTGGAGTATAGCGGTCGACGTCGGGAGCGGCCGGATGCAGAAAGTCCGGACCGACCGGGATGCAACTTGACAGCAATGCAGCCGCAATCAACGCGGCGGCGATTCGGAGAAAACGCCTCAGCCACAAACACCTGCACATACCGCGACGCCTTACGGACCGTGCAAACTATGACTGCCCTTGCCGGGGCTCTCCCGACCAAAGGCTGCTTGATCATAATTCCGTTTGGAGGCTTGCCCTGTAACGCCCCTGCCACAATGACAAACATTCAATCCAGTCGGAACTGTGATCTGTCACAGTAGAAATCAAATTCTGCCGAATTAGTGTGCGAGAGGAGTAGCCGATCATTAAAGTGGCCATTATTCCCCATATACACCTCTGCGCCTGTCAGGCCTGTGTAAGGAAGGTCAACGAATATTGCAGTGCCGTCGTTGCCACTTTTGGACCTTGAGATGAGCTGTTGCGAACTTCAAAGGCAGTCGCTCCGGCCAGACCGAGGCCCTTCTGTCCATGACAGCTGGACTGCGGCGGGACTGTTCGGCACGATCGCGTCGGCAGTGACGCCGGCGATAGCGCGCGCGCAGGATGCTATCATCGGCACCGCGGCCTTACCCCGCGATCTCAGCCCCTGGGGCATGTATCTCAACGCCGACCCGGTGGTGAAGGCAGTGTTGATTGGGCTGGCGCTTGCGTCGGTCATCACATGGACGGTGTGCCTTGCCAAAGCCATCGAGATATTCCTCGCTAAACGAGACGTGGACGCGGCGTTGAACACGCTGGCAAGCGTGCGCTCGCCGTCGGAAGGCATGGAGCGGCTCGCCGAGGGCGAGGTGCGGCAACTCCTCGAGGCCGCTGTGACCGAGGAGAAACGGTCCGCCGGCTCAGAACCCGAAGGCGTCAAGGGGCGGATTGCGTTGCGGCTTGGGCGGATCGAAGCGGCCTACGGACGGCGGATCTTGCGCGGCACCAGCGTGCTGGCCACCATCGGTGCAACGGCCCCCTTCGTCGGATTGTTCGGCACCGTTTGGGGCATCATGAACAGCTTCATCGGGATATCGAAGGCGCATGCCACCAATTTGGCGATAGTCGCGCCTGGCATTGCCGAGGCCCTGCTCGCCACCGCGTTCGGGCTCGCCGCCGCTATTCCGGCAGTGGTCATCTATAACGCGTTCGCGCGCTTGATAGCGGGGTACCGCGCGCAGCTTGGCGACGCATCGACGGAGGTGCTCACGCTGGTCAGCCGTCATCTCGATCGCCCCGCCGCCGCGCCTGCCGGCGCCGCATTGTCGGCCGCCGCCGAGTGAGCGGCACGGCATATCCACGTGTGGGCACGAGAGAGGGCCGTCATGCGTCTCGACCATGGCGATGATGCGCTGACCGAGGTCCATGAGATCAACGTCACGCCGTTCATCGACGTGATGCTCGTGCTGCTCATTATCTTCATGGTGGCGGCGCCGCTCGCCACCGTAGACATTAAGGTCAATCTGCCAGCGGTCAGCGCCGAACCGCAGCCGCGGCCGGACGAGCCGCTCTACTTGACCGTCAAGCCCGATCTTTCGCTTGCCCTCGGCGACGAATCCGTCGGCCGCGAGCGCTTGTCCAGCACGCTGGACGCAGCCGCCGGGGGCGACAAGGACAGGCCCGTGTACTTGCGCGCGGATAAGACCGTGCCATATGGTGAATTGATGGAGGTCATGAATCTCTTGCGCGTGGCGGGCTACCTCAAGGTGGCGCTGGTCGGCTTGGAGAAAGCATCTGGGTCATGATGGCGTTCGCCACGACAAACCCCGCCACCCTGCGCCGCTGGGCGATCAGCGCCGTGGTCGTCGTGCTTGTGCATGGCACCATCGTGACGGCGGTGGTGACTTGGCGCGAAGCGACAGTGCCGGTGGAGGCTCCTGGCCCCATCGTGATCGAACTTGCGCCGATGCCGGCCGCGCCCACAAGGCAGCAGGCCGCGCTTCCGCCGGCGCCCGAGCAGGTCCCGCCCACCGCCTCGACCGACAAGACCCCGGAGAAAGTCGAGCAAAAGCCCCAGGAGAAGACTGCGGCGAGAGGCGAGGAAAAAGCGGAGCCAAGCCAATTCGAGGAATCTCCGCGCGTGACGGCACCTGTGACTTTGGCGCCGCCGGAGAGTGCCGAAGTGGGGAATAGAGCGGACACGAAAGCAGCGCCGGGCGGTCAGGCCGGCGGAGCCGTGCAGGCCGGAGGCGGCGGCGTCAATCCAATTGATACCCGCATTGGCGAGCAATCCCGTCAGAGCTTCAAGAAGGCTGCGAAAGCGAACGATTGGACGAAGGCCATTATAGGCCGTCCATCGAAGAATTTTGCCGGGCGGCAACAGCCGCGCGGTCCAGGCATGGCGAGAAATGCCATCGGGATGCTCGTGCAAGATCCGGCGGGTGCCATGGGTGCCAAGGGCTCGACCGCCCCGAATGCGGCGAAGAACACCGTCGGTGTTACGGCAATGAACACCGTTGGTGGCACCGCGGCTGTCAATGGCACCGCCACGAATGCCATTGGCGTCAGCGTGCCGATTCGCACGCGCGCCCCGCGGACGAATTTCGGTCAGCGCGGCATCGGTCCACTCGCGTCCAACGCCACGTCGCCGAATGCAAGTATCAACGGCACGAGCATGATCCGTCCGGCTTCTGCTACCGCTGTGATTGGTGGTCCTGCAAAGAATGTTGCAGGTGGGATCAACGGGACTGCGATGCGGCCCAGGTAGTTTGATGGGAGCTAAGGCGGCCTGAAAGGGGCCCTCCACCGCTCAAGTGGACTTTCGCATCCGGATTTCGATCCGTCGACGCTCACGGACGTCGCCCTGTTCGTCCCAGCGGGTGAGCCTGCCGTCAGTATCAATGAGTTGGGCGCCCGATAGCGGCAAGATGCGAAAGGCCCCGAGCCGCGCGTCGGAGGCCAACACCTTGACCACCGCCAGCGCGCGCGCAAGTCCGAGGCCGGCGTTGTCGGCCCATTGCAGGACCCCCGCGTCGGCCCCTCCCAGGGTCACCGACGACAGGTGGCGATCCAGATTCGAAACACGGTTGGTGACGGGTTGCTCGTCGGTATGTCCGATGACTTCGATGACGTCGACGTCGAACGACTCCGCGATCTGTAGTAACCGATTGATCACGACCGTGCGCAGGGCCGTTGCAAAGTCCGGCGTCAAAACGGCGCTGCCGGTCGCGAAGTAATATCCGCCGGCCTCGCTCAGATTGATGATCGGCGGCCAGTTGTGTCCATTCCCACGATCGTTCTCGCTCTGCGGCTTGGACGCCGCGATCCCTTTCTCGATCAGGGCGGTAACCTGCTCCGGCGTCAGCTTCGGGATGGCGTTGGCAAAGCCGACCCGGTCGATCGCAGACGCGAATGCTAGCCCTCTTGCGATCCTGTCGGGATCGAGTCCTTCCTTCAGCAGCCGCTGCATTTTGGCAAAATAGCCGCCGTCTTCCTTGAGCGCTGCGAGCGAGACGCCTTGCCCCCCCAACTTGGCAACGACATCGTTGCTCTCGACCAGCTTACGCCAGAATTCATCGATCTCGCGTTGAGATGCCGACCCGGTCGCCTGCGCCAGGAGTTCTGCCAACCGCGCATTTTTCTTGATGGTCTCGACGATCGCCCTGTCGGCAGCGGCCGCCGCCTCGACTTGTCTCAGGCGCAGCATTGTGTCGAGCAATTTGGTGCGTTCATTGGCGAGCCCGACGCCCACGGCGATGAGCATGCAGAAGACGAGCAGGAGCATGATCTCGGCCATAGTCAGACCGAGCACCAGACCTTGGCGATACGACGCCGCTTGCCGGCCGATGGTTTCCGACATCAGTCGATTGTCTCCCGTTCAGGACTCGACCGCCTTGCGCGCAGGTCCTCGAGGGCTCTCGATATTCTGTCGGCGGCCGTTACCAGCGTCTGTGCGTTGGCTTCGATCGCCGGCAGCACCTCGCGCAGCCAGTCGGTCTGCGTTGCCGTCTCGACGCCCGACTTGACCAGAACGTCGGTGAAGGTCCGCATCGTACCGTCGGTCTTCTCCAGCAACAGGCGCAATACCTCGACGTAATCGNGNGAGCTCGTCTTGAACTCATCGAGGATCTGCGCAACCCCCGCGATCGCTTTGCTCGTTGCTTCGAGGGCGGCGCGATTGCTGGCCGCGGTTGCAGCAAGTTCCTCGCGCGCCGTGGCGATCATCTCGATCGACTCTTTGGTCGCGGCGTTTGCCTCCTGGAGGGCAACCTTGATAGCGGCTGCCTGCCCACCGGATTGCGCGGAAAATCGGTCGACCGACTGGGTAAGAGAATCGGTGATCGGCTCGAGACGAACTTCGATCACGCGGTCGGGCGTCTGCATACCGCGCAGCTTCGCGACGACTTGTTCGAGCGTGATCGCGATTGCTCCTGCCCGAATCGACAATTTGTCGGTTTCGGCTTCAAGTTGCCGCGCGCTCGCGCCAAGCGTCTCACCGACCGTCTTGGTCGCTTCTGTGATCGCGTCCCCGGAGCGGCGCGACGCGGCTTCCAGTGGCCCCGCTAATTTCGCGGTAATATCTTCCAGGCTGCCGAGGAACTTAGCGACCATTTCGTCGAATTTCTCGGTCACGTGGTGGAAGGAGTCCGTGGCCGCCTGCTGCGCGGAGCGCCGGTAGTGCCCGAACTCGACGACGGTGCTGTCGAGCTCGCGCCGGACCCTGCGCGCCGCCTCCGCCAGTTCCAGGCGCATCATGCGCTCGACCTCGACCGGATCGCGGCGCATCTGATTGAAAATCACGCGCAAACCGATGCCCGCGATGGTCGAGCCGATTGCGATGCCGAAATTCTGCACGATCTCTTCGGCCGCCCGTGCAGCCGTGAATTGATAAAGCGAGACACCGAGGCTCGTGAGCGTGAACAGGAATCCCATATAGTACAAGTTATCGCCCGACTGATCGTCGCGCAGCCGCAGTCCCCTCGCGGAATAAATGAGCAACGCATAGGCCAGCATCGTTCCGACCGGCACGAACGTGACGTAGAACGGTCCGATCCCGGCGAGTTTAGCCAGAACGATGTACGCGCACCCGGCCGCAACGAAGACCAAGAACACCACAGCACTTGCGCCGGTGGCGTAGGCGCCTTCCGCAACTCGTCCGGTCCAGGGGGAAGGGTATTTCGTCGCCACTTAGCCGACCCCTTGAAGCTTGTTGGCTTGCTTGAGCCGGCCATTGTTGTCACGAATCCATTCAGCCCAGAACCGAATATGATCCACGGAGTTTATCGGTTTGGCAGACAGCCGCTGGATGTAATAGATCGTCACTTCGGCGCCATACAGATTTGTTCGGAACTTCTTGTAGGCGCGCGAGGCCTTGTACCGGCTATAGGACAGGTCGCCGGTATATTGCGAATAGTCCGGTTCATGCTCCAACATGTCAGAAATGAGGATGAGCGACTTCGGAATTTCTTCCGCGGCGCGGCCGGTGAAACGCTCGACCGCGATGCGTTGAACCGTCTCCATGATCGGAGACGTCTTGCCGGGCAACGGACGAAACCCGATTTGTAGCGCTTCATCGAGCGGCTCGCGGAATCCGTCCAGCCATCGCTTTTTTGCCAAACGCGGATTGGCGGTGTATTCGCTCAAGCCCGAACCGTCGCCCGGATTGCATCGCGCAAAAATTGATCTGCCGCCGGGGACCTTCGTGTCGAGCAGCCTGAGCTCCAGCAATCCGTAGGTGGACAATGTTTCCGCCATGTCCACCAAGCTGGTCTTGACTTCACGCTTGGCGATTTCCGGTATGTCGTCCGTCGAATCGAGAAGCACGACGCTGATGGAGCGAGGGCCGTCCACCGGGCACAACGAGGAGCGATCGAGTACAGGCGGACGCGCCGCGGTGGTATAGACATAGGCGCCGGCCGAGAGCGCGCTCAGCGCGAGTAGCGCCAGTGCTGCTCCGACCACGTGCTTGCGCAGATCGTTCGGATTCCTGCTACGCCGCCTTGGCGTCCGACTTGGCAACTACCTTTTCCTCCACAAGCTCGTCGATCTCGCGGTAGCTCGCGAATGCTCGCTCGAATTCGACGTGAATGGCTTGCACCTGGGCAACGAGGACTGCCTGCGAATCCGCGATCGAGTGCCTGAGATCGTCGCGCGCCGACGTCTCCAGCCATCCGTCGTCGATCGGGAATTTGTCGAGGTGAACCGTACCGAGAACCTCGGTGGGGGCGGGGTCTTTCTCTGCCGCTTGTTCGCCTCGTGGTATACGGCGAGGAGGGCATTCGCTGCCCGATCAAGATGCGACTGATGTGCCGCGAACAGGCGAGCCAATCGAGCCCGGCCCTCGAGAATGGCGTCGTGCTCGCCGCGTCGGATCGACAAGTCGCGGTTAGCGTCCTCCAGGATCTCGATTGCTTCGTCCCGAATTTCGAGAAGTTTTGTGATCAGATCGCTCTTTTGCCTGATATAGACCTCGTGCGCCTCGGTACGCCGCTTTTCCAAGGTTCCATACCCGGGATATGGGTCGAAGATGAGGAAGGCATCGGCGAATGCGATCAATGAGCACAATATTCCCAGACCAAAGAACAGCCAGGACTTCACGTCCGCGATTGCGAGCGGTGCTGTCTCTAACCGTATGAGCACCTCGCGCCCGGCATCGGAAACCAGCGACCCTGAAACTTCACGATAATGGGCCAGGGCAAGGTTGAGGCCAACGGCCAGCCCCAGATAGCAAAGCAGCGATAGAAGTCCGAAAAGCTTGCGCAGAAGATTGCG
>AF_2010_repII_A001DRAFT_10000274_pt1 | contig 9939 bp, 8 predicted proteins | sample AmaForreplIIA001_FD_9190 | JGI IMG/M metagenome (IMG submission 9190)
CGGCGGGCGGCGCCACGACGACGACAAACTCTCCTCGCAACTCCGCGCCGGCAGCGTAGTCGCGCGCAAGCGTCTCAAGATCTCCCCGCCTGACCTCTTCGTGCAACTTGGTCAGCTCGCGACAGGTTGCGGCAGCTCGTTTTCCAAACGCCGCCGCGAGGTCGGCAAGCGTTGGCGCCAGACGTGATCCACTTTCGAACAGAACGAGTGTCGCCGGAATGCTGGCAAGTTCAGCAACACGTTTCTGGCGGGCAGCCTGCTTCGCTGGCAGAAAGCCCTCGAAGAAAAAACGGTCAGTCGGCAAGCCGGCGACCGAAAGCGCAGCCAGCACAGACGAAGGTCCTGGCAAAGCAGTCACGGTGTGGCCGGCTTCGCACGCCGCCCGCACCAGCTTGTAGCCCGGATCGGAAATCAACGGCGTGCCGGCGTCAGAGACAAGCGCGATTGCCTGCCCATCGGCGAGCCGCGCCAATAGCCTTGGCCGCGCCTCGGCGGCATTGTGCTCGTGATAGGGCGTGAGCGGTGTCTCTATCCCGTAGCGATCCATGAGTTTTCGGGTAACGCGGGTATCTTCACAGGTGACTATGTCGACGCCTGCCAGCACTTCGAGCGCGCGCAAGGTGATGTCGCCGAGATTTCCGATCGGCGTGGCTACCAGGTAGAGGCCGGGCTCTGCCTTGGCGGCGCCCATCGCACTGCCAAATGGAGCGTAACGGCGCAGTCGTTTGCTCTCGTTCGCCATGGTCGGAACTCTAAACGGCCGCTCGCGCCGCGTCATGTGTCACAATTTTCGGTGCTTTTCGTACCCGTTAACTTTCGCGCGACAAAATCGGCGATACCGGTTACGACAGACACAGAAATGTCGCACGGGGAGCGACGATGCGGGTCATGTCGCACAAAGTGGGGATTTTGACGCAGGCGTGGACGCGTCTGCGCGCCACGCTATCCCTTTTGGGGTTGACTGCGCTCCTCGCCGCATGCAGCACGCAACTGGGCGGGGGCGGGCCGCCTATAGCCCAGCAACCTGGCGAGGCGACTGCCGCGAATGCTGCCGTCGGCGAAGGCCAAGTGCGCGTCGCGTTGATCCTACCGCTCTCCGGTCAAGGCAATGCCAGCGTTGCCGGACAATCGATGAAGAACGCGGCTGAAATGGCACTCGCGGAATTCAAGAGTCCCAACATTCAACTGCTGGTGAAGGATGATGGTGGCACGGTGCAAGGTGCACAGGCCGGCGCCCAGCAGGCGATCTCTGAAGGTGCGGAAATCATCATCGGTCCGCTCTTCGCGCAATCGGTAAGTGCGGTCGGGCAGATTGCGCGCACGAGCAATATCCCGGTTATCGCGTTCTCCACCGATGTCAGCGTGGCGGCGCGAGGCGTCTACCTGTTGAGCTTCCTGCCCGAAACCGATGTTCGCCGCATCGTCGATTTTTCCATCTCGCGCGGAAAGAGGTCGTTTGCCGCGCTGTTGCCGGACAATGCGTACGGAGCAGTCGTGGAAGGCGCGTTCCAGCAGGAAGTGTCGCGTCGCGGCGGTCGCGTGGTGGCGCTGGAAAAATATACTCTCGAGGGGAACAGAATAAACGAAGCGTCGCGTCGCGTGAGCCAGGCGGCCAATCAGGTGGACAGCATCTTCATTCCTGATAGCCCGGATGCCGTTCCGCAGGTGGTGAACGCGCTGGCGTCCAATGGAGTCGATCTACGACGCGTGCAAATGATCGGCTCAGGCCTATGGGAAGACGCAAGGATCTCTTCGACCGCGGCACTCGACGGCGCTTGGTACGCGGCGCCGGAAGCGACCGGCTATCGCAACTTCTCCGCTCGGTATCGCGCACGCTTTGGACAGGATCCGGTGCGCACCGCAACGCTCGCCTATGATGCGGTCGCGCTCGTCGCGGCTCTCGTGAAGACGCAAGGCCCGCAACGATTCAGCGAGCCGTCGCTGACCAATCCTTCAGGGTTTGCCGGTATCGATGGCATTTTCCGCTTCCGTCCCGAAGGCACCAATGACCGAGGCCTCGCGGTGCTGCGCGTCGCGCCTGCGGGCGGTCAGGTCCTGAGTCCTGCACCCCACTCGTTCCAGCCCGGGACGTAAACTAGGCGGCTAGATCCGCGACCACAGCGTCGAGCAGTGGGAAACCGTTTCGCGTTACCCTCAGGCGCCCGTCCTTCGTTGTCTCAACGGCCCCTTCCTCGCGCAAAATGGAAATCCGTTTTGGATCGAGCGACCGACCAGCCAGCGCGCTGTAACGCGCCGGATCGATGCCTTCGACAAGACGCAAGCCCATCAAAAGATATTCGTCGGCAGCCTCACCCGATGTGAGCTTTTCTTCGACAGTGAAGCCGCTGCCGCTGTCTTCCACGCGCATAAGCCAGGCTTCGGGCCGCCTCTCAGTTGCGGTCGCCACGCGGCAGCCATCAATTGTCAGTCTTCCATGCGCACCGGGGCCGACTCCAGCATAGTCGTGTCCGCGCCAGTAGACGAGGTTGTGTCTGCACTCGGCGCCGGGTCGCGCGTGATTTGAAACTTCGTACGCCGGCAATCCTGCGTCGGCGCAAATTACTTGCGTAAGGTCGTAGAGATCGCGCGCGAGATCCTCGTCCGGCACGATCAGTTTGCCTGCCTTGTGCAAACCGAAGAACGGCGTATCCGGTTCGATCGTTAATTGGTAAAGGGAAAAATGTTCGGCTGCCTCAGCGATAGCACGTTTAAGTTCCGCCGCCCACGCATCGAGCGTTTGTTGCGGTCGTGCGTAAATTAGATCGAATGAATACCGGGCGAAGATCGAACGAGCCACGGCAACGGCGTCGAGTGCTTCTTGCGCGGTGTGTAACCGGCCGAAGTCCTTCAGCGTCGTGTCTTCGAGCGATTGCACGCCGAGCGAAACGCGATTGACCCCGGCCGCACGGAAACCGCGAAACCGCGCGGCTTCAACGCTGGTTGGGTTGGCTTCCAGAGTCACCTCCACATCAGGAGCGACGGCCCAATACTTGGCGATGCAATCGAGGATCGCCTGTACCGATGACGGTTGCATCAGCGACGGCGTGCCGCCGCCGAAAAAAATGCTCGACACGGTGCGACTAGGCGCTCGCGCAGCTGCCGCAGCGATCTCGGTTTCATAGGCGCGAACAAAGCGCGCTTCATCGATGCCGCCATGACGGACGTGACTGTTGAAGTCGCAATACGGACACTTCGACAGACAGAAAGGCCAGTGCACGTAGACGGCAAAAGGTGCTGTTGAATTCATAAAACGCATCATAGGCGGTACAGCGTACGACAGCCAGTGTGCGTGCCGTTTTGCAGCGACAGCAGCTAGTTAAAATTGTAACGATCGGGCGAAACTCAAGCCCTGGTAAGGCACGCTTCGGCCAGTTTGATGAACGCGCGGGCGCGATGCGAGAGCCCTTGGCCTTGCGGCGGCAGTCCATGTTTCTCTTCGGCATTCATCTCGCCGAATGTCCGGTCGAAACCATCAGGACGGAAAAGTGGGTCGTACCCGAAGCCTTTGTCGCCACGCGGCGGCCAGACAGCGACGCCGTCGACCCGGCCTTCGAACTCCTCAATATGGCCGTCGGGCCAGGCAAGACACAACGCGGCCACGAAGTGCGCGCGACGCTGCTCGGGAGTCCTGGCACCGCGTTCGATCAGCAAGGTCTGAATGCGGTTCATCGCGGCCCGGAAATCCTTGTCCGGTCCGGCCCACCGCGCGGAATGGATGCCGGGCTCGCCATCGAGTGCGTCGACCACCAGACCGGAATCGTCGGCAAAGGCCGCCGTGCCACTGGCGCTCGCGGCCACGACAGCTTTGATGCGTGCGTTCGCGGAGAACGTCTTGCCGATCTCCTCTGGCTCGGGCAGACCGAGCTCGCCCGCAGATTGGGTGGCGATGCCGTACGGCGCTAGCAAGTCGCGCATTTCCTTCAGCTTGCCGGGATTGTGGGTTGCGATCACCACCGGACTTGTGAGTTTTCTGCTCACATTACGGCCATTTTCTGCAGGCTCACCAGCTTCTCGATGCCTTTGCGCGCAAGCGCGAGCAATGCGGCAAATTGATCTTCGCTGAACGGAATTTTTTCGGCGGTAGCCTGGATTTCAACGATGTTGCCGGAACCGGTCATGACGAAATTGGCATCGGTATCGGCGTCTGAGTCTTCGGCGTAGTCAAGGTCAAGCACGGCTGTGCCTTTGCACACGCCGCAGGAAACTGCGGCGATGTGGTCACGCAAAACGTCGGCTTTGACCATGTCGCGCGCTTTCATCCAGCTCAGGCAGTCGGCCAGGGCCACCCACGCACCGGTGATTGACGCAGTGCGCGTGCCGCCGTCCGCTTGGATCACGTCGCAATCGAGCACGATTTGCCGCTCGCCGAGCGCAGGCAGATCGACAACCGAGCGAAGGCTTCGCCCAACGAGACGCTGGATCTCAACTGTACGCCCGCCCTGCTTGCCGGCGCTTGCCTCGCGGCGGGTACGTTCCATGGTGGCGCGCGGCAGCATTCCGTATTCAGCAGTTACCCAGCCTCGCCCCTGGCCCTTGAGCCATGGCGGTAGTCGCTCTTCAAGGCTCGCGGTCACCAGGACATGAGTATCGCCGAATTTCACGAAGCAAGAGCCCTCGGCGTATTTGACCACACCCCGTTCGAGCGATACGGCGCGGAGTTCATCGGCTTGTCGGCGGCTTGGCCGCATCGGCGTTACTCCCATCCATTTCGGCCGCACACCTTAACCATACGTCCGGCTTGAACAAGACCGTCCCAATGGTCAATTCTTGGTGGGTTTCGAGGAGTTGAGCCTTGGCGTCACACGATATTCCCATTGGAGCGACACAAGTTAGTCTCGCAGCGCTGAACGAGCGGTCGCGCGAGATTTTTCGGCAGATTGTCGAGAGTTATTTGGCGACCGGCGAGCCGGTTGGTTCGCGAAATCTGTCGCGCCTGTTGCCAATTACCCTGTCGCCGGCCTCCGTCCGGAACGTGATGTCGGACCTGGAACAACTCGGGCTCATTTACGCCCCCCATACTTCGGCCGGCCGGCTTCCGACTGAACTGGGACTCCGTTTCTTCGTCGACGCGTTGATGCAAGTCGGCGACTTGTCGGAACAGGACCGGCGCTCGATCGAGGCTCAGGTGGCGGGCGCCTCCAAGTCACTGGAAGCGGTGCTAACCGAGGCATCGCAAATGCTGTCGGGGCTGACACGGTCGGCCGGTGTTGTGCTCACTGCGAAGACGAATGTTCGGCTCAAGCACGTCGAGTTCGTGCGACTCGAACCCGAACGGGCGCTCGCCGTTCTGGTTGCGGAAGACGGACAGGTCGAAAATCGAGTGCTCAATGTTCCCGCCGGCCTGCCGACTTCGTCGCTTACGGAGGCGAGTAATTTTCTTAACGCGCGCATTCGCGGCAAGACGTTGGCCGAGCTGCGTGGTGAAATCGAAAAGGCCGTTACAGAAGGCCAGGCGGAACTGGACCAATTGACGCAGAAGGTCATTGCGACCGGACTCGCAAGCTGGTCCGGCGGCGATGTTGCGGAACGTCAACTGATTGTACGTGGTCACGCGAATCTTCTGGAAGACCTTCACGCTCTCGAAGATCTCGAGCGCGTGCGTTCCTTGTTCGATGCGCTCGAAACAAAGCGCGGCGTGATTGATCTGCTCGGCCGGGCGGAACGGGCCGACGGCGTACGCATTTTCATAGGGTCTGAAAACAAGCTCTTCTCACTATCCGGTTCCTCCACCATCGTCGCACCCTATCGCGACAGCCAAGGGGGCATCGTCGGCGTGATCGGCGTGATCGGTCCCACCAGGCTCAATTATGCTCGCGTTATTCCCATGGTCGACTATACGGCCCGGGTTGTGAGCCGCTTGCTGGCCCCTTAAACGCTTGATTTTTCGTGCCGGAGCCCTGATATCCGGAACATCCGGATAATTGCCGAGGATGGATTGATCACGATGACGGACCCCACCGCCCGCCAGGCTGAAGCGATGGCTGCTGCAAATGAGGACATGGCCGGTGAAACGGCCGATCCGATCGCTGAGGCCAAACGAGAAGCAGCGGAGTTCAAAGACAAGCTGCTGCGCACGCTCGCCGAAATGGAAAACCTCCGCAAACGCACGGAACGGGAGGTTCTTGATGCTCGGGTGTATGGGATTGCCGGGTTTGCACGCGACGTGCTGGCGGTTGCCGATAACATGCATCGCGCCCTCGAGGCGATTGGCCCGGATCTGCGCGAGGCTGCCGATCCCAAAGTGAAAGCGTTGATCGAGGGTGTCGAACTCACCGAACGTGAGCTCATGAAAATCCTGGAGAAGAATGGCGTGCAGAAGTTCTCGCCGCAGGGCGAGAAGTTCGACCCTAACTTTCACCAGGCGATGTACGAAGCGCCAACGTCCGATCAGCCACCCGGACAAGTGGCACAGGTTATTCAAGCCGGCTACATGATCGGCGATCGTGTCCTGCGTCCGGCCCTCGTGGCGGTTAGCAAAGCCAAACCGCCGACGTCGGCCAATGACAACCCGGGGCCGGGCCGACAATAGATTTCAGCGCAGCGTGATGCCATCGCGGACCGTTCGAAAACGCCCGAAGGCCTGGTCCCATTTCTCGGCAGGGCTGACGCCGATCACACGCAAAAAACCGCCAGGGCTGAAGCGCACCCATTGCACCAGCGCTACGGGATCGCCGGCCGGGCCTTTGCCGTTTGCGCGAATCTCGTGACCTGGCGCGCCACCGACCCGCATCGGCTCCGATGATTGAATCGAAAGTTCACGTACCGGCGCGTTAGTGAGCAGGTCGCGGGCAAACTGTGCGCGATCGGCCGCCTCTGGCGGGCCGCCGCGGTCTATCGACACAATCATGAAAGGCTTGCGTTCGTTATCGTTCGAGGGGTTGTCGGCGAGGAAGACAGTGCCCGTCGGCATGACCTGCATGACCTGAAAGCCCGAAAGATCGCCCAAACTGAAGGGCAGCATGCCGAGCTGTTCCTGAATCGGCGCCGGCCGGAACGTAACGCTTGCGAGGGCCTTGCGAACCACGGCATCGGAATAGACAGACAGGGCGCTTTCCGGAACCTCGACATTGACGAGCATGGTGAGGTTGGGCACGGACGGACCGATACCCATCGCCAAGAGGGACCAGCGGTAGATTTTTGCGCCATTTTGCTGCGCGATGCCGCTGATCAGAAAGCCGATGCCGTTCTCAAAGGGGAAGCTTTCCCGCTTGAGTTGTTCGAGCCCCTGCTGGTTCAAGTTGAAAGCCGAGTTCTCAAGGTCGCGGTACGCGCTGGCCGGAAGATCAAGGATGGCAATTACGGCACTCCGCTCGATGTCTTCGAACCCCGGAAGGCGCGTGCTTGGCTTCATGTCCACGGGCGGCTCGAGGCCGATCCGCAGGCCTGGGGGGAAGATCGTCTCGGCTGGTACGATGAGAATGGTGCTGGCTAACCAGGTCCAAACCGCAAAAAAGGACACAAACAGGCGACGGAACATGCCGTGCGGACTCCCAAAGATTCCAAACCGACGGCCTGCGTAACCGGGCTTGCGTGCGGCGGCAATGGCCCGATAACCATTGATGAGGCTGCGAGCCGAAAGCTCGCGATTTCGTGACTAACTGACTTGCAGCCCCCCCGGGCTCTCCTATATGAGCCATTAAGCCGCAGAAATGCGGCGAAACGCATATCCAGGGGGCTGGATCGGGGGTCTGCGGATGAGCCGCTGACATTCCCATTCGGGCGCCAAGCGGCCCGGCCGGCCTGCCGCAATTTGAGAGGAAGAACCATGGGCAAGGTCATCGGCATCGACCTCGGCACCACCAATTCGTGCGTTGCCGTCATGGAAGGCAAGACGCCGAAAGTTATCGAGAACGCTGAAGGCATGCGGACGACGCCTTCGATTGTCGCCTTCACTGATGATGGCGAGCGTCTCGTCGGCCAGCCGGCCAAGCGCCAGGCGGTCACCAATCCTGAAAAGACCATCTTTGCGGTCAAGCGCCTGATCGGACGGCGCTACGACGATCCGATGGTCGAGAAGGACAAGAAGCTCGTCCCCTACAAGATCACCAGGGCCTCGAACGGTGATGCATGGGTCGAAGCGGACGGCAAATCCTATTCGCCCTCGCAGATCTCCGCTTTCATTCTTCAGAAGATGAAAGAGACGGCGGAAGCCAATCTTGGCCAGAAGGTCGAACAGGCAGTCATCACAGTTCCGGCCTATTTCAACGACGCGCAACGTCAGGCCACCAAGGACGCCGGCAAGATTGCCGGCCTTGAAGTGCTGCGCATCATCAACGAGCCGACAGCAGCTGCGCTCGCTTACGGCCTCGACAAGCAGAAGACGGGTACCATCGCGGTCTACGACCTTGGCGGCGGTACTTTCGATATTTCGATTCTTGAGATCGGCGACGGCGTGTTCGAGGTGAAGTCCACAAACGGTGACACGTTCCTGGGCGGCGAAGACTTCGATATGCGGCTCGTGAACTATCTAGCTGACGAGTTCCAGAAAGAGCAGGGCATCGATCTGCGCCGCGACAAGCTCGCGTTGCAGCGTCTTAAGGAATCTGCTGAGAAAGCAAAGATAGAGCTGTCGTCGACGACGCAGACCGAGATCAATCTGCCGTTCATCACGGCGGATGCGGCAGGTCCCAAGCATCTGACGATGAAGCTCACCCGCGCCAAGTTCGAAGCGCTGGTCGACGATCTTATTCAGAAGACAATGCAACCCTGCAAGCAGGCGCTCAAGGATGCCGGCATCTCGGCCGCGCAGATTAACGAGGTCGTGCTGGTCGGCGGCATGACGCGCATGCCGAAGGTGCAGGAAGTTGTGAAGCAGCTGTTCGGCAAGGAGCCGCACAAAGGCGTCAACCCAGACGAAGTGGTTGCCGTTGGCGCGGCCATCCAGGCCGGGGTGCTCCAGGGCGACGTCAAAGATGTGTTGTTGCTCGACGTGACACCGTTGTCGCTCGGCATTGAAACGCTGGGCGGCGTATTCACGCGGATCATCGACCGCAATACCACCATTCCGACCAAGAAGAGTCAGGTCTTCTCGACTGCCGAGGACAACCAAAACGCGGTCACCATCCGCGTGTTCCAAGGCGAGCGGGAAATGGCGGCTGACAACAAGATGCTCGGCCAGTTCGACCTGGTTGGCATCCCGCCTGCGCCGCGTGGCGTGCCGCAAATCGAGGTGACGTTCGACATCGACGCAAACGGCATTGTCAACGTTCAGGCAAAGGACAAGGCGACCGGCAAGGAGCAGCAAATCCGCATCCAGGCCTCTGGCGGCTTGTCCGAGGCCGACATCGAAAAGATGGTCAAGGATGCGGAATCGCACGCCGAAGAGGATAAGAAGCGCAAAGCCGCGGTCGAAGCCAAGAACCACGCCGAGGCGCTGGTGCATTCCACCGAGAAGGCGCTCTCCGAGCATGGCTCGAAAGTGGGCGACGCAGAACGTCGGGCGATCGAGAACGCCATTGCCGATCTGAAAGAGGCGCTGAAAGGCGACGACGCCTCGGCTATCCAGGCCAAAACCAACACGCTGGCCCAGGCTTCGATGAAACTTGGCGAGGCGATGTACAAGCAACAGCAGGAAGCCCAGGCTTCCGGCTCCGGCGGTGAGGGCGGCTCATCCGGAGAAAAGAAAGAAGACGTAGTCGACGCGGAGTTCACCGAGGTCGACGATGACAAAAAGAAATCCGCCTGATCGTAAGGCGTGAGCTATGCGCAAGCCGATCGCGAACAATGCCACCCCCGGGCTCTCGTCCGGGGGTGCATGTTTCCGGGGGCCAAAACGGCCCGAATCAAGTACGGCTCTTGCGACGTAGTGGATCTGGGGCGGCACCCGAATGTCGAAGCGCGACTACTACGAAATCCTCGGTGTTTCCCGAACTTCCACCGAGATCGAGCTCAAGGCGGCATTCCGCAAACTTGCGATGCAGCATCATCCGGACCGCAATC
>AF_2010_repII_A001DRAFT_10000280_pt1 | contig 9848 bp, 8 predicted proteins | sample AmaForreplIIA001_FD_9190 | JGI IMG/M metagenome (IMG submission 9190)
GAAAATCGCCGGCCACATGCCGACGTTCATCGCCGTCACAAGCACGGCGAGAAGAAAGACCATCGACAGATTGGGAATCGGCGTAAGCGTCGTCAGCACCTTACCGACCACCAATGCTCCGGTAACGGAAACAGCCGCGAACAGAAAATTCCAAGGGTTTGTCTGCAGGGTGCTGGGCCAGCGGAACAGCGGTCTTTTCGCAGGTGCTTCGGATTCCTTGGTGACCAGATGGATTGCAATATCCTGCGTACGGCGCACCAGCTCATGCGGAAGTGAGCGTCCGAACAGCTCACTGAAAAAACTGCCGCGTGAACGGCCGACCACGATCTGCGTGACGTTTTCGAATTTGGCGAAACGCAACAATTCCGCCGGCAGATCGGTCCCGGTCAATGTCTGCGTTTCGGCACCCAGGCTCTGCGCGAGCTTCATCGCCTCATCCAATCGCTGGCGACCCCCGTCGTCGAGCGTCGTTCCCGGGCGTTCGACTGTGACCGCGATCCAGGGCGCATCCATCAGGTCCGCCAGCCGTTTGGCGGCGCGCACGACCGTGGGCGATACGGGATCAGGCCCGATGCATGCGAGGATGCGTTCACCTGCGGCCCACGGACCTTCGATCGCCTGGGCCTGCATACGCTCAACCAGATCGGCGTCGATACGCTCCGCAGCGCGGCGCAATGCGAGCTCGCGCAGAGCCGTGAGATTCTGCGGCTTAAAGAAGTGTTCAACCGCGCGCGCGGCGGTGTCCTGAACATAGACCTTGCCCTCGGCCAGCCGCTTGAGCAGCTCATCGGGCGGAAAGTCGACCAGCACAATCTCGTCCGCCCTGTCAAAAACGGTATCGGGCACGGTTTCGCGCACGCGCACCTTGCTAATCTTTTGCACGACGTCGTTGAGGCTTTCGAGATGCTGGATGTTGAGGGTCGTCCACACGTCGATGCCGGCCGCCAGCAGCTCGTCGACGTCCTGCCATCGCTTCGGGTGGCGGCTGCCGGGAACATTGGTGTGAGCATATTCGTCGACCAGAAGCAGGCTCGGCCGCCGCGCCAGTGCGCCGTCGAGATCGAATTCGTGCATGACCTGGTTTCGGTAGACGATCGGCTTGCGTGGAAGAACCTCAAAGTCTTCGGTCAATTGCTCGGTCTCGCGCCGGCCATGGGTCTCGATCAGGCCGGCGACAACATCACGCCCACCGGATTTCTCGGCACGGGCGGAGGCCAGCATCGCGTAGGTCTTGCCGACACCGGGAGCGGCGCCGAGAAATATCTTCAAATGCCCGCGGCCTTCCTTCTTGGCGAGGGAAAGCAGCGCGTCAGGTGAAGCTCTCTGCGCTTGGTCAGCAGGCATAATGTGCCTCTAACGCATCATACGGCAAAACACCCGTCCCGGATTTTCCATCCGGGACGAGCCTTGGAACGACAACCCTTTGCGCGACTACGATTTCAGAGCATCAAGAGCAAGGTTGAGATTAAGTACGTTCACCCGTGGTTCGCCCAGCAGGCCCAACGTGCGGCCTTCGATCTGTCCATCGACCAACGCACGGACACGCGTTTCTGGCAGGTTGCGCGCCTTGGCGACGCGCGGCACCTGGAAGTGGGCCGAGTCCGGCGAAATATGTGGATCGAGGCCACTGCCCGATGTGGTTACCATATCCATCGGGACCGGCATCGACGAGTTCTCTTTCTTCAACTCGTCGACCTGTCCCTTGATGCGGTCGATCAGCGCTTTGTTGGTGGGGCCCAAATTCGAGCCCATCGAGTTGATCGCGTTATACGGCGCGTCGACGGTCTTGGTCGAATCCTTCGGATCCGGCGCGTTGGTGGCCGACGGCCGGCCATGGAAATACTTGTCGTCGGAGAAGGCCTGGCCGATCAGCGCGGAGCCGATCACCTTGCCGTCTTTCTCGATCAGGCTGCCTTGCGCCTGATATGGAAAGATGACACCGGCAATCCCGGTCATCACGAGCGGATATACAAGCCCGGTGATCAGGGTCAAAAGAACGACCAGGACGATGGCTGGACGAATTTCTTTCAGCATGGCGTCTCTCCTCAGACCAGATGCAAGGCGTTGACGACGATGTCGATCGCCTTGATTCCGACGAAGGGAATAATGACGCCGCCCACGCCGTAGATCCAAAGATTGCGACGGAGCAGCGCGGCTGCGCCGATCGGCCGATACTTGACGCCTTTCAGCGCGAGCGGAATGAGAGCGATGATGATCAGCGCATTGAAGATGATCGCCGACAGGATTGCGCTCTGCGGCGTTGCCAGCTTCATGATGTTGAGCACGCCGAGCTGCGGATAGAAGGCGAGGAACATCGCCGGGATGATGGCGAAATATTTCGCCACGTCGTTGGCGATCGAGAACGTAGTCAGCGCGCCGCGCGTCATCAGCAGCTGCTTGCCGATTTCCACGACTTCGATGAGCTTGGTTGGATCGGAATCGAGATCGACCATGTTGCCGGCTTCGCGCGCGGCCTGCGTCCCACTCTGCATGCAGACCCCGACATCGGCCTGGGCGAGAGCGGGCGCGTCGTTGGTGCCGTCGCCGCACATCGCGATCAACCGGCCGTGCGACTGTTCATCGCGGATGTAGCGCAATTTGTCTTCGGGTGTCGCCTGGGCGATGAAGTCGTCGACGCCGGCCTCGGACGCGATAGCAGCCGCGGTGACCGGATTGTCGCCGGTGATCATCACGGTCTTGATGCCCATTCGCCGAAGCGCCGCGAAGCGATCCTTGACGTCCGGCTTCACCACATCCTTGAGGTGAATGACACCGAGGATGCGATCGTTCTCGACCAAACCCAATGGCGTACCGCCCGAGCGTGCGATCTTGTCGACCGCTGCACGGAATGCCTGCGGCTCAGGAACATTCTTCCCTCCAGCCTGGCTGGCGAACTCCATTACAGAGTCGATAGCCCCCTTGCGCAGCTTGCGCTGCCCAATATCGACACCCGAGAGACGAGTGACCGCGGAAAACGGAATGAACCGCGCGTCGCCAGGCGTCGCCTGCCGGCGCACATTGTACTTGTCCTGCACCATCGTGATGATGGAGCGCCCCTCTGCGGTCTCGTCCGCGTCGCTGGCGAGCAAAGCGGCTTCAGACGCTTCCCGCTCGGTCACACCTGGAACGACGAAAACTTCCGTCGCCTGGCGGTTGCCGAAAGTGACGGTTCCCGTTTTGTCGAGCAGCAGGGTGTCGACGTCGCCTGCGGCTTCCACCGCACGGCCGGACTTGGCGAGCACGTTGAAGCGCACCAGCCGATCCATGCCGGCAATGCCGATCGCCGAAAGCAGCGCACCGATCGTGGTCGGGATCAAGGTGACGAAGAGCGCAACCAGTATGACCACGGAGACCGCCCCTCCGGCATAGGTGACGTAGCTCGGGATCGTCGCGGTCGCGAACACGAAAATGATGGTCAGGCCGACCAAGAGGATATCGAGGGCGATTTCGTTCGGCGTCTTCTGGCGCTCGGCGCCTTCGACCAGTTTGATCATGCGGTCGAGGAAGGAAGACCCAGGCGAAGACGTGATGCGGATGATAATGCGGTCGGAAATGACCGTGGTGCCGCCGGTGACCGCCGAGCGGTCGCCGCCGGACTCGCGAATGACCGGCGCGGATTCGCCGGTAATCGCCGCTTCGTTGACCGAGGCGATACCCTCGATCACGTCGCCGTCGCCGGGAATGATGTCACCCGCCTCGCAAACCACCAGGTCCCCAGCCCTCAGCTTGTCGGCGGCAACTGTTTCAAACTTATTGAAGGTTGCGGGCGACTGGATGCGCTTGGCACGCGTTTCGGTGCGCGCTTTGCGCAAAGTGTCGGCCTGCGCCTTGCCGCGTCCTTCCGCAACAGCTTCTGCAAAATTCGCAAACAGGACGGTGAACCACAGCCAGAGGACGATCTGGAATTCGAAGACAATGTTGCCCCCGTCGGTAAGAAGGTCGCGGACCAGAATGACCGTCGTCAGTAGCGTGACCACTTCCAAAACGAACATCACGGGATTCTTGATCAGCGTAGCCGGGTTGAGTTTGACAAAAGCCTGACCGATCGCCGGGACCACGATCTTGGGATCGAGCAACGTCGCTACCGGCATGCGCTTGCGAACTTTTGAGGTTTCCATCGCCTTAACTCCGGGGAGAAATCGTCAGAACGTTGTGCCCGCGACCATCGCGAACTGTTCGACCAGCGGGCCGAGCGCAAGCGCGGGGAAGAAGGTCAGACCGCCGACAATCGCGATCACGCCGACGACCAGGCCGACGAACAATGCCCCGGTCGTCGGGAAGGTGCCGAGCGAAGGCGGCACCGACTTCTTGCTCGCGAGCGAGCCGGCGATCGCTACCGTGGGGATGATCATCATGAACCGTCCAACAAACATCGCAATCGCACCCGTGATGTTGAAGAACAGCGTATTCGCCGTAATGCCGGCAAAGGCCGAGCCGTTATTGGCGGTGCTCGACGTATAGAGATAGAGCATCTCCGAAAAACCATGCGGCCCGCTGTTGCCGAGCTGGGTCAGCGCCTGCGGATTGACCGCAGCGACCGCGGTCCAGCCGAGATACATCAGCGGCAGGACCAGGATCGCAAGCATCGCCATCTTGACTTCCTTGGCCTCGATCTTCTTGCCGACATATTCCGGTGTGCGGCCAACCATCAGCCCGGCGACGAAGATCGCGATGATGACGAACAACAGCATGCCGTACATGCCGGCGCCGACGCCACCGACGATGATCTCGCCGAGCTGCATGTCGATCAGGGGCACCATGCCACCAAGCGCAGTAAACGAGTCGTGCATGGCGTTCACTGCGCCGCAGGAAGCATCTGTGGTTATCACAGCGAACAGAGCGGACGCGACGATGCCGAAGCGCACTTCCTTGCCTTCCATGTTGCCGCCGGTAAGACCCATGGCATTGATGATGTCGTTGCCGTGCGCTTCCGCCCAATAGCTCAGCACGACGCCGGCGAGGAAGAGCACGCCCATTGCAGCGAGGATCGCCCAGCCCTGACGCTGGTTGCCGACCATCCGGCCGAAAACATTAGTGAGGCCGGCGCCGAGCGCAAAGATCAGAATGATCTGCAGGAAATTCGATAGCGCGGTTGGGTTCTCGAACGGATGCGCGGCATTGGCATTGAAAAAGCCGCCGCCATTGGTGCCTAGCATCTTGATGGCGACTTGCGACGCGACCGGACCAACCGCGATGGTTTGCTTCGCGCCTTCGAGCGTCGTCGCCTCGACATACGGTCCAAGCGTCTGCGGCATGCCCTGCCAGACGAGAAGGAGCGCCGCCACGATGCAGATCGGCATGAGCACGTAAAGCGTGCAGCGTGTGATATCGACCCAGAAATTGCCGATGGTCTGCACGGAGTGACGCGAAAAGCCGCGAATGAGTGCGACCGCGAGAGCAATGCCTGTCGCCGCCGACAGATAGTTCTGATGCGTCAAGCCAAGCATCTGCGTGAGGTACGACATCGTGCCCTCGCCGCCGTAGTTCTGCCAGTTGGTGTTGGTGATGAAGCTGATCGCCGTGTTGAACGTGAGATCCGGCGCGACCGCCGACCGATCGGCCGGATTGAACGGCAGGCTCGCTTGGAAGCGCATCAGTCCATACAGAATTGCAAAGCCGCCGACGTGGAAGAGCAGCATGCCGACGGTGTAGGCCAGCCAGCCCTGTTCGCGTTTCTCATCGATACCCGCCGCACGGTAGAGCGCCAGTTCGATCGGCCGAAGGATCGGCGTGAGAAAAGTGCGCTCGCCATTGAAGACGCGCGTCATGTAACCACCGAGCACCGGCGTAAGGGCCACGATGATCGCGCAATAGACAAGAATCTGAATCCAGCCGATCAAGGTCATGGTCGCGGACCTTTCAAAGCCGCTCTGGTCTGAGCAAAGCGTAGACGAGGTAAATCATCAGTCCCGCGGTCACGAGGCCGGCGAGTGCATAATCGAAAACCATGAGGGCCTCCTCAGAGCCGGTCGCAGGCGTAGGCGTACCCGATCGATAAAGCGAAAAGGACGAGGCCGAGCGCCAAAAGGATTACGTCGAGCATTGCGTGCTCCTTCCATGTGCGCGGTGTGCGGTGGAGCGGCTTTGCAATTAGGTGGTGGAGAATAAAGAAGCGATGTGAATCCGCGTCGCTGCAGATCAAGACGTCATAAAGACGCCGCCGTCTTTATGACCGCCTTATCCTTCGCCTTTGATTTCCCAATCGAATTCCTATGCGGCGATGCACACTTTCTCGCTCGCAAGACGTTGGTCTTCCGATACGTCTTGAGAAAGGAGCGAAACAATGTCGGTCGTCACTTATCCAAACTCTGCCACGGCGAAGGTATCCGTTGCAGCGCTCGGCAAAAGCCCACGAAATCTCATTCGCCGACTGCCGCCGACCGGTTGCGCGCATTCCTTCGAGTCACTGGACGTTGGATCACCATTGCATTTGACGCCGTTTTGGAGGCCCGCGCGCAGCGGGCAATGATCGAAGCTCAGCTTTATCTCAACCGCTGCAAGCACACGTCGAAGAATGACGATGATCTTCCGGTGCTCCGATGAAATCCGTCGACCAAGAAAAAGCCGTCCAGCTTTTCGAATCGAATGCTCCGGCAAGACGCCTCCCTCTTGCATTTCCAGAACTGTCAAAGCACCGGCGGGTCAAAGAGGCGTCCGGATGCAAGACATGGGGTGTGTCGAATTATCAGCGCGCCCAGGTGGTGTTGTTCGCGTTCGGCCTCTTTGCGGCTGTTGCCGGCGCTGTTCGCGCGATGCGGGCAGCCGTCTGGGTGCCAGGCTAACCAAGGTGATGTGCCATGAAACAGAGCAAGCTTCCCTCCATCGTTCCGTGTTCGCGACCTCTACAATTTCGCATGGGTAAGGATAGACGCGGAAACTGGGTCGTCCAGGATGACCAAGGAGTCTGTGGTGGGCTATTCGTCGATCGAAGGCACGCGCTTCGTTTCGCCATGCTCGAGAATGGAAGCCGCCCTCAGGCAGTGGTGATGATGCCGGGCATTTTCGAACTGGATATCAGTCGTGGCGCTGTCGTGCACGATAACGCCAATGTGCCGAGTCAACGCAAGGTCGCCTGACGGGCGAAACTGGCCACGCTTCTCCCATCGCTATAAAGTTGCCGACCGGATCGAGAATCCATGTCGGCGAATATTCTCATCGTCGGATGCGGCGCCATCGGCGGCCTGTTTGCCGCTGCCCTCTCGTCCGTTGCCAAAGTAACCGCACTCGATGCCAATGCCGAGCATGTGAACGCCGTCCGCTCGCGCGGTCTTCGCGTGATCGGCACGAATCCGCGCGTGGCGCAGATCGAAGCGACCAGCGATCCATCTGCGCTGAATGGCAGGACATTCGATGCGGTCATTTTTCTCATCAAGTCGAAGATGACGGCGGCGGCCCTTTCGCAGTTGAAGCCTGTGCTCCCCGGAAATCCTCTGCTGGCGACACTTCAGAACGGCATGGGTAATGCCGAGGTCCTGCTGTCAGATCTCGATGCGACCGTCGTTCGCGGGGTCACGATGAATGCGGGACGCTATGTCGAAGCCGGCTGCGTCGAGAGTTTGATCGAGGGCAAGACATGGCTCGGCCCTGCGCGCGGCGACGTGGCGGACGTGCATCCCCTCGCTGACCTGCTCAACAAAGGCGGCATGGAAACCGAAGTGGTCGGGGATCCGATGGGCGCGGTCTGGTCCAAGTTCGTTTTCAATTGCGTCATGAACCCGCTCGGGGCGCTGATGATGGGCGACAATGCAGCCCGTTACGACGCGCCTGAGATGCGCGCTCTGATTGACGACATGGCGGCCGAGTGCACGGCGGTCGTCGAGGGACTGGGCGGCAAGTTTGCGTTCCCGCCAATGGACTACGTCGGCAAGGTCCGGGCCGGTGAGACTCCGCGATCCCGGCACGCCGGGTCCATGGCGCTTGATATCGAACGGGGCGTGCCGACCGAAATCGACGAATTGACCGGCTTCATTGTGCGCGAGGGCGAACGGCTGAGAATTCCGGTGCCGAACTGCAAAGCGGTGTATCGCCTGATCAAGGGGCTTGAACTTGCCTGCTTGCGTCGGGTTACCAAAGCTAGATAATTCAACGAGTTAGGGCGGGACTGCAGCCCTTTTATCACCGAATTTCCCGCCGTGCTTCGTGCACAGGTTTTGGACCCTTCATCCGTTAATTCGGTAGGCCAAGGGCTAGAATGGTCGGGCAGCGTATGGCAGCCATCGCATTGCAATGGATGACAGCGACGAGGCGCTCATGGCCCGGGTCGCGCAGGGCGATGAGCGTGCGTTTCAGGTGCTTTCGCGGCGCCATTTGCCGGCCATGCTTGGGCTCGCCCGCCGCATTCTCGGCAATGCCGGGGATGCGGAGGACGTCGCACAAGAGGCCTTCGTGCGCGTCTGGACGCATGCCCCGCGGTGGCAACCTTTGGCGCAGTTTCGGACGTGGCTTACGCGCGTGGTCGTCAATCTCTGCCTCGACCGCAAGCGGCGCGCACCCTGGGTGGACCTCGAGGCGGCCGGCGATGTGGTCGATCCCGGGCCTCGGGCGGATGAAAAGGCAGAGACCGACGAGCGTGAGCGAATGCTTACGGCGGCGATCGACAAGCTTCCCGCGCGCCAGCGCGACGCAATCATGCTGACCTACACGGAAGGCATGAGCAATGCGCAGGTGGCGGAAATTCTCGGCACGTCGGTTTCGGCGGTCGAGACCCTGCTGATCCGCGGCAAGCAGAACCTGCGCCGCACGCTCGGCGGTGTGATCGACAAGGACGATTGAAAATGACGGACGAGCAATTCGAAGATTTTCTGAGAACCACGCTGAAGCGTGATGCAAAACCTGCCGATGCCGACGCCGTTGATCGCGTCCTTGCGCGACTGCGGGGTCCACTGCCGCGGCAGAAGCAACCGCTGTGGCGGTTACCTGGCGTCCTGCTCAATTGGGATTTCGCTCCGGCCTGGCCACGCATGGCGGCCCTCGCCTGCTGCGCGGCGCTCGGCTTCATGTTCGGCATCGCCGGGCTCGATCGTCCGTTCGACCGACTTGACGGATCGGTCCTGACCAGCGGCCCCGACATCGGCTCGCTCGTATCCGAACCCGACACGTTGACGGGAGAGCGGCCATGAGCATCGCCCAGGCATTTCCAACGATGGAGCGACCGTCGTCGCGCTGGTTGCTGCTGGGTTCGCTGGCGCTCAATCTATTCTTTGTCGGGATTGCGATCGCCATGATGGTGCGATCACCGGCGCCGTCCTACTGGGACCGCAACGTCTTCGTGCGCGTCGAACGGCTTGCTGCCACACTGCCGCCGGCCGACGCCGATATCCTGCGCGGCGAAATCCAAGCCAATCGCGCGGCCATCGAGAGCGCGCAAACCGCCTATCATTCGGCACAAGACAGCATTCATGACGTACTCCGCCAGGAACCGTTCGACGCTGAGGCAATGCGCGCGGCGATGGCGAAAACCCGGGCGGCCCGCTTGACCTCGGATCAGACAATTCAGGGCATTTTTGTCACAATCGCTTCGAAGATTTCCCCGGCCGGCAGACAGGCCTTGGCCAACTGGCCGCCGGGTCGTAAGCCCGCCAGCGACAAACGGGAGTAGTATCATTGCCGACCGAGTCGCCGTGGCCGGGTTTTGAAAGACTTTTTGAATGCAAGGGGTTGGGGAACTCAAGGAGGCGGGAACGAAAGCTTGGGGGCGCCCGTTTTGGATCATGTTGCAGGGTCTGAGTCTGACACTGCCGCTCGGCGGCTGCCTGCTGACTGGCAACAAGCCGGACCCGGCGATCGATATTCCGCCATCCTATACCTATGGCCCGCGCAAACCGGTCGCGGCGGAGGCGGCGGTCCCG
>AF_2010_repII_A001DRAFT_10000281_pt1 | contig 9815 bp, 2 predicted proteins | sample AmaForreplIIA001_FD_9190 | JGI IMG/M metagenome (IMG submission 9190)
TGGGGGTATTCCTAGCATTTCTGCTGCGCGCTCGCATAGCAGAACCTTTAACTTGTCGACGGCGCTTAGCACAGCTTGTCCCAAGACGAACGTCACGCGGCTGGCGCCGGTGCCGGCTTCAGAGCGAAAGCAATCAGTGGTGCCGACTTCCAATTTCACCTGGCTTAACGGGATTTCCAAGACCTCGGCGATCATCTGGCAAAGAATCGTGTGAGCTCCCGTGCCGGTGTCGGCGTAAGTCGTCAACAGCGAGACAATGCCATCGGGGCTCACGGTCAAACGAGCGTTGGCATCGCCAATTCCTACATTGCGAAAGGATACAGCAACGCCTCTCCCTGTTTGAGGCGGCTTTTTAAACGTCTTCCATTGAGAGACGGCAGCGGCGGCTTCAAGCACTTCTCGGCACTTGACATCAACCATACCGTTTTTCGCCTCTCCTGGTACCGGATCACCGTCTCGGAGCGCGTTGCAAAGCCGCATTTCCAGTGGATCGATATGCAAAGCTTCGGCGATCATGTCGATTTGCGATTCTCCGCCAAAGATAAGCTGAACCATGCCCGGTGAGCGGAAATGGCCGCAGGGAACGCTGTTCGTGTAAACTGCGTAAGAGTCAATCTTAACGTTTGGAATACGATATGAGCCCGCCGCTTTGACAGCGCCGGGCAAGTTCACCGACGGAATGGGCTTCATCGCGGCGTAGGCACCGCCATTGAAAAAAGCTTTGACCTGCCTGGCAACGATCGTTCCATCTTTTTTCACGCCGGTCTTCACAATCATGACCGATGAATGGCGCGGGTTTCCCGCCATGAGCTCTTCTGTATAGGTCATAATCATGCGAACGGGGCGGCCGGTTCTTTGCGCCAGAAAATAACAGAGCGGCAGATCCATGAGCGCGCCCTTACCGCCGAAGTCACCACCGATCGCAGACACATGAATGACAATCTTTTCCGGGGGAACACCGATGGCTTCGGAAAGACTTTGCTTGGCTTGGTAGGGCCCCTTATTGCTCACCCAGATGTGAACAACGCCCGAGTCCTTATCTATTGAAAGAACGCTCGAATGGGGCTCGAGATACGTCTGATGAACATGCTGGGTGGTGAAGGTGTCCTCGAAAATACGATCGGCCTCGCCAAATCCCTGATCGATATTGCCTAGTGCCCACTGTTCGTGCGAGTAGACGTTGTTGATTCCAGAGATAGGCTTGGGCAACCCCTTGTAATCTTTGAGGCCCTCATGAAGTTGTGGCGCGCCCTCTGTAATGGCCACAAGGGGATCGAAGACAGCGGGCATCTCTTCGTATTCTACTTTGATGAGTTGGGCCGCTTCTTCCGCTATGTCGCGATTCTCGGCTGCTACCACGGCAATCTTTTCGCCAATAAAGCGGACTCGGTTTTGCGCCAACATCGGCATGTCTTGCAGGCGACGGCCGGTTAACACGGTTGGCATATCAGCCGCCGTAAGCACCGCCATAACTCCCGGCCGTGATTGCGCTCTGGATGTGTCTATCTGAACAACACGAGCATGAGGATAGGGACTGCGCAGAACTTTGCCCCATATCGTTCCTGGAAGAAGGTGGTCTGCCGTATACCGCGCGGTACCGGAGACTTTCTGCGCGCCCTCGATTCGTGGTGCCGCTTTGCCTACCGATGAGAAGCTTCGCTCTATCACCTTATCCCGGCTAGTTGCATGCATCGCGTACGTGCTCCGTTTCATAAAGACTTTTCAGCGCAGCACAAAAAACTTGACAAAAAAATAATCGCCGAACTATGTTGCGCATAAAGAAATAATAATCGGTATATACAATAAAAGCAGGGACGTTAGTCAAGGGACTACATTTGTTGCCAGTGATGCAGTCATGGCAGAATCGTTATGTAATGCGCTTGAGAATTCGACAAGCAGCGGAGCGAAGCGCGGCCAAATAAATTGTTAATGACCAGATCGATGTGAAAGTCCGCGCTTAAGAACCAGAGCTCGCTTCTCTGCGTGAATCTCTTTTTCGAATTAGGACTTCCGTCTTGAATGCAACCGTAGGCGATATCGGGCTCAGCTAAATGGCGCAAGACGCCTGTGCTTCAGCTTCGCTCACAGTCTCCTCTGGTAGAAGTAATCACTGCAGCACAATTCGAAACGAAACCTCAATGAAAAAAGAAGCTGTCGAAGCGAGTATCAGAGGGCTGAAACAGGCGGGGATAGACTTTATATCCATCTTGCCGGACTCGGATTGGGCTGAAGTCCAGCGGGCCGCCATGAAGGACGACGCATTTCAGTGCGTCTCGGTTAGTAACGAAGCCATCGGCGTCGGTGTGTGCGCCGGCGCATGGCTGGGCGGAAAAAANCCCGCCATTCTCATTCCGACTGCAGGCATCATGGCTGCGGCCTTTCCTTTGACTACCTTGAACATGCAGAAAAATATACCCCTGCTGATGGTGGTTCCTTATAGAGGTAGTTTAGGCGACGGTATCTGGTTCATGGGACCTTATCACTTTACCACGGAGCCGATGCTTAGAGATCTACAGGTCGCCTATAGTGTCGTGGACAAGATCGATGAGATTGTGCCGGCCATCACGCGGGCACAACTTTCGGCGGAGGCCTGGCTGCAACCTGCGGCGGTGCTGTTAACCGGGGACATTATCTTCGAAGAAAGCTAAAAGGAGTGACAAATGAAACTCTTTGCTAGCGTGCAGAAACAGCGTGGTAAGCCGCACACAAGCATCCTGAGACGTAGCATGCACATCCGGCTCCAATGGGTCGTGGTTGTTCCTCTCTCATGGCTTTTGGTCTTTGGCATTCTCAATGTCAGGCCTATTTTGGCTCAAAGCCTCAAACCTGTGGTATTTGCGGTCTCAGCCACGGACGTGTCGGCTTCGCCCATTTTTGTCGCGGAGGAGTTGGGGTACTTCAAAGCAGAGGGGATCGATTCAAAAATTGTCGTGATCCGCTCGGATATTGCGATGAAGGGCCTGGTGACCGGAGACATCGACTTTGCATCGAGCATCAGTAGCGTAGTCAAAGCGGCAGCGATCGGAGCTCCGGTGAAAACTCTGATCAACTTTTTTAACGGAAGTTTTTTTTATCTCGTAACAAAACCCAATATCACGAACATTGAGCAATTAAGGGGTAAGACCGTGGGTATTTCGCGGTACGGTTCCGCCACGGACTTTGATGCCCGCGCGGCCTTACGCCACTTTAATTTGGATCCAGTCAAAGATGTGAAAATACTCGCCATAGGCGGGGGACCGACACGCATCGCCGCGCTGGTCGCGGGTCATGTAGATTCTGCGATTTTGAACAATATTGAAAAAATCCCGGCGGAAAAAGCCGGAATGAAGCCACTGCTTTTCACCGGCCAGTATCTCAGGCAGCCGGTGGGTGGTCTTGGCGCCGGCCTGCAGACGATGACTGACAAACGGGACGAAGTTCGCAGAAGTATAAGAGCCATGTATCGGGCTTTGACCGTGATGAAGGCAGATCGTAATCGAGTCAAAGCCACCTTTGCAAAACGAATGGATGTAAAACCTGAAAACTTCGATACTGTATACGATGACGCTATGCGGGTTTTTCTGCCGAACGGAGAGATTGATCTGGCGGATCTGTCAGCCCCATACGATGACGCAAGAAAGCAGGCGGTCAATCCTCCGCCGGTAACGTTGGCCAGCCTTGTGGATTATTCGGTCCTACAAGAAGCTCGAAAGACGATAAAGTAACTACTACTGCCGCCGGTGGCTGACTAGCGGGGTGTACTTCGCCGAGAGCCTTTTCAAATTGACTTGCTTCCCTAACCGGTGTGACCACAAGGACTTCCTGATCTAAAACTCTAATACGTCTGGCCTATTCAAATTAGCTTCTCTCAAAATTCGTAAACAAGTAATTCATCTTTTGCCGCCAGCTGGTAAAGTTTGTCCCGGACCTAATCGAGGCCGGTATCCAGATCTGTAAACTCCGCATCGCGCTACCTCGGAATGTGATCTGCGGTTGCCAGAAGACGATGCACTTCTTGCGACGTTTCCACGACCCGCATCGTTCGAACTTTTCATCATAAAGCTGCCAACTGCGACTTCTGGTGTATGGCCGAAAACTAACAGACTCTTACCGGTCGTACTAGCAAACACATTACTCCAGACATTTCTGCCAAAAATGACAGTGGTTCGCCAAATCTGGCACCAGTGACGCTTTGTTTGACGACCGTTACTCCATGACAAGTCAGTGCAATTTTCCCTTTATCCAGCCAAAAGTTTAAGGCAATTCCAAACCGTTTGGAGTAACCGAGCGATTGTTCAACGGCACGAGAGTTGCCTAGTCCATAATACGGAGCGTGGCGCTTTACCCGGCTCTTTAGCGCATGACCGGCACCCGTTGCACCACTGAAACTAAAACCTGCAACCTGACGCGTAGCCAACTTCATGTCTGGACCGCGCAGAGACTGCTGCCTGACCAGCCCATTTATAACATCCCCGTCACCTTAATCCTTTTCGGAAAGATTGAGCTCTGCGAGTTTCGAAGAGCATTTCAGAAGCTGATTGATTCAGTTGACGCATTGCGCACCGTTTTCGAAGAGGTTGGCGGGGTCCCAACTCGCCGCGTACTACCGGATCTCGCTTACGAGGTGCCGTTTTTGGATCTGAGCCATGCTTCGGAGCCCCATCTAAGCGCTAAGAGATGGATGCAGGAGAGGTGCGTGGTACCGTTCGATGTAGGGATGCGATTGTTCGATGCGGCTCTCATCAAATTGACTGCTAGTGAATTTGTTTGGTACCTGAACATGCATCACCTCATTAGCGATGCGTGGTCGGTTCAACTGATTTACGAACGTACGGCCGAATTCTACAAGCTTGCGCTCGCGCGACGTTTACCGGACACAGTCACAGTTAATCCGTTTGAGACCTGTGGTCTTGGGGCCAATGCGGACAGAAGTTCGGTTCGATATCGGAAAGCGGAGGCTTATTGGAAACAAAAGCTTGCATCTGACCATGAACCAGTCCGATTCTATGGATTGCCGGTAGTCAAGACATGTACCCGCGTCAGCAGGAAATTTTGCGAACTGGGTCTAGAACGGTCGATGGAACTGAGGAGGCTTATACGCAAGCTTGACGAGCGGAATTCGACTGAAGATACACTACTTCTCAACGCCGTCTATGCAATCCTCTGCATTTACCTTGCCCGGATACACGACAACTGGAACTATTTCCTCGGCATGGTTTCGCACAACCGCCGCCAAAACATCTCGAAACAGATAATTGGGTTTTTTTCTGAAGTGCTGCCCGTTCGAGCTAGCGTGAAGAGCAGCGACACCTTCGCATCGTTAATGCGACAAGCACAAAGAGAAATTTTTGAAACTGTACGTCATGGAAATTTTGCCCTAGCAAATCCCATTAACGAACAGNTCTATGACATTGTGGTGAACTACCACAAGGCTGCATTCAATGATTTTGCGGGTATCCCGGCCCGCCCAGAATGGACTCATACGGGATATGGATTTGAGAGCTTCTCGTTACTACTCCATAATTTCGTCTCATCCGGCATGCTGGGTCTCAGCTTCGACTTTCACAACGACGTTTTTTCGAACCAGCAGGCCGAAATGGCGGTACGACATTTTCTGGCGGTGCTCGACGCCATTTTGAAAGATCCCGCGACCTCGATTGCTGACCTCCAACTGGTCTCTGCCGAAGAATCTAGGTGCTTGCTTTCTGAATGGAATGGTACTGCGCGCCCTTTACGGGCAGAGGCATGCATTCATATGTTCGAAAAACAGGCGCAAAAAACTCCGGATGCGACAGCCGTAGCCATTGAAGGCGAAACGTTCACATATCGAGAGCTCAATAGCCGAGCAAACCAACTGGCAAGGCATCTTGAAAAACTCGCAGTAGGACCGGAGACCCTGGTTGGTGTTTACACAGAGCGCTCTTTGGAGATGCTCGTTGCGATTTTAGCTACTTTAAAGGCCGGAGGAGCCTATGCGCCGCTCGATCCAAGTTCTCCTCCGGAGCGTTTGAGAGCTATTCTGAAGCACTCAGACGTGCGGCTGGTGCTCACTCAACGGTCACTTCTGGAGAACCTGCCTTTAAGCCGAGATCAGGTGCTTTGTCTTGATTCTGACTGGGAGAAAATTCGCCATGAGAGCGATGAAAATCTGAGACGATCCGGCGACAGCAGTGACTTGGCTTATGTCATTTATACCTCCGGTTCAACCGGCGCCCCCAAGGCAGTAGAAATAACCAATCAGGCCCTAGTTAATTTTACTGAATGGGCTAGTGCTAACTACAACATTACACCGACGGATCGGGTTTTGCAGTTTGCTCCAATCAGTTTTGACGGCGCAGTAGAAGAAATATTCCCATGTCTTACGCAAGGAGCGACGCTCGTTCTGCGTACCGATCTGGCAATTGAATCCATTCCAAGATTTCTCGCCAATTGTCGTGACTGGAACATAACCGTATTGGATCTGCCAACCGGCTATTGGCATACTTTAACGAAAAGCTTTGATCTCGATAAGACGACGCTGCCGGAATCGGTGAGGCTGGTCATTATTGGCGGCGAGAAGGTCTCTCCAAAGCGCTTGGCGGATTGGCAAAAGTCCGTTTCGAGAAGTTGCCGTCTCGTGAATACATACGGACCGACAGAGGCCACCGTGGTAGCCACGGCTTGTGATTTGAGCGACGTCGAAGCTCGCGACGCCTCAGCGATGCCGGTGGCGATTGGGCGTCCGATAGCAAATGCACGAGCTTTTGTTTTGGACCGGCAACTCAATCTCGTTCCGGTCGGTGTCGGTGGGGAATTGTTCATCGGAGGGATAGGGCTGGCGCGTGGCTATCGCAATGACCCGGATCTCACGGCAGAGAAGTTTCTCTTCAAGGATTTTGGCTCTGGTTCTAAAGAACGGCTCTACCGAACCGGTGATCTTGCGCGCTACCGGCGCGACGGTCAGTTGGAATTTCTGGGACGGCTAGATGACCAGGTCAAAATCATGGGATACCGAGTCGAACCACGGGAAATTGAAAATGCGCTGGCGGAGCATCCCGGAGTTGATGAAGTATGTGTCACAGCATTCGATGCGGAAGATGGTCAATCACAATTAGCGGCATACGTGATTTCGAAGCCGGGCGCGATTCTTGTACCCACTGAGTTGCGAGCATTTCTCGTAAGAACAATTCCTCCTTACATGCTGCCGGCCGCGATCGTATTTAACGGCTCTTTTCCTCGTACTTCAAGCGGCAAAATCGATCGCAGAGCTTTGCCGCCTCCCGATAAGACGATCCCCGTATCCAATAAGCCTTACATGCTGGCACGCACGCCGGTCGAGAGAGCTTTGGCAGATATCTGGAGCGAAGTTCTCGGCCTTGGTGAGCTCAACATCCAGGACAATTTTTTTAATCTAGGCGGCCATTCGTTGACCGCAATTCAGGTGATGTCCCGCATACAAGAGACTTTTCGACTTGAACTTCCGCTCCGGGCAATTTTTGAAGCGCCCACAATTGCTGGCATGGCCAATCGCGTACAGCTGGCGTTACAAAATTTTCAGGGTGCGGCTGAACGTCCGACACTTACACCAGTGAGTCGCTCGGAGGACTTGCCTCTTTCGTCTTCGCAAACTCGGATGTGGTTCATGCACAGACTCGCGCCGCAAAGCCCGGCTTATAATCTTTCCGTCGCGTTGCGGCTCAGCGGCGATTTGAATCGGAAAGCGTTAGTTGACAGCCTTAACGAGATCGTCCGACGCCACGAGGCGATCAGAACAATTTTTTCTTCCGCCGACGGAAAACTACGGCAAATCATTACCGATTGGCGGCCGGTTTCTCTGCGCGATATTGACCTTAGAGCTCTGGCGCAGGACGAGCGTTTGGAAAACGCGCGGCAGCTTGTATCGGAAGAAGCCCAGCGGCCGTTCGATTTAGAGCGCGACTTACTGCTACGTCTGCTCCTGATTCAACTGGACGAGAACGAGTACGTCTTGACGGCCAGTATCCATCACATCGCGTCCGATCAATGGTCGCTGGGCATCATCGCGCGAGAGTTGACTCACTTGTACAATCTTTTTTGCAGNGGATCGCCAGGGAAGTTAAGCNCGTTAGCTCTGCAATACGCCGATTTCGCAGCCTGGCAAAAGGAATGGCTAAACAGCGAATTGTTACAACGGCAGTTGGCGTATTGGAAGCAAAAACTCGCCGACCTGCAACCCCTCAATTTACCGTTGGACAGACCACGTCCTTCCGTACAAACATTCAACGGTGCGCATCTCGCCCGCGATCTATCGAAAACTTTGCTAGACGATTTAAAGCGCCTCAGTGTGCAAGAAGGCGTAACGCTGTATATGACATTTCTGGTTGCTTTCAAAGCTTTGCTGTTCCGTTATTCAGGCCAAACAGACATCGCCATAGGGTCAGCGGTCGCGAATCGCAATTGGCTTGCCCTTGAGGGAATTGTCGGAAGTTTCGTTAACACACTGGTATTGCGTACCGATGTATCGGGGAAGCCGACATTTCGTGAGCTTCTAAGGCGCGTTCGGGACGTCACGATTGATGCTTACGCAAGGCAGGAAGCGCCTTTCGAAAAAGTCGTCGAGGAGCTTCACCCCGAACGTGACACCAGCCTCTCGCCACTTGTGCACACATTTTTCAATTTTCAAAATGCCCCGTTGGGCGATCTCAAGCTGCACGGGATTTCGTGGCGCCCTTTTGAATTCGAGCTAGGAGCGTCTCAGTTCGATCTTTGCCTCGCCATAGACCCGGCCGTTCTAAACAAGATCGTAGTCATCTACAATCCCGACTTGTTTGACGAGTCACGTATCGCCCGGATGATGGAGCACTACATTAATATTCTCCACAAAATTGTGACCAACCCGAACGAAAAATTACATCTCGTCGAGTTCCTGACGGATAGCGAAAGGAGGCTGTTGGCCACAAACCTATGTGCGCATGAATTGTTCCAAGCTCAAGTGGAACGCTCACCGAAGTGTGTTGCCGTAAGCTTTGAGAGCCAGACCGAAACCTATGAAACGCTCAATGCCCGGGCGAATCAGTTGGCGCATTATCTACGAACTTTGGGTGTGGGACGAGGGGTTGCGGTCGCGATCTACATGGAGCGGTGTTTAGACGTTGTTGTAAGTCTACTTGCAATTCTGAAAGCGGGCGGAGCTTATGTGCCGTTAGACGCCGGCTACCCGTCGAAACGGACTGCTATGATCGTCGAAGATAGCGCAACACAGGTCATTGTGACGCAAGAACGCTTGCTTAAGACGCTGCCGTCAAATAACGCGCGTATCGTTTGTGTAGACCGAGATTGGACGGCCATCTCACGCCATGATGATAAAAACCCGGTGCCACTCGCCGAGTCAGATGATCTCGCGTATGTCATCTATACCTCTGGATCGACGGGTGGTCCCAAGGGAGTTGAGATCACGCACAAAAGCCTTGTAAATTTTCTTGCATCGATGGCGAGAGAACCTGGAATGACCGCCGGCGATATCATACTAGCGGTTACGCCGCTGACCTTTGATATCGCCGCATTGGAGCTTTTTCTTCCCTTGACGGTTGGAGCACAGGTGGTCGTTCTTTCTTGGGAAACGACTATGGACCCACGGCTATTAATGGATCGTATTGACGCTGCCAGTGCGAGCGTGATGCAGGCAACTCCGACGATGTGGAGAATGCTGTTGGATGCCGGCTGGGAAGGAAAACCGGAACTCAAGATACTTTGCGGCGGGGAACCGCTATCCAAAGATCTGGCCGAAGCGCTGATGCCCAGAGGCAAGTCGGTTTTCAACTTGTATGGGCCGACCGAAACGACTGTTTGGTCGAGCGTGTGGAAAGTTACTCCCGGGA
>AF_2010_repII_A001DRAFT_10000282_pt1 | contig 9814 bp, 10 predicted proteins | sample AmaForreplIIA001_FD_9190 | JGI IMG/M metagenome (IMG submission 9190)
TAGAGATGTGCGAAGCTTAGAATGGGCCAGGCAGATAGACTCCGACTGGTTCCTAGAACCCTGTTTCTTAGGGATTCGCGGGTTCAAATCCCGTCCCCCGCACTCTTGATGGATCAGATTCGAGATTACAATCACCCAAATACACACACATAGCGCTAAGGATAAAATGACTTGCTATCTTGTGCCAGCATTCTTACAGAGGTCGGAATGCTTATGTACCAAGAAATGAGTTTGACAAAATTCGCTATCGCAATCGCTGCAATGCCATCCTGAGAGTGTATAACATACTATGCACTTTCGTATAGGTCTATTGTAGTCGTAGTACTTAACGTTCTTGTTGTGTTGCTTCAATAAGTAGACGCCTCGGCCTAGTGCATGAGGGCAAAGATCAGTGGACTCGGTAGAATAGCTGAAGCAATTTTCAGAGTAGTCTTCCCCAAATGTCTTTTTTCATTCGCCGTTAGAAATTTAAAGGTTTGTTTGTAGTATGAACATTGTCACCAAATTTACAACTTGGAGACTTGGCTATAGGTGTTAAAATGAGGACTATCATAGAAGTTACAGTGGTTGGCAATGACCGCAAGGGGGTCGTTGCGGATATCACGAGTTTCGTTTTCAAAAATGGGGGCAACATAGAACAGATCAATCAAAATGTTGTACGGGGACTATTCGGAATGCAACTCGAGGCTTCTTTTCAAACGATTAACAGAAAGAGGATTGACAGCGGTTTGCGTTCACTCGCAAATAAACTAAAGATGGAGATTAAAGTACATTATGAGGAGCCTAATAGGCTCAGAAATATCGCGATTCTTGTGAGCAAACAACCGAATTGTTGCCTTAGAATTCTGGAAGCCGTGGAAGAACGATTGTTGAGGGTGAATGTACCGGTTATAATAGGGACTGACCGTAGCATGAAATCGATAGTAGATGGAAGAGGAATATCGTTCTACCATATAGACGACAAACAAGAGCCGATTCTTGCCGAGAAGAGAATTCTTAAGCTACTGGAACAATATAACGTTGACCTCATTCTCCTTGCCCGTTACATGAGAATCCTAAGCCCTAACTTCGTCTGGAGATACCCTAATCGTATTATCAACATTCACCCTTCCCTCCTACCAGCTTTTCCAGGCGCATACGCATACGTTCAAGCATACGAGCGCGGTGCGAAGATAGTAGGTTGCACTGCCCACTTTGCGACTGAAGACCTCGACCAAGGGCCCATCATATGTCAAGATTCCTTTAAAGTTAGTGAGAGTGATACGCTGGACACTATACGAGAGAAGGGACAGGCGCTCGAGGCAGAAACTCTCCTAAAAGCCACTAAATTATATCTCGAAAAGAGGCTAGAGATTTATTGGGGTAGAGTTCATATTCTAGAAACCTAGTGAACGAACGAAAGTTCAGACACGATTTTTTTTGATTGTTGGATTAATGAAAGTTGCTGCTCTACACGAAGGTTGAAAGAACCCTGAGACGTAGATTGATAAATAAGGAGTACCGGGATGGTTTCATCCAAGGATGTCGGTGCCGATATCTGCCATTAACAATAATGACTTTCACAAACGACTCACGAAAACTCGTACTGCAATAGTTCCAATTGGTTCACTTGAGCAGCACGGTGCCCACCTTCCGCTTTCCACAGACTCTGTAATCTCCGAACGAATCGCCACCCTACTTGCCGAGCGACTTAAGTGCTTTGTGTTACCTTCAGTCTCTTTTGGTGTATCTTTTGAACATCTGCCTATGTTCAATGTGTCTCTAAGAAATTCCACTCTGTCGGAAATATTGCAAGACATTTGCGTTTCACTTTCAGCCCAAGGCATAAATCTAATTATATTTATCAACGCTCACCATGGAAACAGTGGTGTCCTCCAGTATGTGTCCCAGAATTTAGCTTCTGAAGTGCGACTCAATACTAGGATTTATTCAATTGATTACTGGAGTGCGTTACGCAATGGCATTGATCATGCTGGTGAGATGGAGACATCGCTCATATTGGCAATTTCCCCCGATATGGTGAAAATCAAGGACGCAAGACCAAACTCCAAGAAACTCTCCAAATCAAGATCGGCATACTCAGTCATGACCAGGTCTCCTGGATCTTTTCCCCGGATTACTGGGAATGGAGTGTGGGGGGATCCTCGCCTCGCCACTAAGGAAAAGGGTCACAGACTCCTAAAGGAGATAGTTACGAACCTTATTCAGATCATCTCGGAGTTGCAAATGTAATGAAATTTTAATATATGCCTCCTTTGATGGCTTACCAGTAGGTAGAAAATATTTTTGTCTGTTGACATGGCGGTAAAAGTACTAGATGAGAGTCTTGGTAAAGTTGTGCTTATAAAATTAAAGGGCGGTAAGGTTATTAGAGGAAATCTTCATGGTTTCGACCAGCATATGAATTTGCTACTAGAAAGTTCCGTGGAGATATTAGATGATGGCAAGTCTAGTGANTTGGGAACCATAGTCGTAAGAGGCGATAATGTGGTCATCATATCACCTCCGCCAATGTAACGANAGNNAAGTGAGTTACATTGACGAAGGGTACTACCTCAATGGGGAATTTCACAAGGAAGAAGACTCACATTCGGTGCAGGCGATGTGGCCATAATTCGTTTCATAAACGCGGAAAAGAATGTGCCAAGTGCGGTTTCCCAGACGCAAGAATGAGAAAGTATAATTGGATCAAGCGTCGTGTGATTTAGAGAAGGTTTCACTCTTTACCGAAATGAGGTTTCTCTCAGTTCTCCGCGAGTTACTCTGTCAATCAGAAAAACTTAACTATAGCACCCCGGAATAAGTCACCAGCTTTGATTGCAGAAATTCTGCTTATTTTTTCATTTTCATTAGCAGGGGCGGTTTCAGCTCTTTCTCTTTGGAATCATTCCCGCGGCAAATTGGCGATCACAGCACGAGGACAGAAACAACCTGGAAAGATGTTCTATGGGACAAAGTCGCAGATTGAGAGCTTGCAATTTGAAAAAAGTATAGTATCACATTCTATTGCAAAGATTTACGAGACCTTCCAGAAGGGCAATTTACCTGCAATCGATCGGGACCGGCTCATATCGAAGTATAAAACACAGCTGGAGACATTTAACAAGAACATAGGAGAATTGCAGATGAGAGTTGATCTCACAGAGCTTTCCGAGATGCGGAATGACCTGGTTTCACTGCTACGAGAGCGAATTTCTTCGCTAGATGCAAGGCTGAGCGAAATTTCACACAAATGCGGCGCTGAACCAGACCTGATTCAGCGGCATGAAAAAAGAGAGTATGCTGTGGTCGACTCGAAGTCTAATTCCTCTTCCAGCATTTTTAAGACCAAAACTGAAACCAAAGCCGGTGTCAGTCTGGCTAAAGAGGAGGAAAAGAACATAGAAAAGGTACAGAACGATATCTTAGAAGCCCTTGCAAGACTAGAAGCTGCTGGAGAAATTAAGGACAACAATGCTGGATTAGGCATGTCTAATCCAATATCCACGGCAATAAACAATGATACCTACGCAGGCGGTTCAGTCCCACGGCCTCTAGAAACTGGAGCCGGAGCACCTTTGCAATTCGTTGTTAGGCAACAAAAACAGTCAGAAGACGTTCCGAAGACGGCCAGAGACGCTCTTTCACTCATAAACAATGAACATTAGCAGACAGTATGACATGCATCCCAAGATACATATCAAAACAAACACTTCAATCATCACTTTTTCCTAAAAACAAATATTGACATGGACCCCTCTCTTGGTCCAAGTATGTCACCCACGTCCGAGCCAATAAGACGTGCAATTCACAAGAGCGCTAGGCATGCATTGAGCACTTATGTAAAGGGTAAACGAGTAGTAGGCTTGGGGAGCGGTAGCACTATCGCGATCCTGGTCAAGGAATTGAGTCGCTTAGACTATAAAAAAGAAATTAACTTTGTGACCTCATCTCTTCAGATAGAGGTGGAAGCTGAAAAAGCAGGGCTTCGAATAGTAGATGCCTCTAGATTCTTCACTTTAGAAGTAATCCTTGACGGAGCAGACCAGATAGATCGTGAGTTTAACATGATAAAGGGCGGCGGAGGAGCGCTTATGAAGGAGAAGATTTTGATTTCGGCAGCCAAGAAAGTTGTCATAATGGCAGACTATACTAAATTTGTAAAGAAGCTGACCCGACCTATTCCGATAGAAGTTCACAGGTTTGCTCGGCCACTACTAATGAATCGTATAAAGGAACTAGGAGGGAAACCGAAACTACGAACCACTGAGAAGGGTTATCCATACATTACTGAAAACGGAAACTTAATTCTGGACACATCATTCAACAACACTGGAAATGTATTAACTAGGAAAACCCAATTGAAGAGCATCCCAGGAGTGTTGGAGGTAGGTCTCTTCTCTAGAGCAGACATATATTATAAAGCAAAAAACGATGGTTCTTTTGAAGTCATCAATCCGAATGAATAATAGCAAAACTACCGCAAATCCGTTTCTATTCTAGGCGATGGCACTCGTAGGAGAATAGAGAAACTCCCCATAGCCACAGGTGCTGTTTTCAACTTGTGAATCCTCCATTATAACTAGTCCTCTGACCATAGTGAGAACAGGCCAACCCTGCAATTCCCAACCATCATAAATTGAGTAGTCAGAATAAGACTGAAGAACTTCAGGTGTTACTCGCCGAACTAAATCTAGATCTACGATTGTTAAATCTGCGTCGGAGCCTACGCTTATAGTTCCTTTCTTGGGATACAGACCGAAAATTCTGGCGACGTTATAGCTTGTAACTTCTGTCATCCTCTCCAGAGAAATTCTGTCTTCATTTACTCCTTTGCTCAGCAAAACCGGCAGCATGGTTGCTATGCCAGGAAATCCAGCTGTTGCCGTCCATATGTCCCCTTGCCCTTTTTTGACCGACAACCTGTTGGCAACATGATCAGACCCTATGGTGTCGATGATTCCATTTCTTAGCGCATACCACATCGAGTGTACGTCTAATTTTGTCCTTAGTGGAGGGACAACCTTTCCTGTAAGATCGGGAAAATCACTAGTGTGAGTTAAATAGTGTGGACAAGTTTCAACGTACATTACCGAATGACCTTTTTCTTTCTCGGCGATGATGGAATCCAATGCCCCGCTAGACCCGATATGGACAAAGTAAATGGTTGAGTTAAATTCCCTGGCATACTTTCCTACCTTTGATATGGTATTAGCTTCAGATGACGGTGGCCGGCATTCCGACCACGTCTTTAAGCTCGTAACTTTCGCTTCAGTTAGACCGCTCTCTAATTGTTTCTGCTTCTGAAGGGTAGAACATACAAGGGGATCTTCAGCATGAACAAGAATAGGGGAGTGTCTTTTGGAAGCTTCTTGAATTATAGACGAAACGAAGCTATCAGTCATATTTACATCTAGTTCATGCAGACTGTGTTTTCCTGGTTCAAGGTCAACCAAAATACGATTCACTTCCTGACCGAGGTTTGCGTAAATTTTGTAGGAGTAGATTCCGACCTTCCTCAAGAACAGAAGATCTTCTAGTTGAGTTGGTTTTATGATCGATGCATGGATGCCGTAGTCAATATGATGCGTCCCTCTGCTTGCTTGGAGGTGTTTTATTATACTATTATTGTATCTGTCGGCGAGCCTCAACATTCTCATCATAGTCGTGACCCCTCCCGAAGCAGCAGATTTCGATTCTGTTTTAGCTGCTTCATCTATAGGAAGGTATACCCCGTAGTGCACGTGGGGATCGATAATTCCAGGTAGAACATACTTCCCTTGAGCATTTATCTTTCTTGAAGCTTGTACGTTTTCTGTAGAATTTGTAAGCGCCTTAATCCTACCTCCCTCAATCATGATATTTGTTCTTACAATCCCCACTCTGGGAATGCTAACTCCGGCTGCGTTTGCGACCAATATATCGCAAGTATTTTGCATTACTTAGATTGTCGTGGTTGGATACAAATTTACTCTTCCATTAGAGGTCTTCCAGATAGGTTTCAAACTGTCAAGACTGGGTTTCTTTCCACTTTATTGAGCAGCCAATAGAAGGATCAAAGGGCTTTTCTATCTGTTCGCCATTCAATATTTTTCGTATATTGTTTTCCATTAGATAGGTTTTCGGGAGCATAGAAGGTTCGGTCGCATCGTTTATCTTTCCATGATAGACAAGCCTCAGCTCGCTATCGAAAAGGAATGGATCAGGGGTGCAAACCGCACCGTAAGCTTTGGCTACAGTTTGACTCTCGTCTATTAGATAAGGAAAATTTAGATTATATTGTTTAGAGAACGTTACCATATTCGCTAGACCTTCTCCTTGATAATTAGGATCATTACTGTTTATCCCAACAACTTGAAGATGTTCCGGTCCGAACAGTCGTTGAAGGTTATTTATGTCACCTATTCTAGCTCTCACATAAGGACAATGATTACAAATGAAGACAATAAGGGCAGTTTTACTCTTTAACTCTCTTGTCGAGTAAAGTTGATTATCAACACCTACCAGGTCGAATTGTGGTGCCTTATCCCCTGCGTTCAGAGTTTGACTCGAAATTGTTCTCACCATATCTGAAATAGTTCATTTACATATGCTATTAAACTGTTACATTCCTTTTAACTTCACGTCGCTTAGGCTGTTGCTACTAACTATATTTGTTAAGTTGTTAACCTATTGCGACCGTCGATGATTAACACAATTATCAAGGATGGTATTAAACAACATCGCTGATGAATTCCCTGCATTCCTGGCCCAATCCGTGTGCTCAACCCCCACCTAATGTACCTCCAATATTCCCCCATAAACTCTCTTCGTATACATCAATTAACTCATTTAAGAAATCATCATAGTCAATGTCCTTCTTCTTGTAATGCATAAGTTCTTCCATAACCGAGGTGAAACGCTTAAAGGTGCGCTCATCTATAGTCAAAGTCCTCATTCTTCGACCTATTTACGATTTTTCAGATATTTACTTATTTCTAGAGCTGTTCGCTGTCTGAGTGGGGTCGGCCGGATTTGAACCGACGATCTCCAGCGCCCAAGGCTGGCATCATACCAAGCTAGACAACGACCCCGGTGAAAAAATTTTCTTAACCTACGTAACCGCTATTTCGCCCACATAATTTTAACTTTATCGAAGGGAATAGCTCTATATACTAACTGAACCGAACAGGTCACAACACATGGACTTTTTTGAATGCTATCGGCTCGCAGGCAAGATAGCTTCGGATGTACGTGAGAGGGCGAAGGGAAGGTATTACGTAGGCACAACCTTGTTAGAGATTTGCGAAACTATTGAAGCCGAGATCCGCGAAAAGGGAGGAGTGCCGGCATTTCCTGTTAATGTTAGCTTGAATGACATCGCAGCTCATTATACCGCTGCTCCTAGCGATGGATTAGCAGTGAAAGAAGGTGATGTTCTGAAAATCGATATAGGAGTACATGTTGACGGGTATATCGCTGACACAGCCGTTACCATTTCCTATGATCAGAAGTATGAATCGCTCATCAGGGTTGCCGAGATCGCTTTGAACGAAGCGGTCAAGGTAGCTAGAGCAGATGCTAAAGCCAACGATATAGGCAATGTGATTGAAAATACCATAGTTAAGCAAGGTTTTAAGCCAATCCAGAACCTAAGCGGTCATTCATTGGATCGGTATACGATTCATGCGGGTAAGTCGATACCCAACATCAAGACTATCGGTCCGTCATTTAGTCTGTCCTCAAATCAAGCATATGCTGTCGAACCTTTTGTTACAACGAAAGATGGGGAAGGCGTGGTTTACGAAGGACGTGTTTGCAACATTTTTAGCATTACCTCTCGCAAACCGATAAAAAACCAAAAAGCTGACTCCTTTCTAGAATACTTATGGACAAAATTTAGAACGCTGCCTTTTGCCCTTAGGTGGATAACGGAATCGTACGATGAACGAGAGGCTAGTGAATTAATAGAACTCTTAGTGAAGAAGAGAAATCTTCATGCATATCCTATTCTGGTAGAGGCCCACGGCAGGCTGGTGTCTCAGGCAGAACACACGTTAATCCCGGCGGTGGATTCTAATTACGTGCTTACGCTCTGATAGTCCTCTTTTGTAGCTAACTTTCGCCTTTATTTTTTTTCTCGGCGGGATATTCGCCATATATCGCTGTAATTATTCCAGTCCCAGAACACACCTTGCAAGGGGAGCTTGGCTTGTAAATGTAATCGCCGTCTTCAAAGGTTTTTTTAGTTTTTTGATTGCAAGTTTGGCATGTGTTTTCAGTATAAACAGTGGGACGGTCTTTTTTATTTTTTCTTTGAAAGATCAACAATTATTGTCCAACACCTGCTGTATTGCCAACTCCAATAACCAATATCGAATCGCCTTCAAGAGTTTTATCCTTAATGATGGATGAAATAGTTTCTTGCAAGTTATCAGAAGAATCAGAGATTTCCTTTCTCATAGTCGTAATAGCATCTTGGACAGATTCCTTAACTACTATAGCATACAACGGGATTCTGAAATTCGTTGCCACATCTTCTATTTGGAATCGCTCAACCCCTATTCCGCCAATTGCGGATCCTACTCCCTCAGCAATTGCACCTGTCTTTTCTCCCTCAAGCTTGAGCGAAGCATCGATCGTTATTATCGCATCTATCCTGACGCCAAGTTCTCCAACCAACCGGAGCACAGCCTCGCCAGGACGCCCAACTGTTCCCGCTGGGCCTTCTGCCTTCAGCAAATATAACTTTCTGCCCATTTGCGCGGATTCACTGTATACTGTTTCTTTAGCAATTAGTTTTTTTTCTTTGCCAACCATCATTTTTCCTACTACCATGGGGCCTATACCATCGCCTATAGGTAGTCCACGCTTGAAAGCACTTATAGCACCCTCTAAGGCCTCCGCTTCCTCCAACAACAAAGGCATTACCATTTGAAGTTGTAGGAGTACGAACATGCCCGTAGTTCTCTTACCTACGAGGTAGAAATGTCTGACTGTTTTGTAGATCATATTCAATGCAGTAGCTGCCTCAATAACGTTCTCTAATCGTGAAACCTGTAATTCTGTTATTCCATCGGCCATCCGCTTAAGTTCCTGTCTTATCCTTTCGTCCTTAGTTCTTAATATGTGATCCAATTTTCTGATGATACCTTGAGGATCAAGATCGACAGGCATGATAGCAAAGTACTCCAAGAGCTTGTCCACTTTTTCAGCCGGGTCAGAAGAAGGCCTAAATGAACTCCTGACATATTCAACGATATCTGTTCGTGCTGCTTCTTTCATGGTCCCTAGCTTCGTTAAAGACTTNGATAGATCACCTAGGATCATCCACGATTGAAGCTTCTGTCCATAAAGCATCAGTAATGCAATGGGAGCAAACCAAATAACATATGCTAGCGGGTTGTTAAACGAATCGGAACTTACGGGTCCAAAAAGACCTAGAAATAGTGGAACCTCAACCGTCAACATTGTTTCTAATCTATTCAATCCAGAATAGAGTTCCTGCACAATTAAAGGTTACTTCACACTTAGCATCCGTAAAATACACAGAGCTATTATTACAGCTCTGTAAATTAGGAGCTACCTCTCTCACTACTCCACTTCGAGAGAATAGAATGTATATGTATTTATTGCTCAGTCGTCCAAGGAAAGACTATGGTTACTGGTGTTGTACCCAATTTTGATTCCTTTGCCTGGGCTGCCGTTGGACTGTTTGTTGCTGGCCTGCTGGGTGTAATGGTCTATGAAAAATCTAGTTCTAAGGCGAGACGTCAGCAACGCCAGACACAATCTCAGCGACAGCAATCTCCAGGAACAAATTCTAACTTTGGACCAGAATAATATCAATGAGAAC
>AF_2010_repII_A001DRAFT_10000283_pt1 | contig 9803 bp, 9 predicted proteins | sample AmaForreplIIA001_FD_9190 | JGI IMG/M metagenome (IMG submission 9190)
TTGTTGTTCCCAATAGCAAACTGGCTCAGACAACCATCGTTAACTTCCATCTGCCCGAAAAGCGCATGGCCCTACACATCCCCGTTGGATTTTCCTACGACTCAGACCCGCAAACCGTCGAAGACGTTCTGGTGGACGAGGCGAAGAAGGCCATAGGGGAGGTGGATGGACTTCTGGGTCAGCCTGAACCCTTTGTTCGTTTTATGCCCGGGTTCGGAGATTTTTCGATGAACTTCACTCTCATCTGTCACATAAGAGAATTCGCGGACCAGTATTGGGTGCAACATGAACTGCGAAAGAGGATCTTCAAGCGTCTGCAAAGAGAGGGGATGCAAGACGCCATTCGCCCGCTAATCCCATGGAGTCCTTCTCCCGCAGAAAAGCCGCTGCACTAGATTAAATGAAGTTTACTGTACTCGAGGAAAGGAAGTGGTTTTCTATGAGCAAGGCATTGGGCGCGATGGTTCTAGCTTTGGTTCTAATGCCTGCATGGGCGTTCGCCGACGTGGAACGAAAAGGAACCGTGATGAAGGCGGACAAAGCCTCAAATAAACTGGTCGTTAAGACCGATAGGGGAGAAGAGACTTTCATTCTTGATAAAAGCACCAAGGGCGTAGACAATGCCAAAGAAGGAGCAAAGGTTATCGTCAAGTTTACCGAAAAGGATGGAGAGCCCAAAGTGATCGAAATCGTTCCGCAGGAGGACGGAACGGTAGATATCGCCCCCCGCTAATCTCTCGATTTTGTTTGCCACACGCTCGACAACGTGAAAATATAAAACGCATGTTTTGGCTTACGGGAGAATGCCATGAACACTGAGGCCGCTGAAGCGCGACGAATCGTGGTGGTCTCAAATCGTCTGCCTTTCACCGTTGTGGAATCGGACGACGGCATTGCTTTTCAAGACAGCGTGGGCGGAGTGGCAACGGGCTTGAGGGCCTTACTTTCTTCGCCGGATTCCCAAAGCGTCGCGTCTGATTATGTTTGGGTAGGGTGGCCGGGCAGTACGATTAGCGTCCAATCTCAGGAACAGGTTAAGTCCAGAGCTCTCGCGGAATTCGGCTGCTATCCGGTTTTTCTCTCCGGACAGGATTTTGAAAATTTTTATCAGGGCTTCTGCAATAAGACTATCTGGCCGCTTTTCCACTATTTTCCCTCATTTGCCAAATACGACGAGGAATACTGGGCGCAATATCGCAAGGTCAATAATGCCTTCAGCGCAACTCTTCTCGAAGCAATCCGACCGGACGATACGATCTGGATACATGATTATCACTTGATGCTCTTGCCCCATCTGGTGCGCCAAGCATTGCCGCAAGTGCGGATCGGCTTTTTTTTGCATATTCCGTTTCCCCAATTTGAAATTTTTCGACTGTTGCCGGGGGCATGGCGCCGGCAAATCCTGGAGGGCTTGCTTGGAGCTGACCTTATTGGTTTTCACACCCACGATTACGCAGAGTATTTCCTCCGCTGCGTTCAGCGCATAATAGGCTATGAGCATCGCCTCGGACGCCTCGTAGTAAAGGATCGACGTATCAAGGTCGGCGCGTTCCCGATGGGCATCGACTTCAAAAAATTCTCCGATGCCGCCGGGCGTGTTGAGGTTCAGAAGGAAAGCGAAGCACTCACCAAGGCCCTAGGGGAATCTAAAATCGTCCTCTCGGTGGATCGCCAGGATTATTCTAAGGGCATTCTTCATCGTCTACAGGGTTTTGAGGCGATGCTCGATATGAACCCGGAATGGCGCGGTAAGGTGACTCTAATCATGCTGGTTGTGCCGTCGCGCATCGGCATCGAAGATTACGAAGGGATGAAAAAACAGATCGAAGAGCTCGTCGGAAAGATTAATGGCCGGTTCGGAACCATCAGCTGGGTACCTATCATATATCAATACCGGTCTTTGCCTTTTCACTCCCTGGTCGCCATGTATGCAATGAGCCATGTCGCGTTGCTAACACCGCTACGTGACGGAATGAATCTAGTTGCCAAGGAGTATGTCGCTACCAGGTTGGATAAAAGCGGGGTTCTAGTCCTTAGCGAGATGGCGGGGTCGGCCAAGGAATTGCCGGAGGCGATCATTATCAACCCGAACAACCGCGAAGAAATCGCCGCTGCTTTGAAAATTGCGCTGGAGATGCCGCTCGAAGAACAGGTTCAAAGAATTGATGCCATGCAGAACAGGCTGCGCCGTTACGATGTCGGCCGCTGGGCGACGGATTTTCTACTGGAACTGGTCTCTGCAAATCCGGAGGAAGCATCCCAGGGCAAAGCATTCAACGCCTCTGCGCGCAGTGAGCTAATGCGGGACTTTCGTCGCAGTGAGAACCGCCTCCTATTATTCGACTACGATGGCACTTTGGTGCCGTTCGCTAGCTCTCCTGAGCTGGCCCGGCCGAGCCCGCGGTTACTTCGGATTCTTGGCTCCCTGGGAGATAATCCAAGAAATGAAACGGCACTCGTCACCGGCCGCGACCGGGCCACGCTGGAGCGCTGGTTTCATGGGGTTCGCGTCAGTTTTGGCGCGGAACACGGCATCTGCGTTAAGGACTGGGGCGGTGATTGGCAGGTCTTAAAGTACTTTGATCTGGATTGGAAAGAAAGGCTCTTACCTACTTTGGAAACCTACGCGGATCGAGTTCCCGGCGCGTTTGTTGAACAAAAGGAATTTTCTCTCGTATGGCATTACCGCGCTGCCGATCCGGAGCAGGGACGAGCGGCGGCTAGGGAATTAACTGATCACTTGCTTGCTTTCACGGCCAATATTGACGTCCAGATCTTACGGGGCAGTAAAGTGATTGAGATTAGAAATGCGGGAGCGAATAAGGGAGCCGCGGCACGCCACTGGTTGTCCAAAAGGAACTTTGATTTTATCCTTGCCATTGGCGACGACACAACGGATGAAGAAATGTTTGCCGCCTTGCCTGCAGCAACTTATTCCTTTCACGTCGGTGCTTCGCGGACCCGCGCTCGATTTTACCTCCGAGACCCAAGCGAGGTCGTTCAACTTCTGGAAGAGCTCGCAGGCGTCTATGCTGATGCCGCTTTCAAAAGTGGCCGAAGCTCTGAGCCGATTTGACGGCCGCCCTGCTGACTAAGCTCAGTTTCTTAGGAAATGTTCGCGGTTTTTTGCCCAGACAGGGCTATTCTATCCACGTAGGAGCCGCGCTCGATTTAACCTGCGCGACCTGAGGAGAAACGGTCAACTCTTGGCCGAATTCCTCGTTGTTGATGAGAAGCCGGGATGAAAAGGCAAAAAACACAAAATCCGAAACGATCTCGCAAACCCAACAAACTTTAGTGTAGGAAAACGTATTCGCTGCCAACGAGTCTCGCGCATCACGCGGACAGCGAGTGATTTTCTTCACGCGTTTACTCCTGCTGAATCCGGTCAACTGAAAAATTGCTGATTAATCGCTTCTGAGCCAGATGGCACGGCTGTTGCTCAATTTGTCGTAGGATGCGTCGATTTCAGATCTTAAGTCGATTTCAGATCTTAAAATGATAGCTGTGCCAATTCCAAGACATACGAAGCGAGCAATGTACCAAGATTGGGAGCCCAGTTTTTAAGCGCATAGGACTTTTCCGCAGGCGAAATAGGAATAAAGCAAACAAGAAGAAAGAATCAAAAAAGGTTCCACTTGGGAGTTTGCCAGTCGCACTTGCGCATGCAGCAGCGACTGGTTTCTTGTCGAGTTGCATCATTTGTCGTAATTGCGGTTTCCACCCTGAGATTAGCCCTTTCAGTATAACCCCGGAAGGATTTCGGGAGCAGGAGATCAAGCCATGAAAAAGTTGGTTTATCTGCTACCGGTCACGTTACTGTGTTTCTCCCCCTGCGGCGATAAAACCGAATCAAAGAGACAAGGAACCGACACGGCAGTTGAAGTTTTTGGGCAAGCGTCGACGGCGATGGCAGCAACAACGGACGCCCGTAACACCCAAGAAACAGAAAGACAGGATACGCAAAGACAGGTAGAAGAGCGCTTCAATGAATTGAGCAACCGCGTCAAGGATCTTAAGGCGCAGATGGCAAAAGCAACAGAAAAAGCCAAGGCTGAACTCAACGAAATGATCAAGGAACTGGACAAAAAAATGGCTGCGGCCAAACAGCAACTCGAGAGGCTCAAATCAGCGAGTGCGAAGGCGTGGGAGGAAGCGAAATCAAAAACAACCGCCGCTCTGGATGATTTGCAAAAGACCTACGACCGCGCGGTGGAGCGAATAAAGAAATCGGCTTGATCCCTCTCATCGCAGTCAAGTCAAAAGGATGCTCACAGCTCCACTGAACCGAGTGACAGCATCAGTCTCAGGTCCTGAGATGGCGGACCAAAAATTAGGAGGTCCGAAGTGAAAGAGATTATGGCGATTCATCGGAAGATCGGAATTAAAGCCCTTGGGGCGGTAGCCTTAATGTTTCTGCTTCTCGGTCTGGGAGTGGGTGGAAAGTTGGATGGCCTTATGAACCGGCCCAACTTGGCTTTCTCGGCGGGGTCTCCTCAGGGATTGCCGGACTTCGTAACCTTGGCGAGAAAATTAAAACCCGTCGTAGTCAACATCTCCGCAACCCAAAAGATCACACCGCGTCAGCAGCCTCGGAATCGTTTTGACCAGGAAGATCCGTCCGGGGATTTCTGGGATCAGTTTTTTGGGGATAATCCCCGTAGCGGTGCTCTCCGGCAGAACAGTCTCGGCTCAGGTTTCATCATCGAGCAGGATGGCACNATCCTNACCAACTATCACGTGGTGGCAAACGCTGAGAAGATCGTCGTCAAGCTTNTGGATGACAGAGAATTTCAGGCCAAAGTTATCGGCAAAGATCCTAACACTGATGTCGCCGTCATAAAAATCGACGCCAAGACGGGNCTCGCAATCGCCCCGTTGGGAGATTCGGACAAACTCGAAGTTGGGGAATGGGTCATGGCCATCGGCAACTCTTTCGGNTTAGACAGCACCGTTACCTCTGGAATCGTCAGCGCAAAGGGGCGNCACATCGGCGCCGGCCCNTACGACAATTTTATCCAGACCGATGCTTCCATTAATCCGGGGAACTCAGGCGGACCTTTGATAAACCTGCGTGGTGAAATTGTGGGGATCAATTCCGCTATTGTCACTCAGACAGGTGGCAATATGGGAATTGGCTTTGCGACACCCATTAATTTAGTCAAGGAACTGTTGCCCGAGCTCAAGAAGAAAGGAAAAGTGACGAGAGGTGCTCTCGGGGTGGTCATCCAGCAAGTAACTCCAAGCATCGCTGACTCTCTTGACATGGGTAAAGCGCATGGAGCGTTGGTCGCTGGCGTCTCCAAAGGCGGACCCGCAGAGCACGCAGGAATCAAGATAGGAGATGTGATCACTGAATTTGATGGGAAAGAGGTTAAGGAAGCCAGCGATCTTCCAATGATGGTTGCCCGAACTGCGGTGAACAAAAACGTTTCCGTAAAGCTCCTAAGAGATAAAAAAGAGAGTACTGCGTCTGTGACTATCGGCGAGCTCAAGGAAGAGCAGGTGCTTAACCCACGGCAAAACGGTTAACGTAATTGTTTTGGCCGCGCCACGATCGCCAGTCTGAACTATACCTCTTCCTGGAGCGACAAACTCGCAACCAAAACCGGGAAAAGCGGGATTTACCGCGGAGGCGCAGTAGGCAGAGTAAAATTTCGAGATTCGAATTTTTCCAACTCTGTGCCTCGGCGGTGAAGATCCGAAATTTGCGGAAGCAGCGCAAACGTCTACGCGTAGCACCCACGACAGCTGACCGAGCCCAACCGCCGTTTGACATGGCCTGCGCGAACGAATAATTTCTTGACCCAAGAAGGGAGGCGTGAATAGTAGGCCATGTCCGCTTCGATAAGTTTTCTGCGCGGAACGTTTCTATGGCTGGGCTTAGCATGAAGGGTCGTTCGTTTTTTCTCCTGATTTACTTCCTCGTTTGTCTCGCTCATCCCTCACAGCAAATCCTCGCGGCGGAGGGTCAGTCGCCGCGCAAAGTGCGTATGGCCTTCACGTCACTCTCGGGATCGATGATTCCTCCCTGGATGGCCCGGGAAGCTGGGATCTTCGCCAAGCACGGCCTCGAAGTGGAAGTCATCGCCACGCCGAGCGGCGTCGAGGGAATGAATGCTCTGATTGCCGGTGAAGTTCAGTTTCTCCAAATCGCCGGTGGCACCACAGTAAGCGCTGCGTTAGGGGGCGCCGATGTGATCATTCTTGGCACGACCATCGATACTTTCGTGCAAAACTTGATGGTGCGTCCGGAAATTGAAAAGGCGGAGCAGCTCAAGGGCAAGTCCTTGGGCATTAGCCGTTTCGGCACCTCCATCGACACCGGCGCGCGGGTCGCGCTGCGCCACTTTGGACTCGTCCCTGAGAAAGACGTCGCGATCGTTCAGGTCGGCAGCGTGGAAGCGACCGTTCTCGCCATGCAAGGCAACCGCGTCCAGGCCGGTATACTCTCATTTCCATCCATCGCGCGCGCCAAAAAGTTGGGCCATCGCGTGTTGCTGGATATCGGCGCGCTCGGCATTCCCTACGCCTCCACAGGCATGACGACCCGCGGCAGATTGGTTCGCGAAGACCCCGACCTGATTCGCCGCTATATGGCGGCCCAGGTTGAGGCTATTGCCCGTGCGAAGAGAGACAGAAATTTTGCCATGACGGTGATGGGCAAATACCTCCGCACGAACGATTCGGAAATGCTTTCTGAAACCTATGATATCTATGTGCAAAAGCATTTGCTCAAAGTTCCGCTCCCGAGCGTTGATGCGATCAAGACTGTTCTGGAAGAACTCGCCCCTCGAAACCCCAAGGCAAAAGAGGCGGACCCGAGAAAGTTTTTCGACGATTCCTTTGTGCGCCAGATGCAGTCCAGCGGCTTCATCGACTCGCTTTACCGATAAAAAAACCCTTCTGTTCGCTTTCCGGAATTTGACCTGCTGAAAATGTTGTTGTTATAAACGGGACGGAAGTCTCGCGATGGAGGTACGCCCATGAACTTAATTGATGCCGACGGACATCTGGAAGAAAGCCCGGCTACATTCAGCGATGAATACTTAGATCCCGCCTATCGCAGCCAGCGACCCAAGGTCGTCAATTTGGACGGGATGATCTATTGGATGCTCGAAGAGCAACTTTTCCCGCGCCGCCTGGGAAAAGGCTGCCACAACCTCGGCACGCCCGCTAGCTTCAACGGCCAACCATCGCCTCACGCCAAAAAGAAAGTCGATACGATTCCGAGTATGGAGTTGAGTGACATTGCCGAGCGGTTGCGACTCATGGATGAAGAGGAGATCGCCGTTCAGGTCATTTATCCGACGCTCTTTCTTGCGTACCCATTGACCGCCAACGTCGGTCTGATGAACGCGCTATGCTCGGCGTACAATAGATTTTTGGGCGACCGCGTCGGCAAACATGCGCGTCTTAAATGGGCGGCAGTGGCGAATCTGGACGACGTCGCCGCCGCCGCGAAAGAAGTTCGTGAAGCAAAAAAACTCGGCGCCTGCGCCATGATGGTTCTCGGCACCGCCGGAGATCAGATGCTCGACCATCCGAGGTTGCTGCCCTTCTACGAAGCTGTCGCCGCCGAGGATATCGCGCTGGCAATTCACGTCGGGTGGGCCTGTCCTTCGTTGAGCAATATGTTCACCCATATTTATCCGTCATCGGTCAACGCCTTTCTTTTGCCAGTGTTGATGGGGTACTCGGCGGTGATCACCGGCGGCCTTTTGGATTTGTTTCCCAAAATACGCGTGGCTTTCCTCGAAGCCGGTTGCCAGTGGATTCACTTCATGACTGAACGGCTGGAGCACCGCTTCAAACATTCCAGCGGTTATCTTTCGACGATACTCACCGAGACGATACCCAAGGCGAAGCTCTCCCCGACGGATTATCTAAAACAGGGCAATCTCTATTTCAGCGCCGAAGTCGAAGACTTGCTGCTACCCCAGGTGGTTCAGCTTGTCGGAGAAACGCAGATGGTTTTCGGCAGCGATATGCCTCACGGCGATCGGGAGCGCTTTGCCAGTCGAGACTTAATGAAACGCAAGGACCTCAGCGAATCCGCCAAATCATTCATGCTGGAACGCAATCCGGCACGGCTCTATGGATTCAGTTGATTTTCACCGGATTCCGCATTTCACGTTCCCAGCCGCACTACGTGAGGCGGGAGCTTGGAGTTGCGAAGGCAGAGAAGCGTGATGTTTCAAAGCCGTTTTTCATACACAGCATTCAGTACTCAACATTTCAGGCTTCTACTCACCACACCGCTGCTGGCAAATTCCTAAGAGGTAAAGACCCATTGACTTCGCAACGGAAAGCTTGCGCCTCACCAAACTTGTTTCACCTTCAACTGCGGTATCCAGATTCCGCTGATGTTCAACGAATCTCGTAAAAATATATCGTGTGGTCGTGAAACAAATCGCCCTTGATGCCCTCGACTTTATCGGGCACCCACCCCTTGACCTCGAAGTCGTGGGAAACGACCCTGCTTCCGGGCCTTAATTCCTTGTCGAAGTTCGGTCGCAGCTTGGCGTTAAATTCCGGCAGCATGTAAAGCGTGACTACGGTCGCTTCCGACACGTCCACCGTCAACGCGTCCTGAGCACGGAACTCGACCAAGTTATCCACTTTCTCGCGAAACGCGTTGTCTCGCGCTTTCTGCACCAAATCCACATCGATCTCGATGCCCACGCCTTTTATCCCGTATTGCTTGGCAGCTTCAATGACGATGCGCCCGTCTCCGCTGCCTAAGTCGTAGAGCACGTCTCCGCTCTTGATGCGTGCCAGCTCAAGCATCCGATTCACGACGTTCGGCGGCGTTGGCACATAGGGCACTTCTCCCGCCGTCCATGTCGGAAGCGATGTGCAAGCGGTTATCGACACAAGCATGAGACTCCATGACCAGCAGCAAACCAATTTCTTCATTCTTTGGATCGACTCCTGCGAGGAAAGTTTCACTGCGACGCTTATAGCTGCTCCACAGGTGGTACGTCAATTACGCAATACGTTATAGCTCTTGCATCGGAGAAGGTTTTCTATGATCATCGAGCTTTGAAAAACAAAATTCGCTGAAGGAGCGCACCATGGCAAGTTGGGATGATATTTTGACGCCGCGAGATAAAGACGTCTTTGCGCTGTCGGGTTACGGCAAACGGGCGGGCTTCGGCCAGAGGCCGGCGGTTCTAGTGATTGACGTTAATTATAACTTTGTTGGCGACAAACCGGAGGCGATATTGCAATCGGTCAAGCGCTTTCGCAATAGCTGCGGCGAGGAAGGTTGGGAAGGAGTTCATCGAATAGCCGAGCTGCTCGCCGAAGCTCGCAAGAAACATCTTCCCACATTCTATACCACCGGGCACGATGACCGCACCAATACCGTGGCCTTCGGTCGCTGGCGCGGCAAGAATAGCCGCTCCACCGAAGACATGAACGAGGAGTGGGAGAAAGGCAACGAGATCGTCACCGAAATAGCGCCGCAACAAGGAGACATCGTCGTGCGCAAACAGAAGCCCAGCGCCTTCTTCGGCACACCCCTGATCAGCATGCTCAACGAAGTTCATGCCGACAGCGTGTTGGTCACAGGGACAACGACCAGCGGCTGTGTGCGCGCCAGCGTCATCGACGCCTTTTCGTACAATCTGAAAGTTTCAGTCGTTGAGGAGTGCGTCTTCGACCGCGGCCAGTCATCCCACAAGATCAATCTTTTCGACATGGCGATGAAATATGCCGATGTGATCTCCCTCAAAGAAGCCATGGACTATATTCGCGGCCTGCCGGATAATTTATTCGCGCCGGCGTTGTAGCTCGCT
>AF_2010_repII_A001DRAFT_10000286_pt1 | contig 9784 bp, 10 predicted proteins | sample AmaForreplIIA001_FD_9190 | JGI IMG/M metagenome (IMG submission 9190)
ATGCTGCCTTACAACGAGGTGGTCAAAGCCGTCGGACTAGGCGCAGGCGGATTACACGAAGCCGTAAAGGGAGCAAGACTGTGGATCGATTTCAGCAGCATCGATAAGAAAACTATCGTCGGGGTAAACGCCGAGCTGCAAAAAAAAGGATGGATCGTTCTCGACGGCTCTGCCGGTGGGGTCGAAGAGGCGGCCGCGGCCGGAACCCTTTCATTGTGGATTTCGGGATCCAAGGACCTATTTGATCAACATCAGGCTGTGTTTAAAGCAATGGGGAAAAAGATCGTCCATGTCGGAGAGCTGGGCAACGCGAAATTGGTTAAAAACGCCATGGCGATGTTCGCAGCGATTCAACATTTGGGGCTTGCGGAGATTTTCTCCTGGCTGAAAAAAGGTGGGGTCAATGAAGAAACTTTTTACACAGTGCTGAAGAATTCCCCCCAGAATTCGGAAGCCATTGATCGCATTTCTGAGATCGTCGTCAGCCGGAAATACAAGGCGCGCAAATCATGGATGCCCAAAGACGTGGGCTTCGGATTAGACATGGCGCGGGAAATGGAAGTGCCGGTTCCTTTCACCGCATTGGCCTATCAAATGTTTTCCATTGCCCAGGCAACGGGAATGGATGGTTATGAGGCAACGGGCATCGCCTGCAATGTCTTCGATCTGATTACCGGTCAGAAAAAAGGCGTTTAGTCGTCGTCTTGATTTTTTTGTTGCGGTTTTTCATTTTCAGACTCAAGAGACCTCAATGAGCATTCCGCAGGAACGGATCTCCCGGTTTCTCAGTTATCTGCTGCGTCATCGGCCAAAAGAGTATTCGGTCTCTTTTGACCGCGAAGGATTTGTCCCCTGGCGAGATGTGGTCGACATGGTGCAAGATCGCTTTCAGGAAGTCACCGAAGCTGATATCCACTCCGTCGTCATGGGGTCCGATAAAAAACGGTTCGAGTTGAAGGACGACAAAGTGCGCGCCACTTACGGACATTCGTTTCCCGTCGATCTCCCGCTGGAAGCCGTGGAACCGCCACCCGAACTTTATTTTGGAACCGCTCGGGATGTGGCAAAATCCATTTTGCGCGATGGTCTCAAGCCCCGCGATCGGCGGTACGTTCACCTCAGCCCTTCACTTGAAGAAGCCCTAGCGGTAGGAAGGAGGCGAGATCCCTCGCCGGCCGTGGTTGTGGTGGACGCCCAGAGCGCTTGTGCTGAGGGAGTTCGCTTCTTTGCTGCGGGGCCGCTGTTTCTCGCGGAACATGTACCAGCGAAATTCTTGTCGTTGCGGTAACGACGCGTGTTCAATGCGGAGCGCGGACAGCTAATGGTTGAGCGCGCGTGCCATGAGTAGAACGATCGGCGCAGAGCATGAGTTTCATGACGCGCGGTACGCACGGGATTGGGCGGCGAGGTTTGATCCGACACCGGAGCGGCTCAGGCTATTCGACATGATTATCGGACAGCTCAAGTCAAGACCGCTGCCTGTGCCGCACGTGGTCGAGCTTGGCATTGGACCCGGCTATCTCGCATCCGCTCTTCTCGAAGCGATTCCCGGCGTCACGTACGAAGGAGTTGATTTCTCCCAGCCCATGCTCGAAATGGCCGCAACGCGGCTGGCGAAATTTTCCCAGCGGCTGAGTTTTACGCAAGCGAATCTAGTCCTTGACCCGTGGGAACAATCGATCAAACCGCCGGGGGTTTTCGTTTCTACGTGGACGCTGCACGATCTCGGCGACGAAGCGAACACGGCTACTGTTTATCAGCGCTGCAAGTCTGTTTTGCCCAGAGGTGGAATTCTACTGAATGGCGATTTTATCAGACCCGATGGGACTAAGTTGGAGTTTGAACCCGGTCGTTTTCCCGTAAAGCGGCATGTCGAGATCTTGTCGAGCCTCGGTTTCCAGGGTGTCGAATGTCTCGGGACTTTTGAGCTTGAACTTGAGGCACCGACTGCAGCCCAGAACTACGCTTGCTTCAAAGCCCTAGCTTGACGGCAATCTTTACTTTCCTCCCGGGCATCGCTGTTCCGACAGTTTGCCCGTTACGTTTTGCGTGCCTCGTCGGAAGTGTGCAATCGGGATGAATCCAGAATTTGTTTTCCAGAGATGCTTTGTGGACTAAGCCGAGGTCCGTGCGCCTGGTTGCATTGCAAGGATAAAGTCATTATAAATGCTTTAGTTAGAGCGTCTCCATTACGAGCAATCTTCTCCCTTTCTACGTCCAAACTCATTGTCTGTGGCCATCGCGTGTCCATGGAGCAGAGTGATCAAAGGAACCGATGCGAAGTCATCTCAGGGAGCTATTGACCCAAGCCATCGAAAAAACAGCAAAGGGGGGAGCGCTGAATACGACAGAGCTTCCCCCTTTGCTTCTTGAGCCGCCGAAACAAACGGAGTTCGGCGATCTAGCGACAAACGTGGCGATGCTCTGGGCCAAGAAGATGAAAAGGCCGCCGCGGGTGATCGCGGAGGCGATTCTTAAGAATCTTGAGGATCCTGACGGGATTCTCTTGCGTAAGGAAATCGCCGGGCCCGGGTTCTTGAATTTCACTTTTGCACCCAAGTTTTACTATAGCCAGCTGCGCGATCTGGCAGAAGGTAGGAGCGCCAAGCTGGACCTTGGCCGCGGGCAGAAAGTTCAAGTGGAATTCGCCAGCGTCAACCCCACCGGTCCGCTCCATGTCGGCCACGGACGCGTGGCGGTGATCGGCGATGTTTTGGCCCGGCTGCACGAAGCAACCGGCTTCGAGGTACAACGCGAATACTATGTCAATGATGCCGGTAACCAAATGGAGAATTTGGGGCTATCGGTATATACCCGCTACCGCGAGCTGTTTGGAGAAAAGATCGATTTTCCCGCAGACGGTTATCCCGGCGACTACGTGAAGGACATTGCGGAACAGGTCAAAGCAGGGGATGGCGACCGATTTCTCAAAGAATCCAGGGAGACGGCGGTCGATTTCTTTACCCAGTATGGTGGCGATTCGCTAATGGGTACCATTCGTGCGCAACTGGCTCAGTTCGGTATTCGCTTCGATTCATACTTCAGCGAAAAGGCGCTGCGGGAGAGGAATGAGGTAGTCGAAACTATGGATCGGCTACGCGCCCGGGGCCTGCTTTATGTGGCGGACGGGGCGGAGTGGTTCAAATCAACTCAGTTTGGTGACGACAAAGATCGAACGGTCATCAAGAGCGATGGGGAACTGACCTACTTTGCCAGCGACATCGCTTACCATCGAAACAAATACGAGCGGAAATTCAGCAAAATGATTAATGTCTGGGGAGCGGATCACCATGGCTACGTGGCGCGCCTGAAAGCTGCGATGCAGGGGTTGGGCTATGATCCGGCTCTCTTGCACATTGTTTTGGTGCAGATAGTGCAACTTATCCGCGGGGGGGAACCGGTGCGCATGGGCAAGCGCACGGGGGAGTTTATCCCTCTGGAAGAGGTCTTGGAAGAGGTAGGCCGGGATGCCGCGCGATTCTTTTTTCTGATGCGCAAATCCGACAGCCATCTTGACTTTGATCTGGATCTAGCGAAGCAACAGTCGAGCGAGAATCCTGTCTTCTATGTCCAGTACGCTCACGCGCGGGTCGCCAGTATCTTTGAACAGGCGCGCAAAAGTAACATCGCATGGAATGTTGGCGGCCTCAACGCCGTTTCCGTCGAACGGCTCGAGCTGTCCGAGGAATTGGACCTGGTTCGGAAAATGATTCAGTTCAACGATGTCTTGGAAGAAAGCACACGGGAGCTGGAACCACATAGAATCATCTTTTACCTACTTGATTTGGCAGGCGAGTTTCACCGTTATTACAATCGCCATCGAGTAATTTCCGATGACGACGGCTTGACGCGGGCCCGGCTACTATTGGCCGAGAGCGTGCAGAAGACTATCCGGCGGGGATTGGAAATCGTCGGTGTGAGTGCGCCGATGAAGATGGCGTCGCGTTCCGACCTGGATGGCGAGCCGAACACAGACAGGTGATGATAGGGGACGATGCTCATGGCTGAGAATCGAAGAGACAGAGACAAACGTTTGTTTTTCACTCGGGTCCAACTGGTACTGCTAGGAGGCGCTTTCACGCTGGCCTCCGCGATCATTTTTTTCCTGGGGATGATCGTCGGGAAAGGCATCGAAGCAAGAAAGATAGTCAAGACGGACGAGCCTCTGGTGAAGATTCCGGTCAAACCATCAGCTCAAGGCTCCGCCGCAACGCCGGAAGCCAAAGAAGAGATTACGTTCTACGATACGCTGACGAAAACGCCGAGCGAGCCAGGCGCGGAAGAAAAACCTAAAGAATCAAAGTTGCCAGAGAAGATGACGAAAATGGAAGTTAAGGCGAGTAAGCCAGCGACGAAGGAAGAGTTGCCTCCGGCTCCATCCAAGGTTGTCTCTAAGGAGATTGAGAAGCCGGAAACGCCCACAACCACCAAGGCGGAGAACACTGCAAACAAAGGGAATGACAGCAGTTGGACCGTGCAAGTCAACGCATATCCCGACGAAAGGTCAGCGAAGCTTTTAGTTGATCAGCTCAAGAATAAAGGTTACAACGCCAAGGTGACTGAGGTGCTGAACAAGGGAAAGACATGGTATCGCGTTCGCGTGGGGCGATACGACTCCCAGGAAGAGGCGAAAAAAGTAGAGGAAGTTTTGAAAAACAACGAGAATTTTTCCAAGGCATTTACCACCAGCAGAGAATGAGCAACATGAACATCCGCGAAGCCATCGAAAAACTAGTTAATCGCGTCGATCTTTCTGAAGCCGAAACCATCGATGTCATGAACCAAATCATGACTGGCGAAGCGACATCGCTTCAGGTGGCTTCTTTTCTCACCGCATTGCGTATGAAAGGGGAGACCACAAAGGAGATTACGGGCGCGGCGCGTGTCATGCGCGAGAAAGCTCACCGCGTCAATGTCGGGTCGAAAGCCGTATTAGATACCTGCGGAACCGGCGGCGACCAAAAAGGGACTTTCAACATTTCCACGACTTCCGCTTTCGTGGTCGCAGGCGCGGGAGTGAACGTCGCCAAGCATGGGAATCGTTCGGTATCGAGCCAGTCGGGCAGCGCCGATGTGCTCGGCGCTTTGGGTGTAAAAGTGGATGCGCCTAAGGAACGGGTCGAGGCCTGCATCGAGAAGATCGGTATCGGATTCTTATTCGCACCCCTTCTCCATGAGGCGATGAAGTATGCCGTGCAGCCGCGTCGCGATATCGGCATTCGCACGATTTTCAATCTTTTGGGACCGCTAACTAATCCGGCGATGGCGCGTTATCAGCTCATCGGGCTCTATAGCGGTGAACTGGTTCCTATGATCGCCCACGTGCTCAACAATCTCGGCACCGAACGGGCCATGGTAGTCCACGGCGTCGATGGCTTGGACGAAATCTCCCTTTGCGGACCGACCAAAGTTGCAGAGTTGCGCGACGGCCAGGTTAAAGAATACTCGCTTGCGCCGGAGCAGTTCGGGTTGGCGCAGTGCCGGTTGGAGGATCTGCGTGGCGGCAGTGCGGACCAAAGCGCGGCCATCGTCAGAGGCGTGTTGGAAGGAAATAAGGGGCCGGCGCGGGATGTGGTTCTACTCAACAGCGGAGCGGCGCTTTATGTGGGTCGCGCGGCGGCGTCGATTCAGGACGGCGTGCGTATCGCCGCAGAGTCCATCGACTCGGGTAAAGCGCGGAAAAAGCTCGAGCAGCTCGCGCAGATGACCAATGCCGCATAGATGCCCATGGCTGAAATTCTCGCCTTCATTGTCGAGCATGTTCGCCAACAGGTGGAACGGAGGCGCCGGGAAACCCCGATTTCAAAGTTGCGAGAGCGCCCGCTATTTTCCGCTCCCGTCAGAGGGTTCGCCTCCGCTCTCGCGGGAAATTCGCGCCGCATCATTGCCGAAGTCAAGAAGGCTTCGCCGTCGAAGGGATTGATTCGAGAAGATTTCGATCCTGTGGCGATCGCCAAAGATTACGCCGATCACGGCGCCAGCGCGCTTTCGGTTTTGACTGAAGAACGTTTTTTCCAGGGCAGCCTTGCGCACCTCGAGGCGATCCGGCAGGCGGTCCGTGTGCCGCTCTTGCGTAAAGATTTCATGCTCGATTTGTATCAGCTGGCCGAGGCAAAGAGCTACGGCGCCGATGCGGTTTTGTTTATCGCAGCGCTGCTCGACTCCGGCCTTTTGCGGGAACTTCAAGACGAGGCCACGGAACTGGGCCTGGATTCGTTGGTTGAAGTCCATACGGCAAAAGAGCTGGAATCCGCGATAAAGGCAGGAAGCCAATTAATCGGAATTAACAACCGAAACCTGAAAACCTTTGAAGTGAGTCTCGCCACGACGGAAACGTTAGCACCGCTGTTGCCGCCGGGGACGGCGGCGATTTGCGAGAGCGGCATCGATACTTTGGAACAGATTCGGCGCGTCGAGAAACTCGGCATCCATGTCTTCCTGATCGGCGAATCGCTCATGCGCGCGCCGCAACCGGGGAGGAAGTTGAGCGAGCTATTGGAAAACCATTGAGTCCTGAGTGCTGAGTCCTGAGCGATGAGTTGAAGTTGCTTCTCAGCACTAGTTACTCAGGACTCAGCACTCAGGACTAATTCTGTTATGGTTAAGATCAAAGTCTGCGGCATCACGAATTTAGCGGATGCGGAAAAGGCCTTGGAATTCGGGGCGGACGCCCTGGGATTTAACTTCTATCCGCCGAGCCCGCGGTGGATCGAGCCAGAAAAGGCGCGTGCGATTCTGCAGCAACTTCCGGGAGGATCTTTCAACGTGGCAGTTTTTGTTAATGAACCGCGGAAAAGAGTAGAAGAGGTGCTGAGAAATGCCGGGCTCGATGGAGAACGGCAAGCGTTCAACGGTTTACAGTTTCACGGTGAAGAGAGCGGCGACGATTGCCAGGGTTGGGGAATGAAAGTGATCAAGGCGTTTCGGCTGAAAGAAAAGCCAGCGCTGGAGCGGATGAAAGACTTTCCTGCCGATTTCTACTTGTTGGACTCCTGGTCTCCCGGCTACGGCGGCTCAGGAGATTCTTTTCCGTGGGAGTGGGTGGAAGAGGTCGATACAACGAGACTTTTTTTGTCGGGGGGTCTCAGCGTTGAAAATGTCGTAGGCGCCATTCGCCGCATTCGTCCTTACGGTGTTGACGTTTGTAGCGGTGTGGAAGCGCATCCCGGTGTTAAAGATCATGGAAAACTCCAAGAGTTTATTGTCGCAGCCAAGAGTGCCTGACCGGCGTGGCCATTTCGGCCTCTATGGCGGCCGGTATGTCGCGGAGACCCTCATGCCGGCACTCACGGAGTTGGAGCGCGCCTACACCAAAGTGCGGGGCGACAGGTCATTCCGCAGGGAATTCCGGTATTATCTTCGCGAGTATGCAGGGAGAGAAACGCCGCTCTATTTAGCCGAGCGACTTACACAAAAGCTCGGCGGCGCGAAAATTTATCTCAAGCGCGAGGACCTCTGTCACACCGGTGCCCACAAGATCAATAACACCATCGGCCAGATCCTGCTCGCGCGCAAAATGGGCAAAAAACGAATCATCGCCGAGACCGGGGCCGGCCAGCACGGAGTGGCGACGGCGACGGTGGCGGCGCGGTTTGGCTTAGAGTGCGAAATTTTTATGGGCAAGGAAGATGTCCATCGCCAATCGCTAAATGTCTTTCGGATGAAACTACTAGGCGCGAAGGTTCGGGTGGTGGACTCCGGCAGCCAGACTTTGAAGGACGCCATGAACGAGGCGCTGCGGGACTGGGTGACTTACGTAAGAAACACGTACTATCTCATCGGGTCGGTGGCGGGGCCGCATCCCTATCCCATGATGGTGCGGGACTTCCAATCGGTGATCGGGCGAGAAGCGCGGCGGCAGATTTTAAGTAAAGAGGGCCGGCTGCCGGATTATCTTGTCGCCTGCGTCGGTGGCGGCAGCAACTCGTTGGGGCTTTTCTATCCTTTTGTGGCGGATCAGAAAGTGAAAATGCTGGGAGTGGAAGCGGCTGGCCGGGGGCTGCGCACAGGCAAACACGCCGCTTCCATTCTCGGTGGCGAGGTCGGGGTGCTGCACGGCAGCAAAAGTTATGTATTGCAGGATGATCACGGACAGATCCGGGAAACTCACTCCGTGGCGGCAGGCTTGGATTATCCCGGCGTAGGACCGGAATTGAGCTACCTTCGCGATCGCGGGAGAGTCCAGTTTGTGGCGACAACGGATAGCGACGCGATTGCCGCGGTTAAATTTTTGGCCGAGGTGGAGGGGATCATCCCGGCATTGGAAAGCGCCCACGCCATTGCCGCGGTGATGCAGCTTGCGCCCCGTTTGGCCAAGCAACGCACCATCATTATCAATCTGTCAGGAAGGGGAGACAAAGACATGATGACGGTGGGAGATTACCTCGGAGTTAAACTCTAATGCGCCGTTCAAAGTTCAGGGTTCAAGGGTTGCTCGAACTCTTGAAGCGATTGAACCTTGAACTTTTGAACCTTGAACGGGCCATCCCATGGGACGAATCGAAGCCAAATTTGCCGAATTGAAAAAGAGCCAAGAGGCGGCCTTGATCCCGTTTATCACAGCGGGAGACCCGGATCTCGATACCACACTCAAGATTCTCCGCGCTCTGGAGAAGGGCGGAGCTGACTGCGTCGAGTTGGGAATTCCTTTCTCGGATCCGACGGCGGATGGGCCAACGATTCAACGTTCGTCGGAACGCGCTTTGAAAAACGGAATCTCCTTGCCCCGGATTTTTCACATGGTGCGGGAGTTCCGACGACATTCCGAGCTGCCGCTGATTCTCTTCGGATACTTCAATCCATTTTTTCACTATGGCCTGGAAGATTTTTCCCGACAGGCTGCCAAAGCCGGCGCCGACGGCGTGTTATGCGTTGATCTGCCGCCTGAAGAGAGCGGCGAGCTGAAACGCTGGACCGATGCTGAAGGATTGGACTTGATTTTTTTGTTATCCCCCACCAGCGGGGATGACCGGCTGCGGCAGGTTGCTCGAATGGGTCGCGGGTTCATCTACTATGTTTCGGTCACGGGGGTCACGGGAGCGCGCCGGTCATTCGATAACGGCCTCCGCTCACAGGTCGGGCGGGTGCGTCGCGCGACCGAGCTTCCCGTAGCGGTGGGATTTGGTATCTCTACGCCGAAACAAGCGGCCTGGATCGGTGAGTTTGCCGATGGGGCGGTAGTCGGTAGCGCATTGGTGGGGACGCTCGAGCAAATCCGCGGACGCGATGCGAAGGCTCGGCGAGCGGGCATCTTGACGGCGCAGCTCAAGCGGGCGCTGAAACAGGTTAGAAAAATCAAATAGCCGCCGCGGGGGCTTAAACTCCGAACAACCCGACTTTCATTTTTATTTCCGGCAGCGGTGAGTGATCCCTTATGGATGCGTACTCGGAAACTCTTCACCGGATCTATAACATGCGCGCCGGCGAAATTGACCTGCGCCTGGACCGAATGACCCAAGCGCTTTCCCTGTTTGAACATCCAGAGAAAAAGTTTCCTTCGTTTCATATTGCCGGAACCAACGGGAAAGGCTCCACAGCGGCGATGCTGCAGCGGATCCTTTCTTTGGCGGGTTATCGGGCGGCGCTTTATACCTCACCTCATTTGGTATCATTCACCGAGCGTATTCGGGTCGGCGACCAGGAGATCTCGCGCGACGAAGTCGTGGCGCTAGCGGAAGAAATAACCGCGCGTACGGCGCCCATCGACGAGCCGCTGACTTTTTTCGAGTTCACGACCGTTTTGGCTTTTATCTATTTCGCCCGACAACAAGTCGAAGTCGCCGTT
>AF_2010_repII_A001DRAFT_10000287_pt1 | contig 9761 bp, 9 predicted proteins | sample AmaForreplIIA001_FD_9190 | JGI IMG/M metagenome (IMG submission 9190)
AGAAATAGAGATGAGGGAATCACTTTAGGATCCGCCGCGTCGCCTCCGTCCCACGATCCGGTTACCAGACAGAAAATTTTACCGCGCGAGATGCGATATGAAGTTCCATCCGGGCCATCGGCTTCGCGATCCGCCTTCCAGCCTGCTTTGGCTGCCGCCGAACCCGGTTTGGGGTACGGACGATCTGTCGGCGGAAATCTCCCGGGCACTTTGTTCCGGTCACCGACTACGGTGACGACGCATCCTCTGTATATTTTCCCCTGGTCTTCGAACGTCTCAGGTGCCTGTCGGTAAAGCCCGCCTTTGAATGTGCTCACGCTGCGTGAGACATAGTCACACGCATCACTCACCTCATCGGCATGCGCCAATAAACCGGCCGCCACTTGGTAGGCAAGAATTACGGCGCAAAACGCCAGATAGAATCTGTTCATGTTCGCATAACTAGTGAGTATACGGGTCTGCCAAGGACAATTGTTAAATTTTATAAAGCGATGGCATTCTCGTCGCTATTCAGTGCCTTGTCAAACCTTTTTGAGAACGGCTCATTCAGTTCATACAGAGGTCTACGAAATCTTAATATACCTGACCGAAACGGAGAACGATTGTTAATTCGTCGAGAGGACTTCAAAACCCCGTTCCGTCTCGGCTTCGAAACGTGTTGCTGAGATGCTTTGCGCCGCCGTCTCGTCGTCAAGTCATTGCAGAGCGCTTCCGCGGCAAGACGAACAACTGAGCGCATTGCCAATCCACCCACGGCAATGGTAAATAACCTCAGTACGAAGGAGGTAAGTAAATGAAACTCTACTCTTCCCACGGCTGACCCTACGCCCATAGGACAAGGATTGTCCTGTCAGAAAAAAAACTCCCCTACCAACTCATTGAAGTGGATCTCAAAAACAAACCGAAGGATCTTCTCGAATTGAATCCGTATGCCAAGGTTCCGGTGCTGGTCGACGGTGACGGCGTCGTCTACGAGTCGGCCATCGTCAATGAATATCTGGAAGAAAAATATCCGGCCATTCGCCTTCTGCCCACGGATCAACTCCGGCGGGCTAAGGCGCGCATCTGGGTCGATTTTTTCAACACCCGTATTCATCCGGCGGCCCACGACATTACTCACGACAAGAATCCGGAGCGTGCTAAGGAACAAATGGCCAAGCATCTCAAAACTCTGGATCACGAAATGGCCGGCAAACGATATATCCTTGACGAATTTTCATTGGCCGACGTCACCTTCATTCCCTTTTACACACGGCGTCAACGCTACGGGGTGACGATCGATGATACTTTTCCCAACTTGAAACGTTGGGGAGAAGAGCTAATCGCCCGGCCGGCCGTGGCATCCACGCTGTAACCGGATAACAAGCCATGCAACCCGTGTTGATTCAGCCCCGTGAATTGCGGGGTATCGTAAGCATGAACGCTGCCATCGACGCGGTGCGCACTGGTTTTCGTGAATGGGGCGAGAACCCACAAATAAATGCGCCGCGCAGAAGAATTCATATTCCCACCGGCGTGCGCGTCAGCGTTCACCAAGGCGGCGTTCCGGCGGCGCAGGCCACCGGGCTTATGACCCATTGTGAGTGGGTCAAACCCATGGCCGAACATCAGGAATATCCGCGTCTCAACCATCCGGTTATCGTGCTCTACGACGCCGCGGAGGGGGAGCTTAAGGGAATCGTCATCGGGGAAATTACGTGCGCCGAGTTACCGGACAACATCGCCGTCACCGGTCTTCGCACTGCCGCCACCAGCGCCGTCGGCACCGACCTGTTGGCCCGCCAGGATGCCGAGAAACTCGGCATATTCGGGTCCGCCGGCCAGGCAAAAAATCATCTCGTCGCGCTCATGAAAGTCCGGCGCATAAGAGAAGTTAAAGTCTTCAGCCGTAAACCCGAGAACTGCAAAAGATTCGCCGACAAAATGGGTCCGCTGCTCAATATTAATATTTCACCGGTCTCGTCAGCCCGCGAAGCTGTGCGCGGCATGGATGTCGTTCTGACCGCGACCAATTCAAGTGTTCCCGTATTTGACGGCAATTGGCTTGAAGCCGGAACCCACGTCACGACCATCGTCGGCAGCAACGTGGGATTGGTCAAAGGTGGATTTGCCGCAGCGAAGCGCAGGGAAATTGACGATGCGACTTTGGCGCGCAGCCAGGTGCTAGGCATCGTCTCGATCCAACAAGCGATACAAGATGAACAGGCGGACATCTACGACCCGGTCCAACGTGGCATCATCAAGTGGGAGGATCTCATCGAGATCGGCGATATCCTCGCGGGGAAGAAGGAAGGGCGCACAAAATCAGACCAGATCACCTTCTATAAGAATAACGCCGGGCAAGGCGTGGCGGACGTCGCGCTGGGCGCGTTGGTGCTAGGAGAAGTAAGGAAAAAGGGACAAGGTCAGAAGCTGGACATTTAGACTATTGGAAATAATAGAATGTTGGAATAATGGATAGGGCAAAGCCTGTTGTTCCACCCCAATATTCCAACATTCCACTCACTCTTTCCATATGCCTCGCGTCGCTATCGCGCAAATCACCAGTTCCACCGATAAGCAAGACAATCTTACGTTGGCCCGCAAGCTCATCGTTGACGCCAACAGTAAAGGCGCGCGTCTGCTCGCCTTTCCCGAATTTCTCATGTCCTACTCGCCGACTAGCCAAACCGCGGAGGAGCTGTGCTCCGTCGCCGAGAATCTCGAGGAAGCTTTTGTGACTTCTTTGAGACAGGCGGCCAGAGAATCTCAAATTCACGTTATTGCAACCTTCTACGAGACTAGCGGGTTACCCAACCGCGTCTACGACACCGCCCTATGGATTGACAGTGCGGGCAGCGTAGCGTCGGTCTACCGCAAGCTACATCTCTACGACGCGTTAGGATTCACGGAGTCTGATAAGTTTGTCGCTGGTGACGAACTGACGCCGCCGATCAAAACCGAGATCGGCCAATGCGGCCTTATGATCTGCTACGACCTGCGCTTCCCCGAATTATCGCGGCTGCTTACCTTGATGGGTACCAATGTTCTCATCGCGCCATCCGGTTGGGTGCAGGGCGAAATGAAGATCGATCACTGGCAAACGATGATCAAAGCCAGAGCGCTGGAAAACGGCTGTTACGTTATCGCCCCCGACCAAGTGGGCAACATCTATATCGGTCACAGTATGGTGGTGGATCCCTTCGGCCGAGTTCTTGTTGAAATGGGCGAGCGCGACGGCCTCGAAATAATTGATATCGATTTAACCTTGGTGCAAGAAGTCCGCCAGAAACTACCATTGCTGCAAAACCGCCGGGAAGATGTCTATCGCAAATCTTTGTCTTAGTCTGCTTTGCGTATTCTCTGGCTTCTCACCGACCCCTTACTGCGCCCGGTAAATCTTATATCCCAGAGATTGCAACTGCTGAAAGAGACTAATGGCATCGTTAGCGGGGCCATAGCCGTTGTATCGTAACGGGTTGTTGATGCCGGAAGATTTCCACTTTTCGTGCCCTGAGGCTTTTAGCTGATCTTGGTTACTGAGAATTGAAAGTATCAGCCTTTGTACGTTCGCCGCGTAGAGTTTGTCGTTACTTTCACGACCCATGAGAACGGAAGCCACACTGTAGGTTTCTGTTTCCGTAGCCCAATTATACAGGCTGCGGTCGAAAATTTTCCTGTCGTAGGTTTGTTCTAAAGACTCGTCTTTAGGAAGAGAAATAAAACGGAACCCAGTGCCCAAGTCTTTGAATAGCGGCACTGGCGCTCCTGCCACAAAGACCATCCCATCAAGCTGCTTCCGTTTTAGTCGCTCGAGGGCGTCCTTGGGATCGAGGTAAGATTTTTCCACTTTCATTCCGTAGGCATTGAGCAAGACTTCGCCGGTTAGCGCGCTGCCGCCATCTTTAGGTCCGAAGGAAACTCTCTTGCCCTGTAGCTGGTAGATGGTCGTGACCGCGGGATCATTGGTCAGAACGTGAATCTCCTCGGGATAGAGATGGAGTATGACTCGAATGGTTTCAAGTACATTGACTCCCTGGGGCTTCATCACTTTGGCAAAAAACCCGAGCGCGTCGATCTGGGCGATGGCAAGGTCGATCTTTCGATCTCCTAACAGCACCATATTCTGAAAAGATCCTTGTGTAGGGAGTATCTCGAGGTTGACTCCATCTTTTTGGGAAACCCTTTGCATGTCTCGCGCGATTTGTATGTATGTCCCATCACTGGGCCCCGTGGCGATAGTCAACGCAAACCCTGCATTTGCGTCAAAAATCATGACCAGTACAAACAGTATTTTTTTCACCATCGGTATCCTACTCGTCCCTTCCAATTATACGATTTATTTGTCCAGCACTCGTCACGAATTCGACTGCCGGATGCTTTTCTTATCGACGGCGAAGGTATTCCTATTGTGCTATTAAAGCAAGGCTTGGCGGGCGGCGCGGACAGTCCTGCAGGTCACGAGCCCAAAGATCCTGTGCTTCAAAGCGAATCGACTGAGGTAATTGACAAGCTTTTTGTTCGCCGATAGACTCCAGTCGCTGAATAATCCGAATGAATCAAGGAGGAGTGTGGCATGATCTTATCAAAAAATTCCGACGTCAAGGGTTTAGTGGTCAAGTCCATCGAAGGTAAACCGATGAACGGCGACCTGCTGGTCAAACCCCTGATCAAGGGCGATGAAATGACTCTTTTGGAAATTCATTATCAACCTGGCGTCGGCGCGCCGATGCATGTGCACTCCCACGAGTCTCTCGCCTATGTCGTCAAAGGAAAAGTTAAAATGACGGTCGGGAAAGAGGTTTATATCCTCGGCCCGGGCGATGTTTGCCGCCATCCCCAAGGCATCCCGCATGGAGTCGAGGGCCTTGAAGAATCTGTCGTTGTCGAAATTAAGTCTCCCGCTCCCGACATCGCAACTTTCTTGGGAACATGAAACCGGTAAGACGCTGAAAGGAGTCGCCGTACCATGGCAGGCAAACCAAGATATCTAATGATCGCAAGCATGGATGTAGATCCGGAGCACGAAGCGATCTTCAACGAAGTTTATGACAAAGAACATGTCCCCAATTTGAGTAAAGTTCCAGGGGTTATTGCCGTGACGCGCTACAAACGAGAAGAGTTGACCATGAATATTGGCGGCGAGCGAAAAACTATCCGGATTGAAAATGAGCCAACCTACACCGCGATTTATGAGCTCGAAAACCCTGGCGTGTTAACCAGCCCCGCTTGGGACAAAGCCATTGAACAGGGCCGCTGGCCCAGCCAAGTCAGGCCGTTCACGAAAAATCGCCGTCATGTTTTGTTAAAACTAGCGGAGCCTGAAAAATAGGAAAGGAATCAACGCGACCGGTTGGTTGATCCGGCCGGCATTCCTAAAATCTGCTTGATTTTTTCTCCGACCGCCGCTGCTTCTTCAGCGCCGATACGTTCTTCAAACAGCGGAAAGAGCTCACGCTCTTCCCTGCGAATGTGACGCTCCAGCAAATCTCCGACATCAAAGATAAGCTTGCCCAAGCCCGTCCTCTTCTCGAGCTCAGCCGTTGCGCTGCGCATCCGTTCGTGGTCCTTTGTCAGTTCCTCGATCATCAGCCCGCTTTGTGGAATCGCCTCTCGCATTAGCGGAAAGAGCGCCTCTTCCTCGGCACGAAAGTGCTTCAAAAGGTGAACGTTGAAAAAGTCGCGTAGTTCGCTCGCCCGCTCTTTCAAGCCCTCCAAACCCATCGGTTTGATTTGTCCGAGGCTTTGCTTGCGGCATCTAAGCGCGAGAGCTAAACCGTGATGATGATCGTGGGAAAGCGGGATTAAGCTCGGATGGCGCATGAAAAATCTACCGGAGCGATGGAAAAATGAAACAATGGAAGATTGGAATCGTGGAGTTTGGGGGGCAAGGATTCATCATTCCCATTATTCCACCATTTCATTATTCCAATCTTCCACTCCGTTTAGATCACGCCCTTTTCTCGAAGCGAAGAAATCGCACCCGCATCGTAGCCGAGAGATTTTAAGACCTCTTCGGTGTGTTCTCCTAAAACAGGTGGTGGCTGGCGAATCCCCGGCGGTGTGCGGCTCATGTCAACTGCGTTTCCTACCAGTTTCATCGTACCCATTTTGGGATGCTTCACCTCGATAGGGAAACCGTATTCGCGGACCTGGGGATCCTCGAATACTTCGTCAAGGGTGTTAATGGGGGCAGCTGGAACGTCCTTTTCAAATAAGCGACGCAACCACTCGTCGCGTTGCCCGGCGCGAAAAATCGGCTGCAACTCGTTTACGAGAGCATCGTAGTTTTCGATTCGCCCTTTGCGGTCGCGAAACCTTGGGTCATTGGCCCAATCGGGCTTCCCCACCACGTCAAACAACCCATGCCAAAATTTATCCGGGGATGACATATGAAGCACAAAAGGTAATCCCTCCCGATCCTCGAAAGCAAAAACCCCTGCCGTTGTAGTTCGGTGCTTGCGCCGCGGCACATGCCCGGTCTCGAAGTAGCGAGCGGCGTTTTCACCGACAAACGATATGGACGCGCGCAAAAGCGATGTTTCGACTTTCTGCCCTTGGCCGGTCAACATGCGATTCATTAATGCCGACAATACACCGTAACAGGCATACATACCTGTGAGGTGATCGGAAAAGGAAATCCCCATTCCCTGCGGCTTGCCCGCGTCCGTCACTAGGCTCAACAGTCCGCTTCGCGCTTGACCTATGGTATCGTAGCCGGGCATATCCTTATAGGGCCCCGTGGGACCAAAACCAGAAATTGAGCAATAGACGATCTTGGGATTAATCGTTTTCACCTGCTCGTAGCCCAGCCCGCGCTTGTCCATGACGCCGGGGCGGAAGTTTTCGATGAGCACGTCAGCATCAGAAAGAAGCTTGAGCATAACCTGGCGAGCTTCATCTTGGCGCAAATCGAGGGTTACGCTTTTCTTATTGCGGTTGAGGCTACAAAACGTCGCGGAGTAATTTTTTTCTCCCCAACCTCTAAAAGGATCGCCGCGCTTCGGCTCCTCGACCTTGAATACCTCGGCCCCCATGTCTGCGAGCAACTGGGATGCAAACGGACCGGTCACATAACTGGCGGTCTCTACGATCTTGATTCCTGAAAGCGCTCCACTCATAGATGGGTCCTTGCGTGGCTAAAATGAGCCCGTCAATATCTTGATTTGTCTTTCCTAGCTGGTGCGGCCTCAGGAAGTCAAGGGAGGAACGAAAGACATTAAGAATGGAGCGAGACGGAACGTGGGATCGAAAAAGTAAACTTTGAACCTTTTCCAGGCTCGCTTTCAACGCGAATATCTCCTTGCATGAGCTCGACGTATTTTTTGACGATGCTCAAGCCCAGTCCAACCCCTCCGTTTTTTCTACCGTCAGGTTCTTTGACTTGTTCAAATTCCTCGAAGATTCGGCCCAGGTTGGCCGGATCGATGCCGACTCCCGTGTCGGCGACACTGAATTCGACTCGTCCCTTGTCAGGAAGGTCTCGTACACGAACTTCGATACTGCCCTTGGAAGTGTATTTGAAGGCATTGCCAATTAGATTATGTAGAATCTCCTCCAACTTCATTGAGTCCGTCAATACGGGAGGTATGTTTTTGTCAATATGCCACGACACTTCGAGATGGTGGTCTCGTTTGAGCTGCTCCACATAAGTTTGAGCTTGCTCCATGACTTCTTCGATCTCAACAGTCGCAACATCTAGAGACATTTTTTTCGCTTCGATTCGCGACAACATCAGCACGTCGTTGATCATTTTGAGCAAAACGCGGCCGTTGCGCGAGATCTTTTGCATAGCTGCCTGTTGCTGTTCATTGACAGCACCGAAGGTTCCGTCCCGCGTCAATTCGGAATGGCCGATAATGATATTGAGCGGGGTGCGCAGCTCATGGGACATGGCCGCGATAAACTCCGACTTTGCTCGAGTCGCCTCCCGCAATTCTTGGTTGGCCTTCTCCAGTTCCAAAGTCTTCTCTTTCACCTCGGCAAATAATCTGGCATTTTCGACCGCCACTCCTATGGTGTGGGCGATGGCCTCAAGAAGCTGCAGCTCTTCGGCAGTGAATTGATGCCGGGAATAACTCACCACATGCAGAACTCCCTGGATCTCATGATTGGCTTCAACGGGGAACCCGGCCGAAGACTTGAACCCTAACTCCGCAACCTTGCTGGCCGAGCTAATCTTTTGGTACAGGGGGTCGTTCGTCAGGTCTTCAGACACCAACGGCTGGCCAGTCTCAAAAATCTTACCGGTGATTCCCCTTTCCACTGGACGTCTTTCCATCGATTGGGCAGTTTCCGCGCTGAGCCCGGTTTGGGCCCTGAGCCGAAGACACGGCTCGGACGGCTCCAATATATAAATCCAGCATGCGTCGAAGGACAGNGTCTCGACAACTTTTTTCACCGCATCCCCAAGAATAACCTCGAGGTTCAAGGAGTGACTCACCGCCGCGCCGATTTCATTGAGCACCGTCAAATGCTGTGATCTTGTCTGCACCCGTGCAAAGAAACGCGCCCTTTCAACAGCCACCGCGACTTGCTCCGCCATAGAAGTGATCAATGGAATTTCATCGCCGGTGAGCTTCCGCGGCGCTTCCCCGTTGAAAGTCATCACTCCAAAAACGTGGGACTGATTTTTTATCGGGAACGCCGCAAAAAAATGTCGTTGAGCATTTTGCAACGCCTTGGTCTTGCTTAACGCGGCATAACGAGCGTCGGTCCAGACATCTTCGAAGATTAACGCCTCACCAGAATTCGCAACGTGCCCGACGATCCCTTGTCCACGCTTGAATCCGCGCGTGCCGCGAAAATACTTCAGATCTGCTTCGAAGGAAGCTCGCATCTCCAATTCGTTCATCGCGTCGTTAAAAAGGAAGATACGTGTCGCTTCAAAGTGAAAAATTTCCGTAATCTTTGCGATGACGGCACTCAGAATACTTTGTACGTCTACCGATTTGTTCAATGCGGTGCTGACATCGAAGAGCGCCGCAACCTCCTGGCTGCGCTGGTCGGCCTTTTGCTCCTGCGTGGCGTAGAAATTTTTCAGCTCCAATGCCATCTTGTTAAAACCTTCAGCCAATTCCTGAATCTCGTCTCCGCTTTCAATTTCGACTTGGTGGTCGAGGCTTCCCGCGCCGATTGAACGGATCCCCCGGTGAAGCTTAAGGATCGGTTTTGTGATCCAATTGGCCGCCCATGAGATACCAAGGCCTCCGAGCAAAAGCCCCATGCCAAGCAGCAAAAACGCGTACCACTGCGCGGTGGCTACCTCACTCAGCGCCACAGCTGCTGGCTCCGCTAGTACAACCGCCCATCGTAGTTTCTTTACCGGCGCATGGGTGCTTAGGACATCCTCACCGTTTATTCCTCTGCTTATCGCCGCGGGCGTGTCGTCGGCCATATCCGGTTTCCGCAAAAACTCCCGGACTTCCGGCAAAGCACTAAGGTCGCGGCGCTCGAGTACCATTGACGTGTCCCGATAGGCAATTAAGGTCCCAGTGCCATCCACGACATAGGCATACCCGGCCCGGCCGAACTGGATATTTTTTACAATATCCCAAAGAACCTTGAGCCTAGTCGTGCCGATGACAACGCCGATAATCTTTCCGGAGCCCGCTTTTATAGGCAACGATAGAGTCACATATGGTCCCGCCCCGTTCGGCGTGTAAACCGGACCGATATACCTTTCGCCCCGCATTGCGCTTTTGAATTCTTGCGATTCGCTCTGATCGGAAAGCTCATTTGCGCGCCGAATCTCAGTTTCGGTAACCTTGAGAGCTTCTCTT
>AF_2010_repII_A001DRAFT_10000288_pt1 | contig 9751 bp, 9 predicted proteins | sample AmaForreplIIA001_FD_9190 | JGI IMG/M metagenome (IMG submission 9190)
CGAGCCGGTGACCAAGTTCAATGCCACCATCGACGACGTGGCGCGCTTTCCCGACATGGTGCGGCAGGCGTTTCGCGTCGCCACCTCGGGCACGCCCGGGCCGGTACATCTGCAATTTCGCGGCAACGAGGGACAGATCGACGCCGATGAGGCGGAGATGGAACCGTTGTGCGAACCGCAATTTGCGCGCGTGCCGCCATACCGTCCGGCCCCCGACGATGCGAGCGTGATGTCGGCGCTCAAGCACTTGCAGGAGTCGCAACGCCCCGTGATCGTCGCGGGCGGCGGTGTGCGCGCCTCGGGCGCATCCGCCGAACTCGTAGCGCTCGCGCAGGCGCTGCAGATCCCGGTCGCGACCTCCCTCAACGGCAAGGACGCGATTCCCGGGAGTCATCCGCTTTCGGTCGGCGTCGTCGGCACCTATTCGCGCGAGAGCGCCAATCGGGTGGTCAACAGTGCCGACCTCGTATGCTTCATCGGCACCGAGACCGGCGGTATGACCACGCATTTCTGGGCGGTGCCGAAGATCGGCACGCCGGCGATCCAGATCGACATCGATCCGGAGGCGATTGGCCGCAACTATCCGCTCCTCGCCGGGGTCAACGGCGATGCCCGGGTCACGCTCGCGCGCATGCTTGAGGCGGCCGATCGCGCCAGCGCCGGCAAACGCAAAGCCTGGGTCGAGGCCGCGCAAAAAATCTGCAAGGAATGGTCGGCGAAGTACCAATCCGCCCTGACCTCCGATGCCGCACCGATCCGTCCGGAGCGCATCTGCGCCGAGCTCACTCGGCACGTGCCGGACAATGGCATCGTCGTGGTCGATACCGGTCACGCCGGCATGTGGATGGGCGGGATGTACGATCTCACCAGCCCTAAGCAAAGTTACATGCGCAGCGCCGGCCACCTTGGCTGGGCCTTCCCGGCAGGACTGGGGGCAAAATGCGCATGCCCCGACCGTCCGGTGATCACGTTCACGGGCGACGCCGGTCTCTGGTATCACATCGCCGAGATCGAGACCGCGGCGCGCTGGGGCATCAACGCCGTCACGGTGGTCAATAACAACTCCAGCGGCAACCAGTCGAAGCGCGGCTTCGATCGCGTCTATGGCGGAACCCAGACCGAGCAGGCGCGGGAAATGTGGACCTTCAGCAAGGTCAACTTCGCGCGCATCGCCGAGGACATGGGCGCAGTGGGAATTCGTGTCGAGAAGCCGGGCGACATCGGTCCGGCCATCGCGCGGGCGCTCACGGCGAACCGTCCTGCCGTCATCGATGTGGTCACCGACATCGACGCGCTGGCGCCGCTCGCGGTGAGCTGATGCGCGCTGCATGTCGCGAAGTCGTTGCGCGCCTCCGCGTCGTCCGCCTCAATCTTGCGAGGTCACCCAAGATTGCGGCGATCTCTGACCCTACAAAAAATCTGGCGCTGTCCTGGTCGTAGCCCTCGCTCAACAGCTCATCGTAATCCGTGAACGTGTGGCGCACATATGCGACCAGCGACAACCACGCTGCTGTTTCCGGAAAGGCGACGTTCAGGCCGGGACTGTCGACGGCATGGTCGACTACGGCTTCAAACTCGTGAGATGGGATTCGGGGCGCCAACCGGCGCAGCGCAACCTCGATGTCACTGCGTTTTGCCACATCGTTATGCCCGCAATCAGCCCGATGATTATGTCGGACCGCGGCGACATTATCAGCTATGCTCACTCGGAAATCGAGCCATGAGCTGACCCATGCCTCCTGCCAAGCCTTCCAACATCTCGTCTGCTGCCGGGCCGGGATCGGGACGGATCGGCCTGGTGGCCGCCGTNTCGATTGGCATCGGGGGAATGGTGGGAGCGGGGATTTTTTCGATCCTCGGCGTGGTGGCGCACGCCGCCGGCAATGCGATGTGGCTGGCGTTCGCCATCGGGGGGGTCGTGGCGCTCTTGTCGACCTATTCGTATGCCAAGCTTGGCGCCACCTTCCCCTCAGCCGGCGGTGCCACGCATTTCTTGGTGAAGAGCTTCGGCGATGGCGTGCTCGCCGGCGGGCTGAACCTGTTCATGTGGGCGGGTTACATCATTTCGCTGGCTCTATACGCCACGGCCTTCGGCGGCTACGCCGCCACCTTTGTCACNACCNCGCCGTCCGCGTTGTTGCTGAAATCNCTGGNCGTCGCTTCGGTCGTGCTGCTGACGCTGGTCAATGCCTTTGGGGCCACGCTCATGGGCCGCTGGGAAACCGTCATCGTCGCGGTCAAGGTGGCGATCCTCGTGCTGTTTGCGGCTGTGGGCCTGTGCTTCATCAGGCCGGGCTACCTCTCGCCCGAGCTTTGGCCCGAGACCAAGTCGGTCTTGTTCGGGGCCGGCGTGCTGTTCATCGGCTACGAAGGTTTTGGGCTCATAACCAACGCGGCCGCCGACATGCGCGATCCCCGAAAGATGCTGCCGCGGGCTCTCTACACCAGCGTGATCCTGGTGATCGCCCTCTATCTCGCCGTTTCGCTGACCGTCACCGGCAACTTGTCGGACTACGAAATCGAGCAGGCCAAGGACTATGCCCTCGCCGAGGCAGCCAAACCGTTCTTGGGCCAATTCGGCTTCAGGCTGATCGCCATCGCCGCCCTGTTCTCGACCGCCTCGGCCATCAACGCCACGCTGTTTGGCTCGGCCAACGTCTGCTACATGATCGCTCGCGATGGTGAGCTGCCCGTCGGACTATCGCGGACCGAATGGAAAGACGCGACTGGCGGGCTGCTGCTCACGGCCGCCCTGGTCGTGGTGGTGATGCTGATCTTCGACCTCTCCGGCATCGCGATGATGGGAAGCGCCGCCTTCCTCTTGATCTATGCCGCGGTGAACGCAGGCCACCTGAGGGTGCGCGCTCAGACCGGAGCGAACGCGATTATCATCTGGCTCTCGCTGCTCACTTGCCTNGCAATGTTCGCCATCCTCTGCGTGTATACCTATCAAGAGCAGCCGCGGGCGATCGCCGCGCTGATCCTCATCGCCGCCGCGTCATTTGCCGCCGAATGGGCNTACCGGCGTTGGACAGGGCGCAGGATCACGGAGCGAGCTTAGCGATCACTNCTGCGCGGTTTGCAGCGTGCTCGCTCGCGAACCTGAAGAAAATGANCGGTGATCGCTGGGCGCTGCAGCATATTTTGGCAGCGCAGCATGGGATTGCGTGCTGGACTGCCATCCCTCCCCGTGAGATAGGGAAAGGAAAGTGTAAGGGGAGGAGTTGATGGCGATGGCATGGGATACGAACCTCGACCCTAAAATCGCTGAGTTGGTCAATGCCGCGTTCGACAAGTCGTGGCAATTCGTCAAAACCGATCCCGAGCTCGCGCACGGAGATCCGCAGGAAATGCGCACTCGGCTAGGCCAGAATCTCGCGCGATTGGCTCAGAACGGCGAGCGCGATTTGTGGCGGCTGGCAAACGCCGCGATTGGTCAACTGCGACGCGAGCGAAGTGCAGCATAGCGCGCGATCGATTCTAGGCGCCGCAACCTCGACATCGGCCGTAGATCCCGCAGGGCGGCCCCGCCGCGAGGGGAGCCTGTTGGCGGAACAATCACGCCGCGCGCGAGCCCCCCACCGGGCGCCACAGCCGCTTGGCGCGTTGCAACAAAGGCCCGAACAGCGGCCACAATAGCAGCATCAGCGCCAGCGTGGTGATCGAGCCGACGAGCCCGTTCGACCAGAACACGCGCAGATCCCCACCCGCGCCGATCATCGCCAAGCGGAAGGCGTCCTCCGCGCGATTGCCCAGCACCAACGCGAGCGTGAACGGCGCCAGCGGAATGCCGATCTTCTTGAACACGTAGCCGACCACGCCGAAAACCAGCATCAGCCAAATGTCGAACGTGGCGTTCTGGATGGCGTAGGCGCCGATCGCGCATGACACCACGATCATCGGCGCAATCGCCGAGAACGGCACGCGCAGGACGGCGGCAAAGACCGGCACCGTCGTGAGCACCAAGACCAGGCCGACGACGTTGCCGAGATACATCGAGGCAATCAGGCCCCACACGAAGTCCTTGTGCTCGACGAACAGCAGCGGCCCGGGATTGAGCCCCCACACCATCAAGCCGCCGAGCAGGATCGCGGCCGTGCCCGAGCCGGGAATGCCCAGGGCCAGCATCGGCAGCAGCGCCGAGGTCCCCGACGCATGCGCCGCCGTCTCCGGCGCGAATACGCCTTCAATGCGTCCCTTGCCGAAGCTGTCCTTGTCCTTGGAAAAGCGCTTGGCGAGGTTGTAGCCCATGAACGAGGCGGCAATCGCCCCGCCGGGCGTGATACCGAGCCAGCATCCGATCACCGACGATCGCAGCAGCGTCACCCAATAACGCGGCAGGTCCTTCCACACCTTGAGGACCACGCGCAGGCTGATGCTGGCGGTGTGACCACGCAACGCGAGCCGCTCTTCCATGGTCAGCAGAATTTCGCTGATGCCGAACAGTCCGATCACCGCGACNAGGAAATTGATGCCNCGCAAGAGTTCGTTCCAGCCGAAAGTCATGCGCAACGTGCCCGACACCGTGTCCATCCCGATACCGGCGAGCAATAGGCCAAGCGTCATGGAAATGANGGTCTTGTGCTTGTCCTCGCGGCCGAGGCCGACGAACGAGCAGAACGTCAATAGATAGACCGCGAAGAACTCCGGTGGACCGAACTGCAGTGCGAACGCGGCAATGCCCGGCGCAAGAAACGTGATCAGCAGGACAGCCGCCAGCGACCCGATGAACGACGAGGTGAAGGCCGCGGTCAGCGCCTCGGCCGCCTTGCCCTGTTGCGCCATCGGATAGCCGTCGAAAGTGGTCGCCACCGACCATGCCTCACCCGGGATGTTGAACAGGATCGAGGTGATGGCGCCACCGAACAGAGCGCCCCAATAGATGCAGGACAGCATGACGATGGCCGAGGTCGGATCCATCGTGAAGGTGAGCGGCAGCAGGATCGCGACGCCATTCGGTCCGCCCAATCCCGGCAGTACGCCGACGAAAATGCCGAGCACGAGCCCGACCATCATGACGGCCAGGGTTTTCCACGTCAGCAAGACGGTGAAGCCGTGAAGCAGCAGGCCGAAGGCTTCCATCGCTAGCCTAGTAGCCGAAAGCCGCTTCGAGCGGGCCTTTCGGCATGATGACGTCGAATGCGATGTCGAAGGTGACGAACATGATGATTGCGAACAGGAACGCGGTGAGCATCGACTTCCACAGCGCAATGCGCCCAATGATGCGCATGAAGCCAGCGATCAGGAGAAAACTGGCGACGTAGAGCCCGAGCCACTGCGTGAGCAGGCAAAACAGCAGCGTGGGGATGAAGACTTGCATGACCCGGCGGAGCTGGTCGCGAGTGAGGAATGTCTGCGTGGCACCCGCGCCCGTGACCAACGAGGTGATGAGGCCGTAAAGACTGGCCGCGGCAAGGATGAGCCCGAGGTAGAACGGGAAGTAGCCGGCCTGAGGGCCGTCGGCCGCCCATGCGATCCCGGTGCGCCAGTTGTCGAAGCAGAGGAGGGCCGCCAACGCGAGCAGCAGCAGGGAAACGACGATATCGACGGTCCGGGTGCTGACGACCGATGGCGAATTATCCGACGGCGCGGTCGGGTCTTCGACGACGATTTCAGTTTCGGGTGTGGCCATTGGTCTTTTTTCAGCATCCCCGCGCGCCCCGGTCATTCACCCGCGAAACGGATGATCCGGTCAGCCGCCGATCCCAGTTGCGGCGCTGAAGGATGCTGGATGCCTCACGCTCGCGGGGGATGATAGTGCGCGCTAGTTTGCGACAAATCCCGCCTCGGTCATCAGATTTTTATTCAGCGCATCGTCCTCTTCCAGGAACTTTATCATGTCGTTGCCGGTGAGGAAGATCGGCTTGAGCGCTTGCTTCTCCATATAGTCCTTGTATTCAGCGGTCTGCGTCAACTTTTTGAACAGATCGACGTAGAACGCGGTCTGTTCCGGCGTCACTTTGCCTGGAAGGAACATGGCGCGCAGCATCAGGTATTGGATGTCGAGGCCCTGCTCCTTACAGGTGGGAATGTCGTTCCACGACATGTCGCTGGTGACCTTGGCCTTGTATTCGATCCGCTCCTTGTCGAATACGCATAGCGGCCGGACCTGGCCGGCGCGCCAGACTTCGAGATTTTCCGAGGGATTGTTGACGTTGGAGGCGGTGTGATTGCCGACGAGTTGGGTTGCCGCCTCGCCGCCCGACTTGTACGGCAGATAGGCGAATTTCGCGCCGGTCTTCTGCTCCAGAAAGACAGTGAGGACGTGGTCCTCGCGCCGCGAACCCGTGCCGCCCATCTTGAACGGCGGCGAGGCTGCCTTGGCGGCGTCGGCGAATTCCTTCACCGTCTTGTAGGGCAGTTGCGTATTCACCCACAGCACGAACTGATCGAGGGCGATGACCGAAACCGGGGTGAGGTCGCGCCAGTTGAACGGAATCTTGGCGGAGAGCGGCAGCATGTAGATGAGCGAGTAGGCGATGAGGACCTTGTTGGGATCGCCTTCGTTCGATTTCATGTAGATCAGCGCCTCGGCTCCCGACGCACCGCCCTTGAGCGAGACGACCATCGGCTGCTTCATCAGATTGTTCTTCTGAATCGCAGCCTGCATCATCCGCGCCATCTGGTCGGAGGCTCCACCGGCGCCGGCGGCAACGACGATCTCCACCGGCTTGTTCGGTTCCCATGCGATAGCCGGTCCCGTTGCCAGCGCGATTGCCAGCGCCGCCCCAGCACCCACGCAATTGTTCTTGATCATTCTGTCCTCCCTGAATTCCACGCGCGCACGGCTTCAGACCCGCCGCAGCGTTTCTTGTGTTGGTCGGGCATTTTGCCGCTTTGCGCCCGTGGTTCAAGGGCATTGGCGGCCGTTGAGCGGACCGCGACCGTTCGTCGCTCGCGCTTGCCGCGCGCGATTTGCCTGCGGCCATCCTGCTCCGATCGTTGAACGGCTAGGTAGCCGCTATGATCAATGGCTTACAAGAGCGCAATCGTTCTTTGCGGCATAGCAAGCGCTGGCCGCGATCCGTTTGGTTCGTCCGTCAAGTATCACTGCGGGCGGATGCCGGCCCTGGCTGCGACGCCCCGCCACTTCTCGATGTCGCCACGGATGCGTTCGGTGAGCGCTTCGGGTGGGCCGGGTTCCGGCGCCATGCCTTGCGCAACCAGCGCCTCGGTCCCGTCGCTGGATTCGAGGACGTCATTCACCTCGCGATTGAGCCGCGCGATGATCTTCGGCGGGGTGTCGGACGGCACAACGAACGAAACCCACAAGGCGGCTTCGTAACCGGCGATGCCGGCTTCCGCCACGGTCGGCAATTCCGGCAGCGCCGCGACGCGCGTCTTGCCGCTGGTCACGAGCGCGCGCAACTGGCCGGCGCGGATATTGGGAAGCGACGGAGCGATGGTCGCAAACTGCATGTCCAGCCGGCCCGTGATCATGTCGGTCATGGATTGCGACGAGCTCTTGTAGGGAACGTGAACGATGTTCACCCCCGCCATGCTCGCAAACAGTTCCGTGGCGAGATGCGCCAAACTGGCGACACCGGCCGAGCCGTAGTTGAGCGTTCCAGGTTTCGCCTTGGCGAGCGCAATCAGCTCGGCGAGATTGTGCGCCGGCAAGGCCGGATGGAGCACGAGCACGTAGGGCTGGCTTCCGATCATGGCCACCGGCGCAAAATCCCTGATCGGATCGTACGGCAGGTTGGGGCTCAGACTCGCGGCGACCGCATGCGTGCTCGCGGTGGCGATGCCGATCGTGTAGCCGTCGGGCGCGGCCTTGGCGACGGCATCGGCGCCGATATTGCCGCTCGCGCCGGCACGGTTCTCGATCACGATCTGCTGGCCGAGCCGGTGGCTCAGCTTCTGCGCCACGATGCGCGCAATGATGTCCGTGCTGCTGCCGGCTGGAAAGGGCACGACCAAGCGGAGCGGCCGCTGCGGCCATCCGTCCTTGACTGCCTCGGCAATGGCGGAGGTGGCGATGACCGCCGATGCCAACGCAATCGATAGCAGCCGAAACATCGGTAAGCCTCGCATGCGCACGCACTGCGACGGAGCGGGCGCGCCTAGTCTTGCGTGCAATGTCCGCGCGACCGGGTCAAGGGTCCCGCCATGGACGCTGCAGCCGATTCGAGCGAGAGTACATCAAGCCTACGGAGCCGACGGGTTGGAGCGAGGTCATACCCATGCAACGGATCGTCATTTTCCTGCTCGGTCTTGTCCTCGGTTGCGGGCTGATGGCGTCGGTCCCGCCCGGCAAAGCGCATGACGACCTCACCGGCGCCTTGGCCAGCCCGGAAAACCATCCGCTCTTGCTCCACATGACCACCGGGGAGTCCTGGCGCGGGGCGACCGGGCTCGAATTTGCCCGCGCCATGCTGAAGATCGGGCATCCCGTGGCCGTGTTTCTCAATCTCGACGCGGTCAGGCTCGCGCTCCGCACTGGCGAGCAGGAGAAGAAGGCCTCGGTGCCGCAGGTCCCGCGCGAGATCATCGCCGACTTGATCCGCGGCGGCGCCATCGTGCTGATTTGCCAGCCGTGTCTCTCTGAGTTCGGCCTCAAGCTCGACGACATCGTGCCGGGCGTCCAGCTCGGCTCGCCGGGCTATCTCGAGAATTTCGTCTTCGCCGACAATGTGCGCACGTTCACGTGGTAGCAGCATTACGACGTCCTTCGACACACTGCCGGCTTCGAGACGCAATGCGGCGTTGCCCCTCGTTGCGACCGCCGACATGCGGAGGATGATGCGATTATTTCGGGCCCATGATCGCGTCCGCGAACCAGGTCGCGATCTCTGGGAAGATGCACAGCACGACGACACCCAGCATCATTAGACCGACAAACGGCATCACCCCCCATACCACGTCGCGCAAGGGGATATCCGGCGCGATATTCTTGATGACGAAAATGTTCAGGCCTACCGGCGGATGGATCAGTCCCATCTCCATGACGATGGTCATGATCACGCCGAACCAGATGAGATCAAAGCCGGCCGCCTTGAGCGGAGGCAGGATGATCGGTGCCGTCATCAGGATGATGGAAACCGGCGGAAGGAAGAAGCCGAGCACGATAACCATCAGCAGGATCGCCGCGAGCAGCACCCAGCGCGAGAGCTCCAGCGAAACGATCCACTGCGCCGTCGATTGGCTGATATGCAGGTAGCTCATCACATACGAATAGAGCAGCGACATGCCGATGATCATCATGAGCATAGTGGACTCTCGTAGCGTGGCGATGAGGATCGGCTCCAAATCGCGCGGCGTCCACACGCTGTAGATCGATGCAATCAACGCGAGAGCGAGGACGGCGCCCAGCCCCGCGGTTTCCGAGGGAGTGGCATAGCCGCCGTAGAGCGCGACCATGACGCCGGTCAGTAGGATGACGAAGGGCAGGACCCGGGCAGCAGCGCGAACTTGTCGTACACCGTGAGCGTGTCTACCCGCAGCAGCTCCGAGTGGGCGCCAGTGAGCTTGTACTGAGCCATCGCCGCACGGTATTCGCGCCGGAACTTCCACATCGCGTAGCCGGCGAAGAGCGCGACCAGCAACAGCGCCGGCCCGATGGCGGCGAGGAAAAGTCGTCCGAGCGACTGCTCGGCCGCGACCGCATAGAGGATCATGGTGATCGATGGCGGCAGCAAGATGCCAAGCGTGCCGCCCGCCGCGATGATCCCGGAGGCAAATCCAGGGGAGTAGCCGTGCTTTCGCATCTCTGGGATGCCGGCGGAGCCGATCGCCGAACAGGTCGCCG
>AF_2010_repII_A001DRAFT_10000290_pt1 | contig 9733 bp, 11 predicted proteins | sample AmaForreplIIA001_FD_9190 | JGI IMG/M metagenome (IMG submission 9190)
CGGCTTGGCATTAGCGAGAATACCCGCCGTCAAAGCTTCTGGCAGATCGGAAAACAAATCGGTGGGAGGCGGCGCAGCCATCGGGAACCCAACGCAGAATAACCATACGCGGGGGCCTTTTAGCAGATATTATATTGAAATGCGCACTGGTTTGACGCGACGTGGCAACGTGTCCATGGCCCGAGGTTGGAACCGCTTACCGCTGTGACAAACGCACCTTTTGGTGCCTCTTTTTGCTAGCGGCGGTGAGTTGGGTGGAACCGCGCTCCGCTTGGCACTCCGGTGGCAGACGCTTTAGGCTGGCAATGCCATACGCACACACGTAGCAACCTGATCGATCTGCAGCTCGCTCGAAGCAATCACTCCGGTAGCTTCCTAGCAGGGTGCCTTGACCCGGCACATTCTGAAGAGGAGTGACTTCGCCCGCGGCCTTCCAATTTTCAGCCGGCCGTCCGGACGCGATGAGCGGGCGTTTGGCGTCGAAGTCGACGCCAATGCACGTGTTCAAGTCAGATTCGCCGTGCGCCGACAGGGAAAGGCCGCAGGTAAAAACTGCAAGTCCAAGAAGGAACGAGCATTTTCGGTGCGAACGCTCCGCCGCCGCCCCCATGTTTTTCATCGCGAAACCTCCAGCAGTTTCGTGTATTCTGACAGACGCCAGCGCAGGAAGGCGGGGCTGGCCTATTTCATCTGGAAGCTTTTTGCATAAATCGAATCGGCGGACTGAGAACGGGGCCCGAACTGGGGGAACTATGAGAAGGCAAGTAGTGCTGGCGGCTGTGCTCGGCGTAACACTCACGTCCTGCGGCGTCTATGGCCCGAAGGGGAACGATGTCGGCGGCATTATTCCATGGTCGCCCGAAGCAGAGGTTGCGGCAATTGACATCGCCCAGAACAATTGCGGCCGCTTCAACAAGTATGCGGTGATCACAAGTGTTCATCGTGTCTATGGCGACTACATTTCTTATGCCTGTTGGTGGAAACCGCCGTCCGGGACGCGCCGCCACGTCTATTGATCCGACGGCCGGCCGACGTCACCGTCCGGCGACCTTGTGCGCCTTTGCAGCTGCCGCTTGTGCGCTTTTCGTGACGCCTTCTTTCGAGCTCGACCTCAATTCCTTTCGCGTACAGCACGGGCGCCCGCCACTATCACAGAGCATCAGGCTTACGAGTGCTGCCTATAGCCACGCGCAGAGTGTCTCGCAGTACGACAACGTCTCGATCACTCGGGCTTTCGGCAACGCGTGGATGTGTCTTCCGGACCCGCCGCCGAAATGTCGCTTATGGCTGCACAACGGAGGACTGTGTCATCCGCATGTGGGCGCGCTCCGGTGCGCATCGCGCGAATATGCTGCGCCGTGGTGTGACCGGCTACGGTCTCACCTCGGCGGACGGCGCACATAGCAAGCGCTATTGATTGTTGGAACTCGGCAGTTGATTCAGCGCTAGAAAAATCGCACGGGTGCGCCTGCGATCGTCGGAATGACCACCATCATTACAATTCCGAACACGAAGCCGGCCAGACGTGCACCCATCGTCAGCATTTGCCCCGGAGCTGTGCGCCCCAATAGATATAACCCGCCATCGAACAGACCGACAGCAATCAAGACCCAGAAGTACGGCTTGATTGCGAAGTTCTCGACCTGCGGAGCGGCTACCAAAATTGCGCCAGCGGCAATACCCACCAGCACCATATAGACGAAAAAAATCCGGTCCACTGTCATGCACGCCCCCAATCATCAGCCGTCCGGAGCGCGATATTATCAATAAATCTTTCAGGGAAGGCTTCGCGTCGCCGCGCCAACGTTTATTTCTTTTCCAGCATCAATTGGCCCTTCTGGCCGATGACGCGCTGTGCCGCCTGAGCGAACCGAGCAAGTAGCCACGGCAAAATGACTTCGAGTCGCACATTTGCTTCGTACACGTCGATAAAGCCTGATACCCGCTGACCTAGCGCCGACACGCGGAAGCTCAGGCGGTCGCCAGCCCAGACCTCTTCCTCCAAAGTCAGCAACCAGGCGAATTCGATCTTGGCACGGCCGATACCATCCTTGATACGTCGCAGTGCTTCGTCCTTGCCGAGCCGATGAGGAATTACAACGATGAGTGGTTCCGGCATTGTGGTGGTACTCCCCTATGCTCGGCGCATGTGGGGACGATACGCACACAAAAAAAGGCGCTGACGCGCGTGGAACCCGGCAAAAATCATCCTGTCGCGGACGCGCGGTTTTAACGCCGCGCGTTCACGATGAGGAGCAGTTGTTTCAGGGATGCTTTTCGTTCTTGGCGGCGCGCATGCCTTGGCTTGTCGCATCCTGCTCGCACATATACGCCCCGGCCTTCGTCTTTCCGTATTCTTTATGGCCGGTGAAGTGATAGATCTTTGAATCCAGATTGGCCCACACAACGGTGCCACCACCGCAACGGAATCTGGCTTGCCCCTCGGTCGAAAACTGGTTTGCACCCGTGGGGGTCGTCGTAGCCGTCCGAGTTCCCGTCGTCGCGGCAGGCGGAGGCGAAGCCGGCGCGGGCGCCGCTGTTGTTGTTCTCGTCTGAGCGGGCGGCGGGGCCATACGAGCAGGCGACGCGACCGTTCCGCCTGCGCGGCACTGCGTCACATAAGCCTTCTCCGTTATCCCTTTGGCCTGGTTTGCATCTTTGTTCGCACGCCATTCATCCCGACACGCCTTGGCGGTCTTTTGCCCGGCGGCGGCCGGCGCGGGCGCAGCGGTCGTTGTACTTGATGGAGCGGATGGAGCGGGTTGTGCCGCGACGCCGCCTGCGCGGCACTGCGTTACGTATGCCTTCTCCGTTATACCTTTGGCCTGATTTGCGTCCTTGTTGGCCCGCCATTCTTCCTGGCAAGCCTTGACTGTCTTTTGCTGCGCGAGCGCCGGAAAAGACAGAGCTGACACGCCGATAATGGCGCAACTGATTGCTGTGATGGTTCGCATGTCTTCAACTCCTGGGCTTACGCCCTTCAAGGGTTAGGCCTCCTTCGCGCATTTCTTCATGAAGCTGTTTTTCGCCGCTCCAGAGAGAGGCTTGCCATCCTTGCTGACGGCTTTGGTCGCGCACGCGTCCACCTTGCATTTTTTTATGAAGCTGGTTTTCGCCGCACCGGTCAGCGGCTTGCCTTCCTTGCTGACCGCCCGGCTCTCACAGGACTGAGCCATCGCACTGCCGACGGCAAAAGAGGTAATCAGAGTGGCAAGTAAAATGCGTTTCATTATTTCCTCCATAGTTTTTTCAGCGCGACTGGAAACCTCGCAGTCGCCGCAACAATTGCTATGCGCCCCGCTACGAGTGCCCCGGTGCGAAACTCCCGAAATGGCGTAGGAGTTCCGGTCAAACAGCGGCATAAGTTTGTAGATTGGGGGGCAGGCTTCCTGAAATTGGACCGTGGTCCAATGTGGACACCGCACCAGTACCGGCGAAAGCTACTTGTCCGTGCCGTTTTTTGCAGGGCCGACGGCGCTTTCAGCGTTCGAGTCCGTCGTCGCAGCCAAGATGGCATCGATGAGGGTCTGGCCGTGCAAGGGTTTAGTCAGGAACGCCTTCGCCCCTGATGCCGCACTCCGTTCACGGATACCGGCATCATCAAAGGCCGTGATAACAATGGTGGGAATCTTCTTGTTGATGCGATTGAGATACCGTTGCAAATCGAGTCCGCTAAAATCCGGCATATGAACGTCAACGATGAGGCACTCCGGAACGTCACAGCGCATTGAGTCAATAAATTCCCGCGCCGAGCCATAGGTCGTGGTCTCGAAAGACGATGCGTCCAACAGACGAGCCAACGCCGTGCGTACAGCAGGCTCGTCGTCAATAATGGCAACCCTTATAGGAGCTTTTGGCGACATCTGCCCGAGTTTCGGGCAAACGTACAAAACCGTCGAGTTGCCCGAAGGGCCTACATGCGGCCGCCGTTAGCCGGACCCGTGCGCCGGGACAATTCCGGCCTTGTCTGCAAGGCGGACCAGATCGGCCACGCTCTTTACGCCGAGTTTCGACATCATTCGCCCGCGATGGACTTTCACCGTCTTTTCGACAGTGCCGAGACTTGCGGCGATTTGCTTGTTGAGCCGACCGGCAATGACGTACTCCAATACTTCCCGCTCTCGATGTGTCAGTGTGGCGAGACGGTCGCCAATTGATTTTGATTCATCACGCTTCTGTCGCGACAGCGCGTCAACTTTAGCGGCCCTCACCACGGCGGAGAAAAGCGCCTCGCGCTTGACCGGCTTCGTCAGAAAATCGACGGCACCCGCTTTCATCGCCCTGACACTGGTCGACACGTCGCCCTTGCCGGATAGGAAAATTATTGGTCGCTCAGAACCCGTCTCGAGCAGGGCCTGTTGCAAATGCAGACCATCGAGCTCGGACATGACAAGGTCGATAATCGCGCAGCCAGGAATTGACGGGTCATGCGCGGATAGAAATTCCTGAGGCGATGAAAATGATTTCGTCCTGTAGCCGGCGGCGTTTAAAAGACGCGTGATCGCCTTAAGCACGGCGGGATCGTCGTCCACAAGAAACGTGGTAAAGCCCGCCTCACGCATACCACCCACCTCACAAACCGAGAGTTTATCTTACGCCGGGGGGCAGCCGAAAGATCGCAGTGGCGCCATCCCTCACGTTGTTTTGAAGCGATAGGCTGCCACCATGCAGCTTCATGATCGACGCGCAAATCGGAAGACCAAGGCCAAGCCCTCGTTTTTTGGTCGTAAAAAATGGCTGAAATATATGTTGTTCCTGTGACGGCGGCAGCCCCGTACCACAGTCCGATATACGAACCTCGACTCCACCCTCCTGCGTCATTGCAGTGCTTACCGCTATGGCACGCTTTGTCGGCGCCACGCCGTCCATCGCGTCCATCGCGTTCATGAAAAGATTGAGCAGAATTTGCTGCAACTGTATCGGGTCTCCTTGGGTCAGCGGCAAATCCGCGGCCTTGTCATCGCTGACAGTAATTCGACGATCGATCAGTTCGCTGTGCAGAAGTCGGAGCGTCGAGTTGATCAACTCGTTCATATCAACGGGTTCGTACTTGATTTCACCCTTTTTAAGCAGGCCTCTCAACCGATGAATAACCTCGCCGGCGCGGCCGTCTTCTGTGATAATGTCATCGAAAATATTGCCGATTTCTTCCAGGTTCTTCTTCCCGCCCGCCAACAATATTTTCCCGGCCTGGGCGTTCGATAGGATCGCCGTTAGCGGCTGCGTCAATTCGTGCGCCAGACCGCCGGACAACTCACCGAGCATCGAGACGCGCATCAAATGTGCAATTTCCTGCCGCTGTATGTCTGCATCGGCCTCGGCCATTTTCCTGGATGTCGTGTCGCCGAAAGCTCCCGTCATTGCCGTGGGCTCTCCAGCCTCGTCAAAGATCGGCTGAGCACGTGCGGAGATCCAGTGAATGCCGTCATCCATGCCTTGCACGCGAAATTCTATTTCTAGTGGTGCTGCGCGCATGATCGCCGATTTGAATGCCGCATCGGCCACCTTAAAATCGTTGGGGTGAATCCGACCGAGCAATCGATCGAGATTCAATGGCGCGTCCGGCGGAAGGCCGAACAGCCTGCGGCAATAGTCGGTCGCCCAAAACGCGCCGCTGGCAATTTCGTATTGCCACAGTCCAACGCTCGACGACGCTGCAGCAACCGAGATCCGGGCTTCGCGTTCGCGTGTCGACGTTTCGGCGTGCCTGGTCTCCTCAATGGCTGAGCCAAGCAGCAGAATTGGTGTCGACAGACCAATCAAGAATAGTTGCATGGCAAAGACATTGGCTTCCGCGCTGCCAACGACAAACGGACTCGGACCGTTCAGTGTGCGCCAGATCAACACGAGACTCACGACCATGGTCGCTCCGCTCGCGCCTTTCGCGCCAAACCGCACGGCCGCCCACACGATGATTGGCAAAGGCAAATACAGAAGTGCCGGAATGTAGCCGGTTGCGATCGTCGGAACTTCTTCGAACGCGACGATGCACGTCAGAGCGAGGACGGTCGCAATCAACAACGCCTCGAGTCGACGATGTACCGGACTCACGATGGAGAAGGGAAACCTCTCTAGGCAAATTAGTGCTATCGGTCCCAACGTCAGACTGCCGAGAGCGTTCGATGCATACCAGCGGGCCCAGTACAACCCGTAGTCATCGATGGACCCGCCACCGAGAATCTGAACGAACGCGCCGCCAAACGCACAAAAGGCCGGACCGACGAAGGCCGTTACGAACACATAGGCTGTCGCGTTGCGAATGTTGCCGAACCAAGGGGATCCAACTTTAAGCCACAGCAGCGCGTAGGCGTTGATAGCGGCGACCAGACAGTTCGTGACAAAGGCAACAAACAATTGCGTTGGCGGCATTCCCACTCGCAATTCAGCTGCGATGTGGGCCGGAAGTACCGCAAGAATATAAATCCACCACTGTCGTGGCGGGGTCAGAACGAGCGCACAAAAAAGGACAACGTTTGGCGGCCAGAAGGGAGCGAAAATGTTGTCCGAAAGCGTACCGACCAGAAAAGCAATTTCGGCGCCGAGATAGTAGGCAATTGCGACGATGAAAAAACTTCGAAGCGTTTTTTTAAGGTCATTGCCCGGCAGATCGCCGCTCTGCCCGTCTCGCATTGGAATTCCGGAAACGAAGGAGGTCATCATCCATCACCCGGATCACAATGATTTTATACTATGCCAAAGTATCGTCCGGCGGCACGCATACGAAGGGGAAAAACCGCTTCGGAGACATGCATTTGCGCGCGGGTTGTTACCGGCTCTTACCTGCGGACCTGGGCAATATTGGACCAGGGTCCAATCGACATATGCTACGTCGAGACACATGCTAACAGGCTCCAGAGTATCCATTGTGGTTTGCCAGCCTCATGGACTCGCGCGAGGCGACATCCCCCCTCCTCCCCGTCCCCAGTCGCCTCGCGCGGTGGAGGCCGGGGCTCGGTTTTTCTCAATTGGACTAGGGTCAAACGCGAGCTCCCGCTCGTGCGACGCGAAGCTTCCCGCATGGGAGTTCACGCGCAGATTAGTTCAGAGGCTGACCTGCTTAACAACGCTAGTACGCACAGTTCATCCAGCACAGAAAACGTGGTCCGAATGCCCGGCTGGATCGACGCTCAGCCAGTAACGAATCGACAGTTCCAGGAATTCGTAAACGCGACTCGTCACATCACGTTTGCGGAGATTCCACCCGATCCAGATGACTATCCGGGCACACTCCCGCACATGCTGTTTGCGGGTTCCTTGGCTTTCACTCCACCAAAGCGTCCTGTTGATCTGCGCGACTGGAGTCGGTGGTGGACCTTCATGAAAGGCGCGGGTTGGCGGCGTCCCTATGGACCCGAGAGTAACATCAAAGGGCTTGACGATCACCCTGTCGTCTACGTCGCCTATTCGGATGCCTTGGCTTACGCGACGCGGGCCGAAAAAAATCTACCAACAGAGGCCGAGCGGGAGTTCGCAGCGCGCGGCGGCGTTAGGACGACGAATTTGCCTGCGCGCGATGGCAAACACCTGGCAAGGCGAATTCCCAATCCAGAAAAACAGTCCTCCCGGGCTGGAACACACCTCACCGGTCAGAGCCTAGCCAGCCAATGGTTATGGCGCCTACGACATAATTTGCAATGTCTGGGAGTGGACGACCGATTGGTTTTCGGCCAAGCACGCACCTCAATCCGGTAGTGGCGCAGTCGCAGATCAATCCGCGGTGGCGCCCCGTCGCCCGCTCATCGTAAAGACCCCCCGTGAGCCCCGACAAGACTCGGGCGGCCTCAGTTTCAAATTTCCGTCAATTCAGGGGGCGGCCCCGCCACAGCTCCAACAAGCACGCAAGATCTTGAGGAAATCGGGCTGACAACCCCCAAACCGAGCGTTTTTGAGCTGAATTGGGCTTTCCATGACCTGGCGTTGGCCCATGGTCCAACTCGATTCGTGCTCGCTTGGCCGCTTTTAATGGTCCGGGCTGAAGCATCAGGATCGAGGAAAATGTCAAAAACAGTTGTGCCTTCAGAAGCGCCGGTTACTGATCGCAGTCCCGCGCACCGCGCGGCCAATTCACCAGTGATCAAGCGCTCGATTATCCGCAACGGACACAAATCGAGTGTCTCGCTGGAAGACCAGTTCTGGGACGGCCTGCGGGAGATCGCAGACCTCAAGCATATGACCGTGTCTGCGCTCGTCGCGACCATCGATCACGGCCCCAACAGGCGCAATTTGTCATCAGCGATCCGGGTATTCGTCTTGGATCATTTCAGGAATAGCAGCCGCGAAGCGAAGCTGCCGGTCAATGGGCCCCACCTGGATGTTCCGGCAATTGCGGGAGTGCACCGGGCGTCCTGACGCGAATTTTCATCGCTGGTAATTCGCGAGGCGCTAGTTGTGGCCTAAGGATATTGGACTTCTGTCCAACTCGATCAGCGGTATCCATTTCTCTAGGCTAAACACAGCAGATACGCTGCGGCGTTGCGGCGTTGTTGGCTTTGAACCAAGGGGATGGTGATGTCCAGACTGCTCGTGCAATCAATCACATTCGCGCTATTCCTCACCTTTGCTCAGGGAGCAAGTGCACAGGGCCAGCCGGCTTCTACGCCGGCGAGCACCTCGTCAGATCAGTTGCTCAAGCCTGAGCAACTCGACGCGCTGGTCTCCCCGATAGCTCTCTATCCCGACACGTTGCTGGCAGAAGTCTTGATGGCCTCGACATATCCACTCGAGGTCGTGCAAGGGGCTCGCTGGATTGCAGAAAACAAGAATCTAAAAGGCGATGCGCTGAAGACCCAAGTCGACAAGCAAGGATGGGACGAAAGCATCAAATCGCTCACCGCAACTCCGGATGTGCTGAAGATGATGAGCGACAAGCTGGACTGGACACAGAAGCTCGGCGATGCCGTGCTCGCGCAGCAGACCGACGTGATGGACTCCATCCAGCGACTGCGGGCCAGAGCGGATGCGAACAACAAGCTCAAATCGTCGCCGCAGCAAAAAGTTTCGAAGAAAAGTGAGGGTGGCAAGCAGTACATCGTGATCGAACCGACCGATCCGCAAACGGTTTACGTTCCTTACTACGATCCCGCGGTCGTCTATGGCGCATGGCCCTACCCCGCCAGTCCGCCGTACTACTGGGGCGCAAGCTATTGGCCAGGTGGCGGCGCACTCCTCGCAACCGGATTGGCATTCGGCGCGGGTTATGCCGTTGGACGCTGGGCTTCCGGAGGAAATTATTGGGGCGGCGGTGTCAATTGGGGCGGCAACAACATCAACGTCAACCGACCGATCAACATCAATAACAGTGGCAACAACTGGAATCACAACGTCGATCACCGACACGGTGTCCGGTACAACAATCAGAACGTCGCCAACAAATTCAACAAGGGCAACAACATCCGTGGCGGCGCGAACAACCGCATGGATTTCCGCGGCCATAATGGTCAAGCCGCGCTTCGACCGGGCGGCGCAGGAGATCGCCCGGGCGGAGGCGGCGTGCAGCGTCCAGGTGGCGGCGATCGTCCAGGTGCCGGTGCCGGCAACCGTCCGGGCGGCGGCGATCGTCCAGGCGCCGGTGCCGGCAACCGTCCTGGCGGCAGCGATCGTCCCGGTGGCGGCGGCAAAGGCCAGGCGCGTCCAGGCGGAGGTCAAGGCAAAGCCGCTGCGCGTCCGAGCGGCGGAGCCCGTCCCGGCGGCGGCGGTGGCGGGGGCGGTCGCAATGCGTTCGCGGGCAGCGGCG
>AF_2010_repII_A001DRAFT_10000292_pt1 | contig 9716 bp, 13 predicted proteins | sample AmaForreplIIA001_FD_9190 | JGI IMG/M metagenome (IMG submission 9190)
ATCCGAACTCGAGCGCTTCCAGCGCGTCGCAGAACTGTTTGCTCCGAGCCCATCGCTGCTCGACCAGATGGTCGTTGCGGACTTCATGATCGAGGGGCACTTCGCACGCCATGTGAAACGGATGCGGAAACTGTACGCCGAGCGGCGCAAGGCTCTCATTTCAGCGCTGCGCATGTTCTTTGGTGATGAAATAGTGCTCGACGTGCCGCTTGGCGGCATGCACGTGATTGCGCGCTTTGTCGCGCGTGAGGATGATGTAGCAATGGCCGCACGCGCGCAGCGCGCTGGCTTGGCTCCGTTTGCTCTGTCTTTGTGCACGGCCGGAGGATCGCGTCAGTCGGGACTTCTACTGAGCTTTACGAACATCCCCGTCGAGGCGGCCGAACGGGAGGTGCAACGACTTCATCGCTAACTCAGATGACATGGACAGATACTAACATTTCATCCTGAACTGCGGGTTCAGCTCTCGGTTTGTTCCGACGGGGGCGGCGGTGCGCCTTGGATCACGGTGGTCAATTATGAAACGAGCAGTCCTAGCGAGTGTATTGGCGGCCATCTTATTGGTCGGTGGCGCTGTGCTCAAATACCACCGACAGACCGGAGAATGATTCCGCCTCGATCCATCCAACTCTCAGCGCAGCAAGACTACGTCATAAAAGAAAATCTTAAGGACATGTATATCGACCAGGACCAAATTTGATGGAACTAAATTGTTTCGTTCGAGTTTAGAACACCGCAATGCGTGGCGCGACGGCATCCAACGGAGATACGTTATGAATGGCCCAGGAGCGGCGAAACTCATCTTTCCAGGACTTGCGGGATTCTATGCATCGTGGCGAGAGATCGCATACGCGCTGGTCCGCGTCACGATGGGCTACATCATGTTTATGCATGGCTGGGGCAAGGTGACTGGCCCCGGGTTCGCCGGCGTCAGCGGCTCCATGGCCAAGAACGGTCTCGTGCCTGGCAGTGCTTTTGCCGGCGCGGCGATGTTTTTGGAAACGATCGGCGCGCTGTGCATCATCGTTGGTCTATTCACGCGATTTTTCGCGGCCGCGCTTGCAATCGAAATGGGCATTGCATTCCTGGTGGTCCACATGAGCAAAGGCTTCTCCGCCGGCCAAGGCGGCTACGAATACGTGCTGCTCCTAGGTGTCGTTCTGTTTTCGATTGCGATCCGCGGCGCCGGCCCCTATTCGCTTGACGGTGTTATCGGCAAGGAACTTTGAAGCCCATAACACGGCGTGGCAGACACAGCCAATCTGCGCAACAATTCTTCTTGTCGGGAAGACAGAGTCAGGTGTAGTCAGTTTTCTCCCGCTTTTGTGGAGTTGCTGCGAACGCTGGCGCGCCGACGAAAATCGAGCTGATCGTCAACCTGAAGACCGGCAAGGCGCTCGGCATTACCGTGCCGCAGTCGGTGCAAAGTCGCGCCGACGAGGTGATCGAGTAACGATCTTTTTTGCTGCACTGCATGAGTCCGCTTTTGGCCCTTAGCGGACATGCGCCATTGCACCGCATTTGTCCGCTTTCGGGGGTAAAGCAGACATGACCGTTTGCGGGTGTCCGCTTTCGCGGTCGCTATTGGGGGGCAAAGCGGACATCGCTTTTTGCGCCGCACATGTCTGCTTCTGACCCAAAGCGGACATCGCTGTCGCTTAACAGCAATTTTATGGGCTCGCGCTGATGTAAGGCGATACGCTGCCTTGTCCCAAGCCTCGGGGGAGGCAATGCGACGGCGCGAGTTCATCACACTTTTTGGAGGCGCCGCAGCGTGGCCTCTTGTGGCACACGCACAGCAGCCGAAATTGCCGGTCGTTGGCTATCTCAGCACTGGGTCGCCTGAAGCTGACGCCACTCCTCTCGCCGCGTTTCGCAAGGGCTTAGGCGACATGAGCTTTGTTGAGGGGCAGAACGTTGTTATCGAATATAGGTGGGCCAACTTTCGCTATGAACGGCTGTCGGTTATGGCCGCCGATCTTGTCCAGCGTTCCGTTGCTGTAATTGCTGCGATCGGCGGCACTCCAACAGGTCTTGCGGCCAAAGCGGCAACCGCGACCGTGCCGATTGTATTTTACCTTGGCATTGATCCGGTGAAATTTGGGCTCGTTGCCAGTCTCAATCACCCAGGCGGAAATGTGACTGGCATCGTTGGCGCCCCAGCGGAATTAATAGCGAAACGTATCCAGTTTTTACACGAGTTAGTGCCAAAGGCGACAGTCGTTGCTATGCTTGCTAACCCCGAAAATCCTTATACCGAGCCCGAGGCCCGCGCGGTCCAAGATGCTGCACATTCTCTGGGACTAGGCGAGCTGCAAATCCTACGGGCAAGTAGCACCTCGGAAATTGACGGCGTCTTCCAAAGGCTGCCGCAGCTTCACGTCGATGCGCTCATCGTGAGTGCAGATCTTTTCCTCCTAAGCCAACACAAACAAATTGCCGCGGCTGCTGCTCAGCAGAACCTACCAACAATGTATCCCTGGCGAGAATATGTTAGCGCCGGCGGTATGGTTTCCTACGGCCCAAATGCCTCCGAGGCATATCGCCTTGTCGGGAGCTACGCAGGGAAAATTCTCAGAGGTGCCCCACCAGCTGAGCTACCTGTCGAACAGCAGAACAAAATGGATTTGGTGATTAATCTAAGAGCGACAAAAGTGCTTCAAGTTTCCGTTCCCATCCCAGTCATGGGTCGCGCCGACGAGGTGATTGAATAAGCCTAGCGATGTCCGCTATTGGCCCATAGCCGACATTCGCTAGTGCAGTGCAAATGTCTGCTTTTGACCCAAAGCGGACATTCGTGCTGTCGGTACGTCGATAAGGGAGACCCGATCCGTCGTTGCCCCTTAGGGCAATTTCGTCGCCCTCAGCGCAAGTTCAAAATTAAGCGCCGCAGCTAAGCGCTTTCGCAACTGCTCAACAGGAGGGTCGAGGATGAAATCCGACTATTCGTCACCCGACGTCAAGCATCGCTCTGAGCGAAAAGACGGGTTGAATAGAAGGGCGCTTCTTTCACGGGCGGCGATGCTCCCGGCGTTGCCCTCGTTTGTGCTTCGGAGTGCGGCGAGCGCTGTCGCACAACAAGTCACCTCCGGACTTTCGTTCGCGGTCTGCGGCGACTCTCGCCCCATGATGTATCTACCGCAAAAGGATGGCCGTCCGGACTTGGTCAAACTGTTCGTCGAAATGTTTGGCTTGGTAATGCCGGAGAAAGTCGCCGAAGAGGTGGTGAAGCGCGATGTGAAGATGATTTTCGATCCCGTCACCAAAGAGCTCGTTCGCGTCATAATGCCGTTCATGTCGCGCACTGAGGTCATGACGTTAAGCGTGGACCAAGGTTGGGTCACTCGAGCTACTGTTGAAGACGTGAAACTGCTCCCTGGGGTGCATCGGGATATGTTTCAGCTTGCTGGCGGCGATTGGGTCGCACGCGAGATCGTGCAGCAGGTGCGGACCGGGCGGGCCAAATTCATTATCAATAGTGGCGACGTTGTGTGGTGGGGTAATCAGGGCCTGACTATCAACGATAGTCCGTACTGGAGGCGTTTCAGCGACACCATGCTCAAGCAGTTACCGGAGCCAGACGAGGAAATGCGCGCTGCCGGGCTCGGGGGACGCTTGCTTATGTCGGTTGGTAATCACGAAGTTTGGGGCGATCCAAAGATCGAGGGTACGTTTAATGCGTTGCCCTATCTGAAAAACTTGGGCGTTACACCAGAACGATTAATCTACAAGTTCGACTTCAAAGACATGCGCTTCATTTTCCTTTGGAGCGGGAAGTACGACTATCGTTCGCCGTCGCTGTGGGACGCGGATCGACCGAAATACGCGGAACAGATGGTCCAGTTACGCCAATGGCTCGACGACGCCAAAGCCAAGGGAATGAAAAAGACCTTTATCACCTTCCATTATCCGGTCTTCTGTCGCTCCGGCCTCGGCCCCATCCCGGAGCCCGATAATCCCCACAAAGTGATTGCGGCTTACGCCAAGGATATAGAGTTGGTTGTCTTCAACGGGCACGTACACACGACGGAGCTATATGATGTCGATGGCGTGAAATACCTTGTGCTTGGTGGTGGCGGCGCAGAGCAGGACCCGATCCTTCCGGGCCGCACAAGCATCAAGGTGCCCAAGGACTATCCGGCCGACCTTTATTGGAAAGGCAAACCGCCACAACTCGAATACAACTATGTGTTGGTCGATGTCGATCCGGGCAACAAAACGAAATTCACTCTGACACGGTATCGACCCGGGTCGGCGGAGCCGTTCGCAACCGAGGCGCTGTTTGCATAGAAACGACGGTCGATAACGGGCTCAGCTTGTAGTGACAACGATAGTTCTGATTGTGCACGGCTTGATCGCCGTGGCCCTGCTTGGTGCGATTACGCATCAGGCAATGGCAATTTGCGCGCCACCCCACGCCAAGCCCCATTCTTTCTTTGGTCACTTTCGAGCGATACCAGCCGAGCGTTTCGCCGATGCCATCGTCTTTTTGTATTTGGCATCATGGTTGCTCGGCGCGTTCGTCTATTTGTATTTCAAAATCGATATTCAGCCGTATTTGGAACGTGACCGCCATTGGCATGCGATGGGCTTCTTCGATCTCAAGGAAGATTTTGTTGTCATCGGGTTGGGAATTCTGCCCGCATACTGGTTGTGCTGGCGTCGACCCGTTGACGGTCAAAACGATCGAATGCGCATGGTCCTGACCGTACTCCTGGCGTTCATTGTCTGGTGGTCCTTCCTTGTCGGTCACGTCTTAAACGACATCAGGGGCTTCGGATCATGATGTCCGTTTCGGCGCTTCGCCGCTTCGCCTTTGCCTTCGGGGCTGCATTTGCATTTTTTTATGTTGTTGCACGGTTGCGAGGGCTTGCGCTATTTACCGTTTATCCCTCGCAAGGCATTGTGCTCTTGGGCACGCACCGTTCCCGGGATTTTGCCGATCCCGTTTTGGATTTCCTCGCGCCCGAAATGTATTGGTACGGATGGGTCGCTTCGGCCGCAGTCGGTGCCCTCGTTATCGGCCTCGTTGCGGCGCTTTTGCCAGATCGTTTGAGTTGGTTCTGGGCACGGTGCGTGTGGATCGTTCCTCCAATAGCAATGATCGCATGCGTTTATCTCACAATACCTTGGTTTCGAATGTAGTCATGTCCGCTATTGGCCCAAAGCGGACATTCCACTATGTCGCATTTGATGTCGCTCTCGGGGGTAAAGCGGACATGCCGCGTTGCACTGCACATGTCTGCTTATGACCAAAAGCGGACATGACCCCTTCCAGAACGCTAGGTTGAGCCGATACGATACCCAGTGCTGAGCCTGGGGGGGAGGCAATGAGACGGCGCGAGTTCATCAAAGTAGTAGCCGGTTCTGCAGCCGCCGCCTGGCCCCTAGCAGCGCGGGCGCAGCAATCCGAGCATGTCCGTCGCGTCGGTATATTGATGGGTTATCCAGAGCACGAACAGGAAGGCCAAGCCTATGTCGCTGCCTTCCGCGACGGATTGCGTCACTTGGGTTGGATTGATGGCCGCAACGTTCAAATCGAAAGACGCTGGGCGCCTCCCGGTGACGCGGAATTACTTTCACGCTTCAGCAGCGAACTTGTCGCTCTAAAACCTGACCTGATCCTTTCGCATAGTACGCCCACCACCGCCGCCTTACTTCAGCAAACACGCGACATCCCGATCCTCTTTGCCTTCGTTTCTGATCCGCTTGGCAGCAAATTCGTCGAAAGCTTTGCGCGACCCGGTGGCAACGTAACCGGTTTCATCGTTATGGAGCCGACAGTTTCCAGTAAATGGCTGGAGCTCCTCAAAGAAATTGCACCTAATGTAGGCCGCGTGGCTTTTTTGTTTAACCCCGCAACGGCGCCTTACAGTGAGTATTATCTCAAGCCATTCCGGGTTGCGGGCACATCCCTAAAAATGGAAGCAATACCAGCTCCAGTCCGCGATGAGGCAGAGATAGAATCAGTAATTGCAACGCACGCCCGCGAGCCAAGTGGCGGACTAATAGCGATGCCAGATTCATTCATGGATGCCCATCGACTTAAGATTGTCTCGCTCGCGAAACGCCACCAGCTGCCTGCGATCTATCCCTTTCCGTACTGGGCCAAGGCCGGAGGACTCATCTCCTATGGACCCGAGCAAATCGACAATTTCCGGCGCGCAGCAATCTATACTGATCAGATCCTCAAGGGGACGAAACCTCGCGAACTTCCCGTCCAAGGCCCAGTAAAGTTCGCCATGGTAATAAACCTTAAAACCGCAAAGACGCTTGGCCTCGAAGTGCCCTTGCGTCTCCACCAAGTCGCAGACGAAATAATTGAATAGGAGCCGCGATGTCCGCTATTGGCCCAAAGCAGACATGGACTACTGCACTGCACATGTCCGCTTTCGGGGGACCTGGAAAGGCACAACCTACAGCAGCACATTGCCCCGAGTTTACGCCGAGACCGGGAACAGGAATATGAGCAGCAAAGTTTGTCGTTTAGTCATTTTGCGCTCTTTGACGTTAGTCGGCGCTCATGAAAACCGCGAATGAAGAAAACAAAAATCAGGAATCCGTCGCCCAATCCCGCCAATGGGTGGGGCGCAGATCGATCCGGCGCTTGATGTCGGCTTTGACCCATCCGCCAACGACGCGGCGGCAGGGATATGCTAATGGACGTGCGCCGTTGTCATCGATAACTGCCAATTCCAAATCGCGATCAAATGGCGCAGTCAATATGTCGTGCCACATGAACATCTGCCCAAAAAGGTTCAGCAACGCACTTAAACGCATGCGCTCCCTTTTTGTCTTGTCCTTTGCCGCCAAAGATTTGGTATTTGAGTCCCGGCAGGCGGTACCAGCGCACTGGAGTTCAATATGAGATCGCAAGCAATACAAGAGCGCCGATAAATATCAGCCCAAGAACCAGACCGAATTTTTGTGTGGACGTAAGATTGGCAACGGCTTGCTAAACAATAGCTCGCGCACTTCGACCGATGACCCGCTCGACAAATTCACTCGCGCCTGCACCCAGTACTGTGCCCGCCCGATTGAGGTTGAGCGACTTCTCTGCGATCTCGCGGCTTACGTCGCGCGACCAGCCTTCCTCGGTGTTAAAGGCGATCACGCGTAGCGGACGTGTGAACTGTTCTTCGATAAACCATCGGACGATGGTTGGCTCATTCGCCTTTTCTTCATCAGTCTCAATCCAGACGCGGTCAGATGGGCCGAGATCATCAAGCACTAGATACACTGTGTTGTGAGAGTAGGGCACAAGGCTGGCTGCCATTAGAAACCTCCCTCAAGAACGCGCGGGAAATTCGGTCCAGCTCAATTGCGACTAGTACAGCAATTTCTCAATAATAATACCCAACACAAGAATGCCGATGAGAATGGCCATTACGCTCGCCCCGGGCCCACATTTGCCCACCGAGCCAAACTAGAGGTACTAGGTTAGCACGATCCGGGCCAAGAGTTTCGCAATTCGAAATTTTAGCGGGCGATGCGCCTTTAGGGTCAAATTTCTGCATCCATATTGGAACCCGATAATTTCCTACGGGTTGATGCGCTAATGGCGGCGGGAAAGCTTACGTCGATGATTTGGGTGCTCGCCTGCCTTTCGGCAGTTCTCGGGTTGCTTTTTTTAGTTACCAGTCATTGACATTCAGAACGTGTCGCTAGCGCGGCCGGGGGGCACAATGAACAGCAAAAGAAATTTCACGCCATCAGACGATGCGCTGATCCGCGAGCAACCGGTCACTGGCATCAGCATATATACTCTGGAAAAAATGCTACGCATTAGCCGGGGGACGATCATGCGTCGGGCTGGCGAGCTCGGCGTTTCGCTTGTCATCAATGGGGGTCCAGACACGCGAAGCCTCAGTTGCAGCGATGGACTCGTCGACCCGCTACTAGAACGGCTCAAGCGAGCACACGGCGACAGGAAATCCGCTTAGTCAGAATGTCCCGTCAATGGCCCGAGTAGCTGCTGGCGCTTTCGGGTTCTTGACCTTGATCCAACTTTTCGTCCGACCCATCGGCTTAGGGTATTCGTAAAGCTGGAGCGATCCATCGGCTAGGAGCCAAAATCGTAGCGCCTCTGCTCTTCGCGTCTGAGATGTCTTTCCCTTTCTCTTGCCCTGCGCTGTCGCGACTTCATGCGGTCTGCTTGCATGGCCAAACGCAAGTAAGCGCGGGCCAAGTTTTCGTACTCTTCCTTAATCGCCGGGTTGCTCTCGGATTGCGATTGTGCGTGAAATTCTGCCGCTCTGACTCGATAGTGATCCCCGCTGGTCATTGGTGGCCCTATGTTTTTTTAACACCCATCCCCGCCCGCGAAACGCAAATGGTGCGAAATCGTTCCGGCGTGGAACAAAAAATAAGAGCCGCCGGGCCACGGGGCTCCGCACATCATCCGAAAGCAGCGGCGACGGGTAGATGGACACCAGTGACGATACTGGAACTGAGGTAGGGAACAGAAATTAAATCCCGGTGATCCTGATGCTCATACGATCGCCGGTCGCTTGCTGAGGCGTCATTACGCCGACCGCACCGGCGACAATAAGAAGAACTTTTCAAGACCTTTAGTTTATCCAAAATGGAGCTATTAAATGAATTTCAGTGACGCCCTTTGGCGATTTGGAGCTGTTCAATCTCTTGCGGTTGCCTCTGCTGGTGGTGCAGCCGCATCAACCGGCACATTTGGAACGCAGACCTATGCCGTTCTGGTTACCGCACAAGGCGGGACGGTTGCATCGACACCCGGGGTAAGAGTCAAGAGTGCCTCTCCGGCTCTGTTGCTCCGGTCGCCAATTCGACCACAGATGCGCTGCTAATTGTCAACTGGCCGCATAAGATTAAGGTCAGCGCAGGCGAACGTCTCTCCGCCATTGGCAATGATGGCGGAACATACACACTCAATATCGTTGAGTTGCTGGTGTGAGGAAATCCCTCGCTGAAGTCCCCGCTGACCACACCATTAAAGCTGTGCAGGAAGGCGACCGCACCACTCTGCAAATCTTCAGCCCGGATGGCGCGCTTGTGAAAGAGGTCGTTATTCTCGCGCCGCAGTCAGAAAAGCGGCACCGGTATCCTGACGAGGATGACGACGACTAATGCTGGTACAGTATCACCAGGGGCAGTGTTATTTTGGCGACACCAAAACGCATAGTAACGGATTTGAATTTCGGAATGTCCGGTTGCGAACCGACTTGCCGAGAGGCTCGGTGCACAGTGACGTTGCGGATAACTCGGGGACATCCGCACAACTGCCACCGGAGTGTGAGATAGAGCCGCTCCGGTGGCATTTTGAACTGAAGTCAAAGTTTCTTGTAACTTAGAAGATGCTCTGACGCATCAGATCGCCTAGTTCGTACGAGCGATTGAGGCCTTTGCTGGCCGGATCTTGACGCAGATTTTGCGAGAGCCTTTCGATGTGAATATCGACGGCGTGATCGACCAGATGTCCCACATAAGCGGTTATTCGCGTGAACCCGCTGGAACAAGTTAGATAATTGAACATTGTCGCCTCCTGGCCACGTCAGGACGTACATTAAACTTTAGAATAGGGGATCTTGGACGTTTGGCTGTGTCGGCCGTCACAAAATGGCGGAATACCAATATAAATGCCGCTGTGCTGACGTGAATTTGTTTCACGCCCTTGGCGGCATTATCCAGCCGACACTTTGCCGTGGTGCTTCCTGCTTGCTGTAATCAGGCCGAAGATCGGC
>AF_2010_repII_A001DRAFT_10000293_pt1 | contig 9650 bp, 8 predicted proteins | sample AmaForreplIIA001_FD_9190 | JGI IMG/M metagenome (IMG submission 9190)
CAGTTTCACCAGGAGAAGTACTAGCCATTAGGAATATAGTAAAGCAAGGGTTGAAGGCCGAGATCTGTGGCTTGGCACGCGCCATAAAGACCGACTTAGACGCGGCCATAAATTCNGACTTNAATTATATTCATACTTTCATTGCTACATCGGATATCCATATGAAATTCAAGCTGAAAATGACTAGAGCGGAGGTGATTGAAAAGGCCATCTGGGCGGTAGAATATTCAAAAAAACATGGTATTCAAGTGGAATTTTCTGCAGAAGACGCAACTCGATCTGATCGATCGTTTTTGAATCAAGTTTTCGCGGCCGTAGCTCGTGCGGGTGCTGACAGGATTGATATTCCGGATACCGTGGGATATGCTACTCCAGAATCAATGCGAAATATAGTCCTAGATGTGGTGCAACCGATCGGGCTTCCAACTAGTGTACATTGCCACGATGATTTCGGTCTAGCAGTAGCTAATTCAGTTTCTGGGATAGTTGCGGGCGCAGAATGTGCCCATGTAACGATTAACGGTTTGGGAGAAAGAGCTGGGAACGCATCTCTCGAGGAATTTGTTATGGCACTTCAGTGCCTTTATGGACGAAAACATAATGTCAAGACTGAACTGTTGTACGAGACTTCAAAGCTAGTGGCTAATATTATGGGAGTGACTGTTCAACCGAACAAGGCGATAATTGGCGAGAATGCATTTGGACATGAATCGGGTATTCACACCCACGGAATTTTGAATAATCCCCTGACATATGAGCCCATAAGTCCTGAACTCGTAGGTAGGAAAAGATGGCTCCAGGCAGGTAAACATGCGGGCACTCATGGAATTAATGCAATGCTTGAAACATTTGGGATAAAGCCATCGGAAGCAGAACTTATAGAGATTGTTAGTAGACAAAAAAGTCTAGCAGACATGGGAAAATCGATCAGTACCACGGAGCTTCTGTCGATCGCAGGTGATGTCATGCATAACAGTAGATTTGAAGAGAAGTTTAAGCTTTATGACTTTCACATAGTCACAGGGATGAACATTATTCCTACTGCTGTAGTAAGATTGAATACCGAAGGGAAGGATCTTATTGCTTCAGAAATTGGAGTAGGTCCGGTCGACGCCGCTCTTAAGGCAATACAGAAGATCGCGGGAGAAATGGCTAATATAAGGATCAGGGAGTACAGATTAGAATCTATTACTGGAGGCTCAGATGCACTAGCAGAAGTGTCAGTCAAGGTGGAAGATAAAAATGGTGGAGTTGTTTCTTCAAGGAAGGCAGGTGAGGATGTAGTTGTCGCTTCGGTTCAAGCTATGATGGATGCAGTTAATAAGGTGATGTTGCAAAAGGTAATTCATCGCGAAAGTCAAAATTAGATTTATACATTGCGACATGACCTGACTGAATAGTGGTAAGGTACGATGTTGCGTTAGTATTGGGTGATGGGGTTGGGCCAGAGCTTGCTTCCTCAGCTAATACTATACTTGAGAAGATAAACGACAATGGTGGAGTAAAATTTGTTGTTAGAGTCGTAGAGGCCGGGGACAAAGCACTAGCTAAATACGGCGAAGCTCTCCCTGAATTTAGTAGGGACATGATCAAAAGTTCACAAGTTTGCCTGAAAGCACCAGTAGGGGAAAGCGCGGCTGATGTGGTCGTCGTGTTACGACGCTTATTTGATCTATATGCGAATGTCAGGCCGGCAAAGTCATATCCTAAGGTTAAGAGCTTGTCAGAAGGTGTAGATCTAGTAATTATTAGAGAAAACACTGAAGACTTATACGTAGGATGGGAATTTGAAGCAAACGATAATACTATAGTTAGCTTGAAACTAACATCAAAAAGGGCATCTGAGCGAATCGCGAAGTTCGCCTTCAGAGAGGCAATGTTAAGAAATAAAAAGAAGAGGGTTGTGGCGGTACATAAATCTAACGTCCTACGTAAGGGCGACGGACTTTTTGCAAGAATTTGCAGAGGAGTATCGCAACATTATCCGAAGATTAGCTATACTGAATCATACGTAGATGCTTGTGCGATGAATTTAATACGTATTCCTGATGAATTTGATGTTATTTTAACATCGAATCTGTATGGTGATATATTATCGGATGAGGCCGCACAGGTAGTGGGCGGATTGGGCTTGGCACCCTGCGCTAATATCGGAGAATCTTTTGGGCTATTCGAACCGGTTCACGGTGCCGCGTTTGATATTGCCGGAAAAGACTTAGTGAATCCATCTGCAATGTTTCTATCGATCAAAATGATGTTAGATTGGTTAGGTAATAAATATGGAGACGAAGGTGCATGTAAAACCGGCCGACATTTGGAAGCCAGTTTGATGGAATTGTTGGAAAACAACAGAAAGACGAAAGATTTGGGAGGAAAATTAACGACGACTGAATTCACCAAGTTACTTTCATTTTCCATGTATTAATTGATCAAGTTTGAATTAAATGATGTTTCGATTTTCTTTGCCTCCAATGTTTATTAGCAAATTAAGGACCGGCCATTCAAATAAAACGTGGACAGTTAATCGAACTTCACAACTGGACGTAGTAGAAAACAAGCACCCCATTTGATTAATCATCCTGTATTAGTTTGGTCCTTACAAAACGATCGAAAAACAAGTGTAGCGTAGATTCCTTATTTAATCAAGTGTGAGCCGATTACATAATACCTGACTGATTGATAATGTTTATATCCCTAACCTTAAGGTTCGGTAGGCGGCACATAATGAAAATTTCTCTTTAATGTACGGGAGCGCATATATACAAGAACTCTTTACTCCTTTATAGTGCCTGCTAAAAGATGGCAAGACGATGATGTGACTTTAGATGTGCTGAAAGATCAGAAAATCACATTGTTAGGTTATGGTATTCAAGGTCGTGCTCAAGCTTGCAATATGAGGGATTCAGGTGTAGATGTAACCATAGGTCTGAGAAATAAAAGTAAAACTTGGGAAACTGCGGAAGCAGATGGCCATCGTGTAATGGAACTTTCAGAAGCTGCTGAAACTGGTGATATCATACATTTTTTGATTCCGGACATGGAACAGGCTGAGGCCTATTTGAAACATGTTTCTACACACTTAAAGGATGGAAAAACCCTTAGTTTTTCACACGGGGCAGCGATTCATTGGAGATGGATCATCGCCCCAAAGACTGTGGATATTATTATGGTTGCTCCGAAAGGGCCTGGACAATTGGTTAGAGAACTATATTTACAAGGCTTTGGAACTCCATCATTGGTTGCTGTTTACCAAGACTATACAAAGAAGGCTTGGGATAAAGTATTGGCATTGGCAAAATGCATTGGAAGTACTAGGCCAGGAGTGCTTCAAACTTCCTTTCAAGAAGAAGTTGAAACTGACTGGTTTGGAGAACAAGCAGACCTTTGTGGAGGAGTCCATTCCTTGATCCTGTCTGCCTTTGACACACTTATCGAGGATGGGTATCAACCAGAAGTTGCATATTTTGAATGCCTTCACGAATTGAAACTGATTGTAGATTTGATTCAGAAATATGGCCTGACCGGAATGTATAATCGTGTTAGCGAAACTGCCCGGTATGGCGGTCTAACCAGAGGCACTAGAGTCATAGGGGAAGAGTCAAAAAAGAGGATGAAGGAAGTATTGCATGAAATACGATCTGGACAATTCGCTGATGAATGGGTCAGTGCATACAAGAAAGAGGGAAGATACTCCTTTGATCGTTACGTGAAAGAGATAGAGAATCACCAAATGGAAAAGGTCGGAAAGGAATTACGCAAAATGATGTGGCCAAGTTTCGAAAAGTGACGATTAGGTAACCTATATCAGTGAGAATCAGGTTCATCCAAGCAGCAGGCCCACACAAGACGGCGGTAAATGCTTCGGACGTAGTTGTAGTAAATCATCATATGTTGCAGCTCCTGCTCAGTACGTCGTAATAATAAGACTTTATTTCTTAACTCCTAGTGTTCTGTTCTTCAGTCTCATATGCTTGGCATGGCATTTCCTGCATCGGGTAGAAGGAATAGGATTCTTCGCACCACATCTAAAGCAAATCTTAAAGAATAGTCTTCTTTGTTGCGCCATTTGTTTTTTTATAGCATCAGTAATGGGCAATTTTTTCTTCAGCTATTACCGTGCAGTCGTATGATTTGTACCTTTCTATTTCTGTCTTTAATCTCAGCTAAAAGTTGAACTTGACTTTTCTTATTTGTCATGTTCCTTTTAGCACCTTATTTTAAATCATAATCCGAACTAAAATTCTACAGGGTTTGTTTTTTAAAAGTTTGTTTCCTTATCCTTCCTTGCGAATATCCTTTCAAGCTGTTGATTCCATCGTACCAAAAAAACAAATTTTTGGTATAGACGATCGAATGTAATTCACAAAAGTCTTTACGAGAAAATTTAAGATGCATTTTACCTCTTATTTTTCAATAAGATATGCGTCCGTTTTGGTGATCAAGCCTATCACAAAGGTTTTAAACGTCAAGCAGCAGAGGTTCGTTATGCGTATAACATTATCGGCAATTAAGGCCGACATAGGAGGCATAGGTGGCCACACACGCCCTAGTGATGAACTCCTTGGAGCAGTGAGGAGGTCAGTTGAGGAATCGAAGGGACTTTTGATCGATTATTACGTCGGATACACTGGGGATGATGTTCATATTATTATGAGTCACACGAATAAGGTAGACGACCAAAAGATCCACAAACTTGCATGGAATGCCTTTACTGAAGGAACTAAGGTAGCTAAGAATCAGGGCCTATACGGTGCGGGTCAGGACCTTCTCAAGGATTCCTTCTCTGGTAATGTGAAAGGAATGGGCCCTGGAGTTGCCGAAATCGAGATGCAAGAACGCCCAAGTGAAGTTTTTTGCATTTTTGCCGCAGACAAGACTGAACCAGGTGCATTTAATTTTCCATTGTGGCGATTGTTCGTAGACTCAAGAAGCAATACGGGTCTCCTTATAAACGAGAAACTTGCTGCAGGAGTAAGGTTCAAGATTATGGATGTGGTTAGTGGTCAAATTGCGGATTTAAAAATGTGGGAAGACAAACCAGAGCTTGAGGCAGCCTTGATGTATCCTGGTAGGTATGTGATACATTCGGTACTTTCTAGCGATGGGGAACAAATAGTCTCAGCATCAACTGACCGATTGCACAATATAGCAGGGACTTACGTAGGGAAGGATGATCCGATTGCCATTGTGAGGACACAGAAGGATTTTCCCGCGACAGAGGAAGCAGGAAGCGCTTTCAACGATCCTCACTTTGTTGCAGGTAACACAAGGGGTAGCCATCATATGCCACTGATGCCAGTAAGATTGAATTCTGCAGCCAGCTTGAATTATTCACTGCCCATTGTTTCATGCCTTGTATTCAGCATGCATCAGGGAAAACTGACCGGACCACTAGATGGGTTCGGAACTCCGGATTGGGATTTTCAACGTTCGAAGGCAGCAGAGAGAGCTATGATTATACGCAACCAAGGATTTATCCACCCAGCTACTTTGGTCCCAGAAGAGTTGGAATACAATAAGGGTTACGAAGCAAGGATGTCGAAACTCAAGATGAAATTCAGATTGCCAGATCTTCAGGACAGCCAATCTAGCCTCGATGGAAGAGTTGAAGAATAGTGACCTCTATTGAGAACACCAGTAATGATCATAAATTTCAAGAATTATCTAGAGGTAAGTGGCCAAGGAACTGTAGAACTTTCAAAAGCAGCTCAAGAAATCGCACATGATCTTAAAGTTGAGATCGGTGTCGCTCCCCCAATCTTTTCAATATTTTCTGTTAGCCAAGCAGTGTCTCTCCCTGTTTTCTGTCAACATTTAGACAGCATTCATGAAGTAGCCTCAACAGGATTTCTCTCTCCAGAAATGGCAAAATCATTTGGTGCCATTGGATCCATTCTTAACCATAGCGAGCATCCAATCGATGAAATGTCCATCAGTGAGTTGATTAAACGCCTTCGAAATTTGAAGATGACCACGATTGTATGCGCCAAAAGTCCTGAAGAGGTTTCAAATATAGCGAGGTTTCGTCCTGATTTCATTGCTATCGAACCCCCTGAGTTGATAGGGTCAGGACGAGCGGTCTCTAAACATGATCCCTCAATTATCACTCGTTCTGTCCAATCTAAGTCTGAGCACTCCGGTTCTACAAGGCTTATTTGTGGCGCTGGTATAGTTGATAAAACCGATGTTAGTAGTGCAGTAAGACTGGGGGCGGAAGGGATTCTGGTGTCAAGTGGTGTAGTGAAGGCGAGTTCATGGCGTCAAAAAATTTTCGAGTTGGCTTCAGGATTCGAAGCGAAGTCTTAAATTGAGCACATTGGACCGAAATGCTCCTACAGCAAATGGAATTTCTTTTTATGCGGGTCCTATCGCCCTTTGTTTTAGACGCCTATCTCCTTTGACAACTTGATTAGTTTTTTGCCATCAACTGTTAATCTGTTGTATATCTTATTCTTTACTGCTATTCTCTGGACCAGTCCATCACCCTGTGCTTTTAATAGTAGCTTATGACCATACCCATAAGCTCCCAGTTTTCGGAGCAGTTCACGAGTGGGGTATTCCGCGTACCCTATCGTCTTTACAAGTCTCAAGATGGCCTTCTCCTTTACAAGAATCCTCAGCAAATGAGCCTGTCTCATGCTTAAATGGTGTTTAGAGAAAATATTTAACCGTTACTAGTGATTGGCAACAGATGTCATGCAGAACAAGTAGCTTAATTTGGTTTCGTAATTCAGACCATCGATTTGTGATAGCGAGTCCTGAAATTCATTCAGGTTTGACACACCACAAAGAATTAATTATCTAAAAATTCTTTCAATAAAACTGACATTGCATGACTGACTGGGACTTGATGCTGCCAGGAATTGGTCTCACTTCATTGGGCGCCGCAGGCGTGGCACTTTCTCTTTCCGGAATAGCTGCTACTTTTTTGGAAGGTATGCACGCCGTGTCTCTGCTTGCAATGTTCATTGGGCTAATCTTTTTGGCGCAAGGTCTATTCAAGGATGGCTTCCCTACGGGGCCCAAGGCAAAATCTGCCAGTCTGATTACTCTGGGTTTCCTGGTAACTTTTGGCTTTGCCGCAGCGATAACTATAAGCTCACATGTTCCAAGTATTTATGCGTATATTACATTAATGACAATAATATTCCTGCCAATTTCGATTCTCGCTTTTGCGTCGTATAAGAAAACACCATACATGAGAAATCTAACAATTGTCCTTGTTGGAATTGCAATAGTAGGGGGATCCACATTTTATGCATTGGGCGTAATAGTTCCGAAATCCTCAGCACAGACTGGGCAAAATTCAACTTCGAGTTCCACTAACATTAAAAATTCTCCAACCATTGTCGCAAACTTTTCGAAGGGGACACCGGTATTGAAGGTAGTTATTTTACCAGGCGCATCGGCTAAGGCTAATCCTAATTTTGATCCAAAAGTTATCCAAATCAAGAAAGGTGGAGGAATACTTTGGACTAACAATGATAACGTACCCCACACAGTCACGAGCTTTGCAGACAATGGCAAATCTTTCGATTCATCTCTTATCTTGCCAAAAAAAACATTCGGCCTCGATACTGCCCACTTAGCGAAGCAACGTTACAATTACTTTTGTTCAATTCACCCATTTATGAGAGGAACGATTAATATCATTTAGTTAAATCGGTATTGTCCTAAACGGTATGACTGTTCAAAGAATTGAAAACCGTTAGCTAGCATCAGTAGGATGTTATGGGAGTAAATAGCTTCTTAACAATTGGCTAGATACTATTGAATTCATTAGCTGCTGTCCTCAGCAGATCTTGAAATAGGGGAAGTTCGCATCTTTGCTTCCAAGTCTGCCAAGAGCTTAAATAACTCTAACTTGTGCGAATTTAAATATTCAAATCCTTTGTCCTTTAGTCTGATCTGGAACATCCTCAAATCTCTATGTTCGTCGAAAAATTGCTCTATCATCGCAGTCCCGTGCTTAGCTGGATTGATTAACTGATCGAAACATTCAATCGTCGCATTGACGTCACCAGCTCCCACTGACTCCTTCGCCTTCCCTAGTATCTCAATGATGTCCTTTATCTGTTGAACCGGGGCAGATATTTCTTTGGTACGACCAAGCAAGCCAATTCGCTTTGCGACTCCCACTCTTTCAGCTATTTCTTTTACCAAATCGTAATATTCCTCCTTACTAGTAAAAAACCCGTGGATTTCTTTCTTTTCTCTCCTAACCACGAGCCCTTTCATAGACAGTCGCAGGAGAGCATCTTCAACCTCAGTCTTGTCCATTCCAGTTACCCACACAATTTTTCCTACATAATTGTACCCCTGTCGTATAGATTCCAGTACTACAACTTCGATAATGCGTCTAAATCCTTCTTCCGCCTTAGCATTTTCAAAATCTCTATCTCTCACTGCTCTTTTGGCGTATGTAATATCTATCTCGATTGAACGCTTTAGAGCTTCCATGCCTTCGTCTGCTCTACCTATAACAGTTAGGTAACACGCCTTATTATACCAAGACATTCCATCATTAGGGTTAATGTCGATTGCCTTGTCACATGATTCAATAGCTCTCTCGTAGCTGTTCATCTTGTAGTATGCCAACCCCTTCATGTTCCAAGCTTCACCATTATTGAGATCGATGTCCAAAGCTTTATCGTAAGATGATATCGCAACAGAATACTGACCAAGATGAAAATGAGCGTATCCTTTCTTAATCCATGAATCAACATATTTTGGGTCAATTCTTAGTGCCAAATCAAAGCTTCGTACGGCATCTTCAAGCCTTTCGTTTGCCATTTGGTTCACTCCCTTTTGATAAAGATCTCGTTTCTGAAACTCCGAAGCCTCATCATAATTCACAGGTTGATTGGGTTCGGAAGCCGTCTCGTACGATCTGCGTCTTCTGCCTAAGAGATTGCCCATTGATAACAATAGGTGCTCTCGCAGATAAATAGATTTGGAGGTAGTATCTCTGCGGGCTTACGATGCTTCTACGAGGCTCATTGTCAATCCCTGGCTACAGTTTAATGCAAAACGATTATTTAGAAGGTATGTGGATATTATAATATCTCGGGGTTATTTATATGAAATTGAATGACATTGATGTAGAAGGACTAACAGGAAAAAGTTTCAGAATTATTATCAATAATGGGAAGGAGGGCATCCTTCAATCAAAGTTGTGGAAAGAACTTGATTTGACTAGTCGAGATGGCTCCCGTGTAGCAATTCGTCTAGAGAAAAGAGCTCTTATAAAACGTGAGAAGGTGTTACAAGGAGGTCGATGGACCTATAAACTTTTTGCAGTCAAACTGCCAGTGGGAACGGATACGATTGAGCAAGCCCCATGTTTGACCTGCCCTGTTGAACACATGTGCTCTGTTGATGCTTACTATAGCCCTAATAGCTGCAACTTGATAGAAAATTGGAGCATGATATCTTACCATACTGCAACAGAACCAAATCGTAGCCGTCAAGAATCCTCAGTAGACAATATACTACCACAAATACAAGAAAATAGCCTCAGGCATGATATAAGCGGGGCTCAGCTTATGATAAGTGAATCCAAGGTAACATCTCCAAATTATCGCTAGGGAGGTTCCTTGAGATGTCAAATTACTCATCATATTAATCGTAGACTCGACCGGTTAGAACAC